>Ga0209212_1002030_pt1 | contig 30264 bp, 17 predicted proteins | sample RifGroC2_FD_183996 | JGI IMG/M metagenome (GOLD analysis project Ga0209212, IMG submission 183996) | Groundwater microbial communities from Rifle, Colorado, USA - Groundwater C2 (SPAdes) (version 2) | ecosystem: Environmental > Aquatic > Deep subsurface > Groundwater | place: Rifle, Colorado...
GATTATGCATACCTGTTTGGAGAAATTGCAAAGAACTTCTATCTTATTCATAATCAGGATTTTTGGATTGAATATGTGTCAAGATCTCAAAGAGGAGATTGCTGCTTGCTTGAAGGTTCCGGTTTTTTCAGATGTCTGGCACTTATTGATCTTGCCGAAGCCATGCTCAGGCGGGCATTCGGGATTAATCCGGATCCTGATTTTGTGGAAATACATACAGGAGGAGGAGCAACAGGTGTGAAACTGAACAGGTTTGATCAGCTTCCTCTTCTTCTTGATAACCTAAGAAGACTGTCTGCCAATCTGTTCAGCCCGGACTTTCCAAATTAAAATATTTGCATTATGGGTTATTTAATTGTATTTTTCCTAGACCGTATCTGAAACGGCTTCTAATCAGGTTATTCAGATATTAGAGATAATTTCAACAACGATGGTTATGGAAAATTCACTGATGAAAAATGCAATTAAAGTGATGATATTCACTTTCCTGATGGCAGTTTTACTGATCCACTTTAGCTGTAATGTATCGCATGGTACTGCTGACCTCAAATTTGAATATGCCGATCCTCTGGAGAAGGTTCTGGCGGAGGCCTCTTATTTCCCTGCCAGGGAAGCTGTCAGTGAAGTTGTAAGAGGTGAACATGCCACACTTCAGTTTGTGGTAAGGTCCCCATATTCAATCAGAGACCTTAAAGTAAGTGTTTCACAGGCAGAAAGTGAGGGAAATATGCTGCCGGCAGCCAAAACGGGATTTGTAGGATTTGTTAAAGTAGGGCGTACTATATGGGATTATTCCCGCGACAGGATAGTATCGGCTTCAGGTTATTATCCCGATCCTGTTCTTGAGCAGGAATCTATAGATGTTGATTTCGGCAATGCACAGCCCATATGGGTCTCCATTCCTGTCCCGGCAGATGCAACAGCCGGTCTTTATAAAGGAAGCATAACTATCACAGGAGTTAACGGAAAGAAGAAATTCAAAATAGCAAAAGATTACACCGTAAAAGTATACCCTGTTACAGTAGGTAAAACGAGTCTGTGGGTTACAAACTGGTTTTCATTAAGTCCTTCGCAACTCAGATGGATGAACAATGGTGATCTGTTTGAAGAGTACTCGGATCAGCACTGGGAATACATAAGGACACTTGCCAGGAAAATGGCTGAATACAGGCAGAACATTGCAATTATTCCCCCGCTCTACTTATCAGAATTCAGGTATGATAACGGGAAGTGGAGCATTGACTTCTCCAGATTCGACAGGGTTGTTGAGATATTCATACAGGAGGGTGTGATTGGCAGAATAGAGGGAGGCCATATCGGCGGCCGCGAAAGCACATGGATATCACAATTTGTAGTATCAGTGCCTTCGAAAGAAGTTTATCCGGAAATAAAATTCAGGGCTTTACCTGTATCTGATCCTGAAGCCCAGGAGTTCTATAAGGAATTTCTCCCGGCCCTTAATAACCATCTGAAGGAAAGGGGATGGGATAATATATATATGCAACACCTTGCTGATGAGCCGATTGAAGAAAATATAAAAAGTTATATTGAGATTGCCAGCTTTGTTCGAAAGCTGGTTCCTGACTTCAAATTTATTGATGCATGTCATAGTAAAAACCTTGGTGGTGTTCTTGATATCTGGGTTCCCCAGCTCGATTTTATGGACAGGGATTACGAATTTTATAACAGTCAGAATAAGAAAGGCAAGGAAGCCTGGTTCTATACATGCCTGTCACCTAAGGGTGAATATGTAAACAGGTTTATTGAACTACCTCTTCTAAAAACCAGGTATATGCACTGGGTGAATTATAAGTACAACATCCCCGGATACCTGCACTGGGGACTTAATTACTGGAACAGATGGGATCCTTTCGGAGAACAGACGGCAATACAGTACGAGGGTGGAAATGTTTTGCCCGGAGGTGACAGCTGGATAATATATCCGAAGAATGGGAAACTATTCAGTTCAATACGTTACGATGCTATGCGTGACGGAATCGTAGATTATGAACTTTTCAGGATGCTCGAAAAAAAGGATTCTGTTAAAGCGAAGGAGTTGGTAAACAGGGTAATATATAAATTTGACAGATACGATAACAATATTGAAGCATTCAGGGAAAACAGGCGACACCTGATGGAGATGCTGTCGCAATAAAAGGATCAATCTGCTGTCATATTTTGTGTTATTGAAAAATAAGTTAGATTTACCGGCTTTATCAGATAAATACAACTAATCATTAAATGGAGAATACAGATTTGCTGAAAAACAGGATAGAAAACCATAATAATAAAACATTCACAGAATTATATGGGACGGATACCTATGTCCTGATCGAACAATCATCTCGTTATGCGAGGTTACTCGAGAGGTTTAAAGTAATGTCAGCCTCTCCGGAACCTATGTTTTTCAGTTCTCCGGGGAGGACAGAAATCGGAGGGAACCATACTGATCATAATTACGGACGTGTTCTGGCAGGAGCTGTAAACCTCGATAATGTTGCGATTGCTGCAAAAAATAGCTCTGATATTATCCGCATTGAATCTGAAGGTTACCAGGGATTTGTTGTGGATCTTTCTCATCCCGCCCCTGTCATTAGCGAGCAGCATTCCTCCGCTGCACTTGTCAGGGGTATTGCTTCACGAATGAAGGAACTCGGATTCGCCATAGGAGGATTTGATGCAATAATAGACGGGAGGGTTCCCAAGGGATCAGGTCTTAGCTCTTCTGCATCATTCGAGGTTCTTATAGGGGCTGTTTTAAGCCATCTTTTTAATGAAGGGAAACTGGATCCTGTTGAGAATGCGCTGATAGGTCAGTATGCAGAAAATAATTATTTTGGCAAGCCATGCGGGCTTATGGATCAGACTGCCTGTGCATCCGGAGGGCTTGTTACAATAGATTTTGAAGATCCTGCAAAACCCGAGGTGAGAAAAATCGATTTCGATTTTCTGTCGACCGATTTTGCACTGGTGATCACTGATACCGGTGGCAGTCATGATAATCTTACTCATGAGTATGCAGCAGTATTTAATGAAATGAAGGCAGTCGCAGAAGTACTGGGATCGCGTGTTCAGCGCCAGGTTACTCTTGAGAAAGTGGTTGACTCCATACCTGTATTGCGGGAAATCACCGGCGACAGGGCTATACTGCGTGCGTTTCATTTTCATGGCGATAACCGGAGAGTTGTGAGGCAGGTAGAAGCGCTGGAGAATAATGATTTCAGATCATTCCTTGACCTGATTATTGAATCAGGTTATAGTTCCTTTATGTTTAACCAGAATATTTATGCCTCCGGCAATGTTCATGAGCAGGGAGTTTCACTCGCTTTGGCACTCAGTGAGATGGTGCTTAAAGGGCATGGTGCATGGCGGGTCCATGGTGGTGGTTTTGCAGGTACGATCCAGGCATTTGTCCCTCAGGATCTTATTGAATATTATGTAAGTACACTTGAGCATGTTTTCGGAAAATGTTCATGCCATAAACTTTTTATAAGGGATAAGGGTGCTGTTAAGGTTGACTTTTAATTTTTAATCAGGTTTGGAAATATGATGGTCAGAAAATTTTCACTTGACAAGAGCCAGATAAAAGTTCTTTTACTCGAGGGTGTTCATGAGAATGCTGTAAGGTATTTCCTTGAAAACGGGTATACTAATATTGAGTGCCTGAAAGAGGCATTATCCGGTGCGGAACTGGATAATAAACTGCATGATGTTCATATTGTAGGAATAAGAAGCCGTACGGAGCTGAGGAAGGTAAACCTGGAAAAAGCGCCAAAGCTGTTTACAATAGGTTGTTTCAGCATAGGTACAAACCAGGTAGATACCTGGGATGCAAAAATGCTTGGAATTCCGGTATTCAATGCACCCTTCTCAAACACCCGTTCCGTTGCCGAAATGGTAATAGCTGAGTGCATTATGCTTATGAGGGGAATTCCCGAAAGAAATGCTCTTGCTCACAACAGGATATGGATGAAATCACTGAATAACTCAGTTGAGGTAAGAGGTAAAATTCTTGGTATTGTTGGTTACGGGCATATTGGATCACAGGTTTCGATACTAGCCGAAGCCCTTGGGATGCAGATCTATTATTATGATATCGAGAAGAAACTCAGCCTGGGTAATGCAAAACCTGTTGCAACTCTCAACGATCTGCTGAAGATCGCAGACACTGTCACAATTCATGTACCATCAACTGAGCTGACGAGAAATATGATCTCAAAACAACAGATTCCCATAATGAAGCATGGAGCCTGCCTGATAAATTCCTCCCGGGGTGACGTTGTTGATTATAAGGCAATTGCAGAAGGGCTGAGATCGGGTCAACTTGCAGGAGTTGCTGCAGATGTTTTTCCGGAGGAACCGGCTTCCAATGATGAGCCATTTGTGAATGACCTCCAGGAATTTAACAATGTAATTCTTACGCCCCATATAGGAGGCAGCACTCTTGAAGCTCAGGCAAACATTGGTCTTGAAGTTGCCGAGAAGCTTGTAAAATACAGTGATACAGGGTCAACCCTGGGAGCGGTTAATTTTGTTGAGATATCTCTTCAACCCAATATTTCAGCACAACGTTTTCTGCATATTCATAAGAATGTCCCGGGTGTTTTACGCGAACTGAACAGCTTTTTTGCTTCCAGAAGCATTAATGTATCTGCCGAATATCTGCAGACAGATCCTGACATAGGCTATGTTATAATGGAAACAGAGAGCGAGTTCAATGCTTTTGTGCTGAGGGACCTGAAGAAAATACCGCATACAATAAGAGCCAGGATATTGCATTAGGAATAATGCATAATTGCTTAATGCATCTGAAATACAATCGGCCGATTCAACAAAAAATCAGAAAGATCTTACACTGTTCGCGTTTTATCAGTACGGGTGGGTTTTACAGACAAACCAGTTTGTGAGAGGCAATAATATAAATCAGATGCCGATAAACCAGTACAGATCGGCCTCCCTATTCCTTGGATATGTTAACTCTTCGATCACTTCGGAGGATGGAAAGCTGGTCCCGAATCCGGCTTCATTCAGCGATGGGTTTGAGATAAGTATCAGTCCTTCCTGTGAACTGGTGATGAACAGGGCATCTCTGGTTGTACAACCGGGATTCTTTAGCCGCTTGTCTCGCCGGGTGGCAGGGACGGGCTGTTAACCTCTTCCCGCAAACTTTGTATTTGGGTTGGCTTGTGCGGTTTGCGGGATGTGGTTTACAGCGAAAGGATTAGAATCTGATTCCGACTACCAGGATATCATCAGTTTGTTCCAGGTTACCACGCCACAAGTTTAAATACTCTTCAAGTTTTGTTTTTTGAGCCATTAAAGGAAGTTCATGATACGTTAGTAGCAATTCCCTGAATCCCTTTGACTTTATCTTCTTTGAATCAGGCCCACCAAACTGATCAATATAACCATCAGAGTATAAATAGACCATGTCGTCTTTATTAATCTTTATAGTATTTAACGAGAATTTTGCTTCTTTATCATAAAAGCCTATTGGGAATCGATCCGCTTTTAACAATGTCATTTCATTATTACGAATATGAACCATTGGATTAAGAGATCCGGCAAATGTAAGAGTGCTTGTCGACTGATCAAAATTTACAACTGACCCTTCCATTCCATCTTTGACAACAACAGAGTTTTGTTTCTGTCCCAGAGAATGTATTAACTTCTCCCGAAGGCATTCAAGGATTTTGTCGGGTTGTAATATCTTTTTATGACAGATAACATCATTAAGAAAAGTTGTTCCAAGTATGCTCATTAATGCTCCCGGGACACCATGACCCGTACAATCCATTACAGCAAATATAACTTGTCCGTCTATGTTGTTAATCCAGTAATAGTCTCCGCTTAAAATGTCTTTTGGGTGATCAATTATAAAATAGTCTGGAAGATATTTGGAACTGGTTTCAGAGGTTTGTATAACAGCATTCTGTATATATCTGGCATAATCAATACTGCTATTTATATTTTTGTTTTTTTCTTCGATATTGCTTAAATATTCAAGAATAAGTTGTTTTGATCTTACCGCTTCTAGTTGAGTTTTTATCCGGACGAGAAGCTCATCCTGTATAAATGGTTTTGTTATATAATCAACAGCTCCGATATTAAACCCTTTAACAATACTATCCGTATCTGATACTGCAGTTATAAATATTACAGGAATATCACAGGTGTCAGGATTTTCTTTTATTTTACGGCATACCTCAAAGCCATTCATCCCGGGCATCATAATATCAAGTAATATCAAGTCAAATCTTCGCTTATTAAACCATTCCAGGGCCGAATGACCGTCAATTGCGAATTCAACAAGTAGCCCTTTCTCTTTTAAAAAGCCGCCAAGAACCTGAAGATTCCTGGGATTATCGTCAACAATTAAAACAGACGATTTTGTACTAGTATTATCAAGTTCCATAACAGAGGATTTTAATCTGTTTTTCAATACCATACTATCTTAAATCAGCAGAGAATTTAAGCTTTACATAAGCTCCTCCGGTGTCATTATTGCCGATCGTGATATTACCAAGATGAGCTTCCATTATCATTTTACATATAGGTAAACCAATGCTCAGATAGTTATCTTTCTTTGAGGTGCCCATATTAAAAATTTCAAATAAACTACCAGCATCGTTTTTAAATCCCGTTCCATTGTCTTTAAATTCACAGAAAATATTTTCATAATCATCATAAATGAGAATTTCGACTTTACTGTCTTTTGGTGAATAAGAAATTGAATTGTTTAAAATGTTCCCAAGACATGTTTTAATAAGCTCAGGTTCTCCAATAATCGATGAAGTCTTTGAATTATTTATGATTTTAATTTGATAATTACCATCCGAGATCATTGTACTATAATCATTTAGGATATCTTCAAGTAGCACAGATAATGAAACGGATTCTTTGCGGATATCAAATTGTTTTGTTTTCAATCTGGTAATTAGTAATGCATTGAGGGCGAATCTTTCAAGTCTTTTAACAGATAAATCCAGAATACCGATTATTTCTTCAACATCCTTTGTAGATACATATTCTTTTAAAAGTTCCAATGGACCTATAATACCATTAAGTGGGGTACGTATCTCATGACTTACTAACCGAAGAAACTCGGATTTTGTTTTGTCGAGATCCAACAATTTCTGATTCAAATCTTTGAGTTGTTCATTGGCATCTCTTAACTGAACAGTCCTTTCTGAGACTGTAGCTTCGAGTAATGCGTTTTGATTGCCAAGTTTTTCAAGACTATCTTTTAAAGAAAGATGAGTTTTTACTCGTGACAGAAGCTCCCTTGAATCAAATGGTTTAGTAATATAATCCTGTGCACCAAGTTCGAATCCCTTAAGAATGCTCTCCCTGTCAGTTTCGGCTGAAAGAAATATGACAGGAATATTGTCGTAGGTTTTATCCGAACGCACTTTCAGGCATACTTCAAAACCATTCATGCCGGGCATATTAATATCGAGCAGGAGGAGATCAAAGAGTCTCTTTTTTAACCATTCAAGTGCAGCCTCGCCACTGGTTGCAAATTCAATTGCAAAATTATTTTCACGTAATAATTTACCCAGTACCTGAAGATTATGAGGATTGTCATCAATAATAAGAATCGAATTGGAAGTTGGGTTTAATAATTCAGTCCTGGCCATTTCTTAAGTTATTTTAAATCGTTAAAAGAATTTTTCAAATTCCCGACTATAGATTTATACTTCAAAATCAGTTTAAGCAAAGTATCAATGTCGAAGCTATCAGCCGCATCAATCAATTCTTTACCGTAGGCTGCTATAATTTGTGAATTGTGCTTTAATCCCAGCTGGAAGAGGGCAGATGCAAATTCATGTATTTCATTAATAGGCTGTGTTACTGCAAATGTTTTCCACCTTTCGTGATAAACTGTTTCGAGTGAAAGGATCAAATCTGAAAGATTTTCAATTTCTCCGGTAACTAAAGTATCTGTCATTAAATTGTTACTATCCTCTTTTGTGGTTGTACTATACGGTAATATATTCATTAGGGTAAGGTATAGTTCAGTAATATTAACAGGTTTTATTAAGAGACCTGAGAATTTACTGTTATGAATTCTTTCCTTTCTATCTTTCAGCACAGAAGCTGAATATGCAATTACAGGAATGTGTTTAAGTTTTTTATCAGATTTAAGCTTGCTTAGCAACTGGAAACCATCCATTTTTGGCATCCTGATATCAGCTATGATCAAATCAGGAATCAATTCCTTTGCAGTCTTAAATCCTATAAAGCCATCCTCCGCTTCAATAATTTTTAGTTGAGTATTTTTAAGGGCGTCTTTAAGATAGCTTCTGTTATGTTGGACATTATCAACGATAAGAATTACAGCCTCCTTAAATATTATGTCGTCAGGATTGATTTTGATATCGGTATTCGTTGTTGAAAAGTCTCTCAGATATGATATTTCAGGAATTTTTATAATGAAAGTGCTTCCTTTACCCTGTTCTGATTCAAAACTGATTGATCCATTCATTAATGAAATGAGCCTTTTGGTAATTGTTAAACCCAGGCCGGTACCTCCAGTGTGCTTATTGCTTCTTTCCTGGGTAAAAGGTTCGAATATCAATTCTTTTAATTCTTCAGATATGCCGATGCCTGTGTCTGAGACTTCAATAACAAGGTCGATTAACTCTCCACTTTTCTCTTTTGAATAATTAATTATCTGAGGATTTTCTGTATAAACACTAAGCTTTATACTTCCTTCATTGGTAAATTTTACTGCATTGCCCAACAGGTTAAATACTATTTGCCTTACCCTTGCTTCATCAATATAAATACCCGGAGGTGTGCCGGATGTAATTTCAAGAATAAATTTCAAACCTTTTTCAGATACTCTCAGAGAAAAAATTCTTTCAAACTCAGAAAAGAATGAGCGAGTATCAACAAATTCAAATTCCAGATCGAGTTTTCCGGCTTCAATTTTGGATAGATCAAGAATGTCATTAATCAGTGTTAATAAACTTCTTCCGCTGGAAATAATGGAACTTATATAGTTTTTTTGTACCTGATCGGTTACAGTAGAACCCAAAAGTTCACTGTATCCCAGCACAGCATTCATAGGAGTTCTGATTTCATGGCTCATATTAGCAAGAAATTCACTTTTGGCCCTATTTGCTGATTTCGCTTCTTTCATGGCATTGTCCAGAGCAAATTCTGCCTTTTTCCTGTCTGTAATATCGAAAAGGGTGGACCTGCTCATAATGAAATTACCAGCGGCATCCTTAACAGATGAAGCATTAACAGCTGCAAAAAAATTAGATCCGTCTTTCCTGATAAACTCAAATTCAAGATTATTAATAAAACCCTGGTCAACAAAAACAGGAAAACTTTCTTTGAATTTCTTAAGACTTTCGGGGGTTAAAAAGTCAGTAAAGTATTTTATGTCTATTACTTCTTCTCTGGAATAGCCAAGCCAGTTAAGCTCGGTTGAATTAATACGTATAAACTTACCGGTTGAGTCGAGTGAATGATAACCGCAAGGGGCGTTCTCGTAAAGATCACGGGTTTCTTCAAGGGCTAAAAGGAGCTCTGCAGAACGCTCTTTAACAAGCTCTTCGAGATGTAACCGGTGGTTGTCTAATTCTATCTGAACCAATTTTCTTTCAGAAATATCAATTGATAAAATGAAAACCCCTTCGGGAACTGGTTGTATACTCAAATCGAAACAGCCAAGGGACCCATCAGGATAAGCGAACTCATTTTCCATATGATGTGGAACTCTATTTATCAGACAATGTTTAATAACATTATATACTTCTGTTTGTTCAATCCCGGGCCACATTTTGGCGTATTCCATACCGAGCAATTCTTCTCTGGGCCTTCGGTTATGTCTAACTGCCGCATCATTAATATACAAATACTTCCAATTATAGTCCAGAATCTGGCAACCCTCCATCATATTATCAAGTGTTGAACGGAAACGTTCCTCACTTTTGCGGAGCGAGACTGTCATATTACCTGCCAGCTTCTGAGCCCTTCTGGCAACTCTTTCTCCTGAACGAATCAGGAAAAATATAAGAATGCTTATGATAGAGCCTGCAATCAAAAGGATTAAAAATGATCTGTTCTTATGAAGAGCATCGAAATGTGGAGTAGAGTTTAAGGTAAGGAACCAAGTTCTTCCATAAAGTTTAAGTGATACATTTTTGGATAAAAGCGGTTTATATTCTTTAACCGGGTTATATGGTGAATTGGTTTCCGGAAATAATATATTATTTATATGGTTACTATTACTGTCATATATTTCGAAGGTAACTTCTTGCTCAGGATCTGGAAAGATTTCTTCAAACATAACATCAATTCTCAACTCGCTAAACACATATCCTTTTATTGCTTTTCTTCGATCTTCTATGGTGAGCAGTGGTTGATCCTTATTGTAAATGGGGACATAGATTAATATTCCAGGTTTCAACTCATTACCGGTTTTCTGAACCAATTTAATTTGATCAGTCATTGTAGTCATAGCGCTATCGCGGCACTTCTCCATGGCAGCACGCCTCAAAGGTTCCGAAAACATGTCGTATCCAATAAAACGCTTATTCCAATCGTCGAATGGTTCAATAAAAATTACGGAGGTATATACATCACGGTCTCCGACAGGCCAGACTTTATAATCAGGATGACCTTCTTCCTTGATACTTTGAATATGATCTTCAAGTTCAGATGCATTGATTACTTCGGCAAAACCAAGAGCCTGAGTCCCAGGGAATAATTCATCAAGATTTTTATATTTAACATATGCTGCCCAATCTGCACTGGTTACTTTATCTGAGGCAGCAAAGACTCCTGCCGCTCCCCGGAGGATCATCTCAATATCATGTAATCTATCATTAATTCGGCGGGTAATTCCGAGGCAATAATCGTCAAATCTGATCTGCTCTTTTTTCTTCGCCAGGTTATTTAATACCTGCCATCCCCAGAAAACAAGAATAAACAATATAGATAGTACCAGATAGGAATGGGATTTTTTGATAAAAGAAATAAAATCTTCTTTTTTGTTTGAAGTAATTTCCATACTCGATGTTTTGATTTATGACAAGTCTATTTTTTTTATCAGAAGACTGTAAATTAATACATTATCAAATAATCACCAAAATTTATAGATTAATTTTATAATCTTTAGTTGTTCGATCCAAACCAGGCAGTTTTGTTGCTATTGGACCGGAGAAAGAAGATACTTTAGTTTCCGATAAAGGCTCATTTGCAGCTTCCGGATTTCAAGCTGCAAATGGGCCTTTGAGCCTTTCAAAGTGTGGCTGATTATGATCTTTGCAAGCTCTTTCCGCAATATGGGTTTTAGATTGATATTGAATGATATATTTTGCGGAATGTGCTTTCAAAATAAGTCAGTCTTGCAACTTCAGAAATTTGTCAAGTAATTCAACCAATGAATTTCTGTTAATAGGTTTAATCAGATAATCATTAAAAAGACTCAAGAGATCAGCGTCCCTGTCCGTCTTACTATAAATAGCGGTCTGTGCAATAATAGGAATTGATGGGAACAAAGTTCTGATAATTGTTGCAGCTTCGTACCCATCCATTACTGGCATAAGAATATCCATAAGTACTAAGTCTATTTTATTAGTTTTTATGATTTCTACAGCCTCCTGCCCGTTTTTGGCATGGAATCTGGTTATATTACTGAAATCAAGAACCTTGTCCAAATATTTTAAATTAGTATCAACATCTTCGGCAATTAAAATATTCCTTTCGCCCCATTTGCTAATTATGTTTGAGATATCACTTTGTGGTTGCTGTTTTTTGGATTCAATTCCAATTACAATTACAGGAATACTGAAATAAAAAGTTGTTCCTTCTCCAACTATGGAATCAACCCGTACATTTCCCCCTAAGGTTTCTGCGATTCCTTTAACAATTGTTAGTCCAATACCGGCACCGCGAAATAATTTGTTTGAGTTTGATTCCACTTTATAGAACCTGTCAAATATTTTCTCATATTCGTATTTGTCTATACCTATTCCAGTATCTTTTATATAAAACTCAACTTCCGAGTTATCAATAAGTTTTGTTCCGATTTCAATTTGCCCGGAATCAGTATATTTAATTGCGTTGCTTATAAGTTGCCGCAATGCCATTTTTACATTATTTTCATCTGCTTCAATAGTAATATCTTTTGTGGATTCAAGACGAGACAGGAAGACTATGTGAGATTTATCGTTTCTATGGATTAGTTTTTTTGAGTCTGAAACTAACTTATTTAAACTATCATTGAGATTGAATTTCTTATTAGTAGAAACAAATTGTTTTGTGTCATATTTTGCAGCAAAAACCACATTTTCAACTAAATCCAATAAATCATCCTTGCTAAAATGTATCTGTTCTATGAAGAATCTGGAGTCTTCTTGTGAAATTTTGGGATCCTGAAGTAATTCAGAAAATCCAAGAATTGCATTTAAAGGTGTTCTGATTTCATGTGACATGTTCTGCAGAAATGCTGTTTTGAACCGGTCGCTTTCTTCGGCTTTTTCCTTGGCTCTGAGAAGCTCTTCCTCCTTCTTTTTGCGTTCGGTGATATCTTCAACAACTTCAATAAAACCCCTTGCCACACCATCCGGATCGGAGAGCGGAAAAGCATGAACCAGTACCGAAAGGCGGCTGCCATCTTCCAGAATGCCTTCAGTTTCTGCCTGATGGGGCCGACCGCTAGCCATAGCTTTAACACCAGGGCAGTGCTGACAGATTGCCTGGCGTTTCTCGAATTCTTTAAAACAGTTTTCACCTACAAATTTACAGGCTGGTTTATTAAACCACCTACCCATTAAAGTGTTTGTCATAATTATTTTGAAGTCTTTGTCGATCATAGAGACTCCAAAATCAATGTTTTCAACCAGAGATCTGTAGCATTCTTCACTTGCCCGCAACGTCTCATCTGCCCGCCTGCGTTCAGAAATGTCGCGTCCAATCAACTGGTAATATTTTGAACCTTCCATTTCAATTACCCTGGCACTGATCTCGATCGGGAACTCTGAACCATCTTTCCTTATATGAAGTGTCTCATAAAAGGCTGAACTCTTATCATCTAAGATTTTTATCTGTTCGGTAAGCAGTTTTAGAGTTGAAGGGGCCATGAGTTTTAATTTCTTCATCCCAATCATTTCTTCTCTTTTGTAGCCATAGGTTTTAAGAGCGCTTTCATTTATTTCAACTATACTTAAATGATTATCAAATAAAATAATGATATCATTTGCATATTTAAAAAGATACTCGAAATGATGTTCAAGAGCTTGCCTGGCGAGTTCATTTTTTAGTTGACGTCTGTACAAAATGATTTTTTGATTCCATATCCAAAATCCAAAAATGGCTCCATTCATCAAGATGAGTAATACAGTTACTATGATTGCAATTATTAAAAATCTTCGTATTGGAGTTTGAAGTTCTTCTATATCAATTTTTGTAACCATATACCATGTTAATCCCGGTATTTTGGTAAGGTAGCCTATTACGGGTATACCTCTATAATCAACACCTTCAGATATGCCTTCGGAACCACCTATCGCTTTTGCTCCCAGAAGGTTTTTATTTGTAAGAGGTAATCTGAGATTTAGTGCAGTATTTTTTTGATGTCGGAGTTCATTAAGATAAAGGATACTATCACCCTCCTGTCGTATGAGAAGAGTTTCCGAACTTTTACTTTGAGTTGGCCATTTATTAATAAGCGGGAAAATGATTTCCTGTGGGTCGATTCTAAGAATAGCAACTCCAAATTGTGTTGGTTTTATACTCTCAGGGTCAATCAGAGGAACAAGGAGATCAATATGAGGTTTATTTAACGATCCTGTCTTGTACAGGTCTGCCAAAATAATCTTTTGATTCTTTATAACTTCACCTATCTCTGCTTCGATACCTTCAACAGTTACAGAATCTGAGGATGAAACAGATAATTTTGCCTTCATTGTGATATCAACGAGAGAGACTCCATTGTAATCATATTCCCTGTTAATTGATTCCATCAGTTTAATCAGGTTTCTCCTTACCTCAGGCTGGTTTTCATCTTTAAAAAATTGCTTTATTTGCAGGATTAAGGGGGTATTGTCCCTGATAATAGCAGCATCTCCCAATCTTTGGGAATGCCATTGTTGAATCTGTTTTATCTTTAAAGATGCAATTGTTGAAAGATTAACTTCCTGTTCCCGGAAAATTCTGTTTTTCTGAGATTTATAATAAAGAGTGCCAATAATTATCATTCCTAAGGTAAAAAGGACGAAAATTATTACCAATCTCCAGGGGATAGTTCTCTTTTGTTCAGATGTTATGTTAAAGACTGACATTATATAAGGAGTATTTGGAATAATAAATAGGTTACATTATAAGAAATGAATAAGGAATTCAGCGATAAGGACGTGCAATAATAAATGTCCTAACCACTTTCGCTTATTAGCGTTTTAGCCGATTTTCTATTCATTAATATGCTTTTTGATTAACTCAAATAATAAGGTCTTATTAATTGGTTTAGAAATATAATCGTTGCATCCCGCTTTTATTGCCATTTCTCTGTCACCTGAAAATCCATAGGTTGTTTGTGCAATGATGATTACATCTTTATTAAACTGACGGATTTGTTGTGTGGCTTCATTCCCATCCATAACGGGCATTCTAATGTCCATTAGTACCCATTCTCCACACTCTTGTATCCGGCTCTTCCGGAGACCTTTCTTACTGAAATTTCCTTTACATAACCTTCGTAGTATTCTATTTTATTTATTTTATCTCTTATAGGATGAACAGAAAGTGATTTAGATATTGGGGATCCATCTTTCCTGGCCCAGAAGACTTCAGTATTCAGACAGGATTCATTTTGTTCCTTCTCAAATATGCTGAATAATTCATCGTTCTTCTGCTGCCGATTGTGATATAAAGTACTTATACTCTTGCCAAGTAATTCTTTGTCGTCCTTGAACCCCAGGATGCCGATAAGGGAACGATCCACCATAATAAGTTCCCCATCAGGTAACATATGAAAAATGGCAGCAGGAGTCCATTTCCCTCCACTCACCGGCATCTCTTCTGAAAACTTTTTAATTAAACAAGCCTGTAAGTCAGTCTTTCGTCTTTTGCTCATTCTGAAATTGCATATTTATTTTCATTAAATAATATGTTTAGCAACAGAAAGGTATGAATAAAAAATGAGATTTTGTTATTAAGAATCAGACCAGGTTATTCTCCATTTTACAAAGAGGATATGGATGCACGACGAAACGTGTGTTTGACAATAAATATTGGGTATCAGTTATCAGAAGAAACCGGGGGTATGAAAAACCTTGCAATTGACTTTATTAAATCTTGAGGTGTTATTGGCTTCAAAAGATAAGCATCGAATAATTCAATCATATTCTTATCTTCCTTGTTGAAATTAAATGCAGTCTGTGCTATGATCGGAATACCGGGATGAGATGATTTTATCCTTTTTGCTGCTTCGAATCCATCCATTTCCGGCATTAAAATATCCATAAGAATAAGGTCAAATTTATGTTCATTGGCCAGATAGACAGCTTCCAATCCATTCCTGGCGTTTATAGCTTCCATTTCCGCCCTCTTTATTACTTTCGACAGATAGGCATAGTTATTAAAGTTATCTTCAGCAATTAATACTTTTTTCCCTTTAAAAACAGAGATTTCTACCGGGGTAATTTCAATATTAAATTTACCGTCGATTGCTGACATGATACGAGGGATTGTAAAATATAATGTGGAACCAATACCTGGTTCAGATTCTATCCGGATTTTGCCGTTGAGAGTATCAACTAAACCCTTTACGAGTGTTAATCCTAAACCAGCCCCACGGTAGAGGTTATTTTTGTCAGATTCGATTTTATAAAATCTGGTAAATATTTTTTCTTTTTCATTTTCAGGAATTCCGAATCCTGTGTCTTTTACATAGAACCCGATAAATTCTGAATCTGGTAAGAATGTTCCAATTTCAATATATCCCTCATTCGTATACTTTACGGCGTTATCAACCAGTTGTTTAAGTATTTGAGTTAACCTTCTTCGATCAGTATTAATTTTAAGCTCCTTAGTGCTGTCAATTGATGTTTTAATTTGAATTAATTGTTTTCCCCTTTGATTCAGGAGTTCTTCAGAAAATTTAAAAATGCTGTTTATTTCATCATTAATTAAGAAATCAGACCTGTTCAGGGAAAGTTGATTTGTTTCGATGCTTGAAGTATCTAATACATTTTCAATAAGTTGGAGGAGGTCATCTTTGCTTTCATTAATGCAATTTACCGCAAATGCCTTATCTTCATCAGTGGCCATTCCTTCTTTTAATAAATCGGTAAAACCAATAATTGCATTCAGAGGTGTACGGATTTCATGTGAAAAATTCGAAATGAATGATGATTTCAATCTGTCTGACTCTTCAGCTTTTTCTTTTGCACTATTAAGTTCAATTGTCCTTTCGGAAACTCTTTTTTCGAGATTTTCTCTTTCTTCAAGTAAAGCTTTTTCAGCACGATCCCTTTCTTCCTTCCTGACTGACAGGCTAATGAGTAAGTCATTAAAACTGTCATACAAAGTACCTGTTTCATCATCTGAATATTTTTGAGCTCTCAATTTAAGATCACCGGAGACACGAATATTCCGGGCGATGGACGCCAAATTTATAATAGGTTTGGAGATCATCCTCTCGAGTAGTAGAGAGAAGATGAAAGCAAGAAATGCAGTTCCCAGAAAAATCAGCGCGATTACTTTAATATGACTGATTGTCTTCGATCTTATGACATCAGTCGATGCAACAAAGGTCACTCTTCCTATTGTTATATTTTCAGAAATTATTGGTTCTGTAATGAATAATAATTTATTTTCCGTAAATCCTGATGAATCAGGATTAACAAGAATTGATGAATTTTCGTAACCTGATTTATAATATGTAGCAAAAACATTATTTTGAGTATCATAAATAACTCCGGACAAAACAGAAGGAATATTTCTCAGTTTAAGTAAAATGTTTCCAGCAGCTTTATTGTCATCAAAAAGAATTGTCGGGACTGAAAAGTCTGATATTAATTTTGCGTTAAGTAAGATATTATCTTCCAGATCTTTTTTTGATGCACGGATGTTGCTAAAGACCTCGAAAGTGAATCCGATAAGAAGGCTGATAATTGTAACGGTAAGCAGAATACCAATAAGTTTTTGTCTGATTGAAAAATAGCTGAACAGTTTCATAATATTTCTTAAATGATTTTGGAATTATTCATCAGGAGAGAACTTATTTTAAAATTACCGGCCGATACAGCTTTTCTGTTGATTTCAAACTTGAGTTTATCCTCTTCAATATAAAAATTTATATGTATTCCTTTTGTTCCATAATCTTTACCGGCTGACAGGATCAATACTCCGGCTTTGTTGGCTGAAGCCATTATTTTTTCAATATCATTATATGAAATACCGGATAGATAACAAAGATCACAGGTTTCTATTTCTTTGTAATCTGATAACTCAATTACTGTCACCTTCCGGCTTTTAATGCTTTTATCTATTAATGCAATTTTCAGAATGTTATAGAATTCGGCATCTCCATAAACACCTATTTTAAAATAACCAGTATCTCTACTTGTTATCTGTGGCCATTCTACAAACCGGGTCAGACGTTCAATATAAGCTGCCCTTATGACGTTTTCATTATATTGAGCTTTCCCTTCTATATTGAAAATAATAAGATTAATAAACAAGAATATTTTAAAAACAGGAGCCATACTGATAATCCTCAACATATAAGATTAAAAATTTGCAGTTACCTTAAAATAAATATTTCTGCTATCCTGAATAAGCACATCCTGAACATGTTCGTAACCTGCCGGAGAATAATAAGCCCTGTTAAAAAGATTCCTGACTTTCAAAGAAGCTTCAAAGTGTTTTAGAAATCTGACTGAGTTAATACCAAGATTAAACAGATAAAGGTTTCCGGTTTTATTTCCCGCCAGGGTCTTTCTTCCGGTTTCAAAGAAAAACCCGGGAACAATGTAAAAATATTTTGTAACCGGAAAAATAAAACCTGATTTAACCATAAAGGCAGGGGAGTTTGATAAAGTTTCCCCGGTATGTTTGTCAAGGGTACTCTGCAAAGTCAGGTTAAGAAAAGCCTGGCTATTATTATCCGGATGCTTATATTTGAACCCATACTCCAAACCGTATCCTATTGCCTTGCCGATATTATGGAATTCCGTAAGATTTTCATCATGAAGATGCTGATCAATAAGATCAAATGTTAAGAAATGGTAGATGGAAAGATTACCGTACAAGGACTTAGATAATTTATGAGACCATACCAGCTCCTGAGCGCTGATTTTCTCAGATTGGATATCGGGATTTGCAACGTGAGAATTATAGGATTCGTAGAATGATTCGTAAAAGTTTGGAATTCTAAAAGCATCGCTATATAAAAGCTTCAGGGATGAATTTAACGAATAATTATAAACGAGAGCAAGTCTGGGACTTAAAGCCTGACCAAAAATAGAATAACGATCATACCTTAATCCGGCTGTGAGGTGAAGGTTTCTGACAATTTTAATCTGATCCTGGGCATAAACAGAGAAAGATGAGAATGGGAAATTTTTATCAAAGTAAGTAGTGTCATCGTCCCATTCCTTATAATCAGATCGAAAAATATATTTATATTCAATTCCTGCGGTTATAACATTTTTTTCGCCAGCTTCAAGATAGTACTGAATTTCTCCACCTCCCCATCGGCCTTTGGACGCATCAAAGTAATTCAAACCACCTCCGGGATATGAACCCGAATAACAATAATCATCATAGTATGATCTGAAGAGAAGGTAATTGCTTCTTTTAAATTCTTTCCGGTAGCCGGCTTCAACAAAATACCTGTCATCGATTGTTTTAACATCTCCTGTAAGATCAGCATTAAAAGCCCCTGTCGGAATTCCTTTAGCCCGGCTGGAAAAGCCTGCAGATAACTTAAAATTGTTATAAGAAAAGGCTGACTGTAAGCCAAAATATTCCTCCCAATCCATTCCCCGGGATATACCATTATTTGTTCCGGAAGAATCAAGTTCACGGAAGTAATAATCTTCACCTTTGGAAATACCACCTGTCCCGGATATTGAAAAATCAATGCTTTTTATTTTCTTTCCATAAATTACCGACAGGTCATTTTTTCCAAAACTTCCGGTTCCTGCAGAAACTGATAAACCATTAATCTCAGAACCTTTCTTCATAAATAAGTTGACTATATTCAGCATGGCTCCTGACCCGTAAACTGAAGCACCCGGTCCCCTGATAATTTCAATTCTTTCAACATTTTCAAGGTTTATTGCCAGTTCGTTACCCATAAATGCTGAACCATAAACAACCTCATTCATAATATGTCCATCTATCATTATAACGATCCTGTTATTATAATCTGTCGGACGACTGAATCCGCGAGAACCAACCTGCAGATAATTTTTATCGTTTGACAGATAGATACCTCTCTGGCCGTTAAGGGCTTCCCCCAGAGTCTTATAGCCGAAATATTTAATTTCCTCTGCCGTAATGGTACCTATGGACGATGCTGCCTCTGAAATATTCTGAGCATATTTTGAAGCAGTGACAACCTTCTGGTCCATAAGGTTTGAAAAAGACATTTCAAATAAGTTTTTAATACCTGCGGTATCAATCTGGCCAAAAGAAAAAGCTGAAAGAGACAGACAGGTAAAGAACAGATAAAGCCGATATGAACTTTTCATTATAAACACGTTAATATTGTAATTTCCCCAATCATATAATCGAATTCTTAAAGATAATTAGTTTTCTCAAATGGGAAGAATCCATTATTTCATTTAATTGAATTGAATTTGACTGGATACTCACATAGTTATAAGAAATTAAGTCTTATTTTTTTCAAAGAGAAAAGAAATTGGCTTTTAGTTCACTATACTAGAAGAATACCTTGAAGGCTCATTTGCAGCTTCCGGATTTCAAGCTGCAAATGTGCCTTTGAATCTTTCTTGTTGTGTCTGATTTTGATCTTTGCAAGCTCTTTACGCAAAAGAGGAATCAGATTTATTTTGTATGTATTCTTTGCGGAATGTGCTTGCAAAGGATTCTATATTAAAAAAAGGGGATGGCATTTTAGAAATCTGAAAAATTCAGCTTCATTTGCTATACTTAATATGCTTTCTGATTAACTCAATTAAAGAGGTACTATTAATTGGTTTAGAAATATAATCGTTGCATCCAGCTTTTATTGCCAATTCTTTGTCACCAGCAAATGCATAGGCTGTTTGTGCAATGATGATTACATCTTTATTAAACTGACGGATTTGTTGTGTGGCTTCATTCCCATCCATAACGGGCATTCTAATGTCCATTAGTACCAAATCAAGGTCGGGATTATTCCGGCAAGCCTCAACGGCTTCAACTCCTGTTATTGCATGTAAAACTTCATTACTGATTTTCTGGAGTGTTCTTGTTAGAAATGAATAAGATATTTCATCGTCTTCGACAATCAATATTTTCAGGTTCTTTATTTCAACTTCTTCTTGCTCTGCGGAAACAGCATTTACTATTTCTGTCTTTTCTTCAGATGAGACATTGCAAGGAATGGTAAAATAAAATATTGAGCCTATTCCTTCTTCGCTTTCCACCCAGATTTCCCCACCAAGCATTTTTATATAAGATCTCGCAATGGATAAGCCCAAGCCACTGCCTTCATAACCCCGGTTATGAGATTCACTACCCTGCCTGAATCTCTCAAAAATAAGTTCCTTCTGTTTTCCTGGGATGCCTATCCCTGTATCTTTTACAAAGAATTCAAGGTATTCCCCCTTTTTCTCACAGCCGAATTCAATTGAACCTTCATATGTAAACTTAATGGCATTTTTAATAAGGTTAGTAAGTATTCCGTAGACTTTTTCATTGTCTGTTTTAATTATGGATTCTGTTGATGACAAACTGTTTTTAATCAGGAATTGCAAACCTTTAAACCTAACTTCCGGTTTAAAAAAATTATAAGTGAATTCCATTTTTTCGTTAATATTAGTCTCAGAAATATTAATTTGAATAAGTCCCGATTCAATTTTCGAAACGTCAATAATATTATTGATGGTATTTAACATACGTGTGCCACTAATCTGGATGATTTGAATATAATCCTGTATGTCATCACTAGTTAAATTCGGTTCTTTTAAGAGTTCGGTAAATCCAAGAATGCCGTTCATTGGAGTACGTATCTCATGGCTCATATTGGTTAGAAAAGCGGATTTAAGGCGGTCGCTTTCTTCGGCTTGTTCTTTGGCTATGGTTAACTCTTCTGCCCGTTTTTCTTTCTCTTCGTTTTGAAAGACAAGCTCTTTGTTAGCAATGATTAATTCCGCTGCTCTTTCTTCTTTCTCTTTATTTTGAAAGGCAAGTTCCTTATTAGTCTTGATTAACTCATCTGCTCGTTTTTCTTCATTCTTTTTTGTTTCTGTTATATCGGTTGACATTATGAGGACACCCTCCGGCACAGGTTCGAAGCTTAAAAGATACCAACCCTTTGTACCGTCTTCAAAAATGAATTCATTTTCCATCTGCCGGGGAATCCGTTCTTGCATGCTTTGCCTTAAAATGGAAAACATATGGGTTATTTCAATGCCCTGGTACATTTCCATCATTATATGCCCAAGCAACTCTTCGGCAGGTTTCTTGCCTTGTTTTGCAGCTGCATTATTTATAAATAAATAGCGGTACTCAAAATCAATTATCTGGCAACCTTCCAGCAAATTTTCGAGCGTGGTTTGAAAGTATCCTTTCTGTCCGATATGATTTAATTTATTATGGTCCATTCTGTATTTTTTAATTTATTTAATGGAGCAATAATTGTTATTTCTATTAACATGTTTAACTTTTATTGGTTGAATCCAATATTGTTGAATCAATAATGGATATTTACTGACCCTTCAGAGCGTTATGATTAAAGATTCAGATCTGATACAGCAGAGACCCTTTTATAAATTACATCTTCAAATTTTTTGAAGTGTGCAATTCCACAGGCAATTTTTAATTTTTCACTGCCCCTTAGTTCCTGACCAACAGATTTGGTTTCGGCAACAAAGTAAATTTTCTTTTCGCCTTTGAAAACTACTGCCCAGTCAGGCCGATATTGACCAATTGGAGTTTTGATCTCAAACCGGTATGGAAGCTTGAAATAGAATTCAATCTGTTCGCTGCTCTCACAATCCTTTGCAAACTGGTTTTCGACACCACTGTCAAGCGGAATGTAGTTTTCATAAATTGTCTTTGAACTGTCTTTAACTGTGTGAGTAAATTCGTCAATGTAAATTTCAAAGTCGCTGTCATCAAACAGAGTCATTTCGTAGAACTTGTCTCCGATCTTTTCGTATTTGATCCCATCTATCATTAATTGATGTAATTCCTCCCTGATTTTGAAGACGGCATTGTCCATAAATAACTGAGGATTGAGTATGACCTCTTTTAACCGTTTTGAATTTTTCAGTATTTCCAAAATGGTGCTGCGCGTCAATTCCGTTTTGTTTTGTATGTAGGCAAGCATATCCGGAATCTCAAAACCGATCCCGTATTCGTCATTTGCACTATCGCTCAATAATTGTCCATCCACTCCTTCATCAGTAATCAAAACTTTTTTCTTTGTTGACCTGATTGCCGGCTTTTTAGTTTCATCCATTTTGCTCACTGCATTTGCAGCAAGTACAATAAGCTTTTCTGTATCGTAATTCACACTGTACTTTGTCTGAAACTTAATCTTCTCCCAAATCTGAAGAAATCTCGGGTCAGCCTCAAATCCTTTTCTGTAGTTTACTTTCTTTTTATCGTTCTTGTTCTTAGTCCTGCCTGAAAAATCAACTCCGCAATCTTCCTGGATTTCTTTCTGAAGGGCTTTGGCAAAATCATCATAGCGCTCATTGGCAATAACTGTAAGCTTGTTTATGTTGGGGTCGAAAATCCGGTTGCCGTTCTGATTCACAGATAAGCGTAGGCCACGGCCTATTTCCTGACGTTTTTTAATTTCCGATTTGGTTTCATTCAGAGTGCAAATTTGAAATACATTGGGATTGTCCCAACCTTCGCGTAAAGCAGAATGGCTGAAAATAAACCGAAGAGGTATATTAACATCGAGCAGTTTTTCTTTTTCCTGCATAATGAGTTTATAGGTATCATCATCAAGCTGCGTTTCTCCACCAGTGTCTTTTACCCTGCCTTTGTTGTCTTTTGAAAAATACCCGTTATGAATATCATTTACTGAATAATCATTCAGATCCTTATAAACAGGTTTGGAAATCTCTTTGCTGTAAATTTCTTCGAACCATTGAGCATATTTCCCTTTCAGAGGATTTCCATCAGCATCATATTCCCTGTAGTTTTTCACCCTGTCGATAAAAAAGAGAGAGAGAACTTTTATTCCCTTGTCTTTATAACTTTTCTCTTTTTTAAGATGTTCCTCTACTGTTTTGCTGATCATAAAACGCATAATTTCATCATTCATCCCGCCTTGCGTTTCGCCTTTCTTTAATACAATCCCGTTGATAAGTTCAATTTGCTCATTGCCAAAATCAATTTCATAAATTTTCAGTCCATCGTATTTTTCATTTCTGTTTGATAAAAGAAATAAGTCAAGGTTTCGTCCGCTTGCCGTAACAGATTTTCTTTTTACACCGCTAACTGCGTTCACATCAATTTTGATTTTAGCCTTAATTGCATTTCCTGTACGGGTGATATTTTCCAATTGGAGGAAAGGAGTGTTAAAATCTTTTTCGCTTATAACAGAATCAACTTCTATCTGCTTCACTAAACCCAAGTCATACGCTTTAACAGGATTGAGAGAATACATCAGATTGTAAAGGTTCGTATGAGTTGCAGAATAGCGAAGTGTGCAAAGCGGACTTAAATTTTCAATTGCCCGCTTGCGGATTTCCGTTTCCATATTCTGTGGTTCGTCGACAATTACAATCGGTTTGCAGCTTTGAATGAACTCAACCGGTTTTTTCCCGGTGAGTTTATCGTTTGTCTTGTTGATTATGTTTTCATCTTTTGCAAATGAATCAATGTTGATAACTAATACCTGAATTGTATTAGCAGATGCAAAACCTCTCAAATTGGAGACTTTCCTGCTATCATATACATTAGAAGTTACCGGAACTTTGTCATAAAGATTCTGAAAATGGTCTTCCGTTATTTCAAGATTTTTCATTACCCCTTCACGGATGGCAACAGATGGAACAACAATGACAAATTTTTTAAAGCCGTAAAGTTTATTCAATTCATAAATTGTGCGGAGATAAACATAAGTTTTTCCTGTGCCTGTTTCCATTTCGACTGAAAAATTCCAGCCGTTTCTTATAATTTCATCATTAGTTGAAACTTTTAAGCCGTTATTTTTTTGAGCATGTTGAATGTTTACTGTTAACTGATCAAGCTGTGAAAAGTCTATTTTATTTCCGAAACCATTTTCAGAAAGCAATGCGCCGGGTTGATTGATCGAAAATTCAAAGTCACCACCACTCAAGGGCTGCCCTTCAAATATATCAGTGATTGCTTTTACTGCCTCCAGCTGGAATTCCTGTTTGCTGTCGAAATGTAGTTTCATTTTTTATGCAACAAGTTTTTCCAACAATTTATCCCTGTTCTTCCATGAAAAATCACTGATGCCGTATTCTTCAATAGCCTGCAATACTTCTGGTGCCACATCCCTTTCAAGATCATTTAAAATCATTATCCCTTCATTATTTCTGGCTTGTTTAGTATCCTCAAAAGCAAACAGATGTGCGATAATATTTTGCTTTTTGGGGCTTGATACTGCTTTTATAATTCTTTCAGGTGCTTTACTTGAAGAGGGTATAAGAAAATCAAATTTATGCTGAAAGGAACTTTTGCCCTGAAGTATGATATTCGGAGAAAAGCGAATATTATTTTGCTGAAGGAAATTGGTAACATCCTCGATAAAGTACTGTTCAACCTTCGGAGAGGCAACAATAAATAAATCGTCAACAGCCATAATAGCCTGTAAAAAATTATGTTTTCTCATAGGGAAGGTGGCGGGTGTTGCCACTGTAATCAATTCATTTTCTTTCAATCTTACACCAAATCCATTTAAAATTGAGTCCAGTTCCTTCTTCCGGGCAGGTGAATTTATATCAACTCCGGCCATTTCGAGATTGTTAAGAGTTTCTCCATCGTCGGTCATGTAAATATGATCTTTTTCATCACGCCTGAGATAAAACTGAATGTAATCGTTTATGTGGTTTACAAACGGAGTGGTTATTTCATAATAACCGTTTATTTCTTTATAATTGATTTTTTGCTTTAACCAACTTAAATATGAGTCTATCAGATCTTTCATAGCAATAATCTTTTTTTAATGTCAGGCAGCTGCTTAACATTACAATATTTGAAAAAATCGATCATAATTTCATAAATGTCTTTACCGTCAACTTTCAAGAATAAATCTGCAGGTACTGCCCATCTTTCTCCAAAGCTTTCAACATATAAATGAATATGAGGTGAAGAAATCTCTTTTCCATTATACAGTTCAAGTATTGGTAATGGAACAGTTTCAACATCGGGATTTGGATGTGGAGAGCCATCAAAATCCAATCTTCTGAGTATATATGCTTTTCTTACTCTATTCTGATAAACCGCCTTTGTAATTCTGATACTTCCTCTATAAATATCAAAAAGAAAACTTTCCCTTTTATCAGCAGAGCTAAATGGGATAATTATTTTTTCTCCTGAAAGTGGAAATTGATATTCTTTTTCTTCTTCCGGAAATTTTTCCATTGCGAAAAAGAAATCAGCGTCTTGTTGAGTAATGAAATGAGCCATTTTCAAATCGTTTTAAAATCAATCTCTGCATCACGCATTTGCAATACCATATTTGTTTTCAGTTGGTCGTTACCTGTAAAAAGTTTATCAAGCATAATTACTTTTTTCGGTTTGGCTGCAATTATTGAATCAACCAGTTTCTGGTTAATCTCATCAAAGGCAATTACAAGTTCACCGTCATTTACCGAGTAAAATCCTCCGGATCCCTGCGCTCTGAGCCCTGCGCCCTGAGCATACTGAAGCACAACCCTGTCAGTCAGCAAATACCCTGATTTAAGGATCAGCTCGTAAAGCATGTTCTCTTTTTCGCTTCCTTCTCTTACCGGGTCTGTAAACGCATCGAGCTGGGTTATAAGGTTCTCTTCTGTAATGTCGTTTCCTCTCCAGATCTTAAAGCTTGAAGGAGTGAGTTTGAAGACTTTAAATCCGGCATCAGGCGACCGGCGACCGGCGACCGGCTGATCTGAGTCCGATTCAGTCAACGGGAGTTCACCTGCCCTCTTTTTCTTAAGTTCTTCAGCTTCTTTTTCGAGTTTTTTAATTACACGCCTGATCCTCTCCTTACTTATATCGGCAATGGTTTTATATCCTGCTTTATATGCTTCACTTTCTTCATCACATTTTTCAGGAAGTTGAACCAAAATAAATTTTCTTTTGCCACCATCTTCTTTATTGAGTTCTAAAACAGCCTGGGCTGTTGTGCCTGAACCACAGAAGAAATCGAGAATAATATCGTTATTTTTATCAGCTCCTTGCTCTATTAATAGCTTTAATAAATCCTTTGGTTTAGGGAAATCAAAATATTCTTTCTCCTCAAAGAGAGTTCTCAATTCTCTTGTCCCTTGAGTATTAAATACAGTTTCAAGAATAGTGGAAAATCCTGTAAAGTCACTTTCTAAATCGTTTAAGAACTTTTTTCTACGTGGTCTGCCTTCCGGTTTGGAAGGGAATAATACTTCGTTATTTTTTATCAAATCCTTCATTCTTTTAGGCTCATAACGCCAACCTGTTGGTGGACATTTGTAAATTATTCCAGTCTTAGGATTTTCTAAATCATAATGTAGGTTAGGTCTTTGATCAATCGTTGCTAAACCTGTCATATCTGCACTCATCCAATTTCCTTTAGGGTCATTATCGGGATTGGAATACTTTTCCAAATCTTTCTCGGCTCCTCGAATTAAGCCTTTATCTGACTTGCGAAAGCACAGTATATATTCATGGTCAACTGAAGCACCATTTTTCGACCTGCTATCAACGTTTTGTCTACGCTTCCAAATAAAACATGCTATAAAATTCTCCTCTCCAAAAATTTCATTCATTAACAAGCGTAAATTGTGCACTTCGTTATCATCAATGTGAACGAAAATAACTCCATCATCACGCAATAAATTTTTTGCAAGGAACAAACGGGGATACATCATACTTAACCAGTTGCTGTGGTAATGTCCGCTATCCTTGCTGTTCTTGCGGAAGAAACCTTCCTTCATCAAATACCCTTCTTCGTCTTTTTCACCAATTCTTTTCTGGTAATCCTCTTTGCTTTCCTTAAAACTGTCGGGATAGATAAAACTGTCGTTGCCGGTATTGTAAGGCGGGTCGATTATGATGCACTTTATTTTTCCGTAGTACGATTTCTGAAGTACTTTGAGAACTTCGAGGTTTTCACCTTCAATAAAAACATTTTCAGACCTCACCCCCGGCCCCTCTCCACCTGGAGAGGGGAGAAAAGGGGTATCGTTTATCCCTTCGCCCGGGCATGGTTTAAGCGTTGCCGTTGTGGATTGTTGTAAAACTTTAAATGCTTCTGACTTTCCCGCCCAATTCAAAACATAGCGTTCGTTTAAAAACTCGATGTTTTCTTTTCCAAGCGTTGCCTGGAGTTTTTCCCAGTCGATTTTTTCCTCTGTAACTGTTTCGGGGAAAAGTTGTTTAAGTTTTTCCAGCTGGTCTTGAATTATGGTTAAAGATTCTCCAGTCATTATTTAAGCTTATTATATTGTAAAGATAAAAGTATTATCCGTCCCGTATTCCTGTGTTGGAGAAATTTGGTTCTTTTTGACTCTGTATTGGTGCATGGCGCAAAGCACAGGGCAAAGGGCAGAGGGCAAAGGCAAATGGTGAGGGCGTTGTTTGCTTGTTGTGACACAGGGAAGGGAGAACTTAAATAAACTGTTGGACAATCTGCAAAAGGCCCTTTTTATCAAACGGTTTTGAAATGAAACCTGTGCACCCGTATTCAATTGCTTTATCTCTGTCATCCACATAAGCTGTCTGGGCAATAATTGGGATTGTTATATTAGCTTCGCGTATTAATTTAACGGCAGTACAGCCGTCCATTTCAGGCATTTTTATGTCCATTAAAATCAGATCGATACTCTTGTTTGAAAGACATTTTTCTACTGCCTCTTTTCCGTTAACGGCTCTTATTATATCAGAATTGGTACCGGACAGGAAGTAACTTACCAGTTGAAAATTGCTGTCAATATCTTCAGCAACGAGAATTGTCTTTTTTTCCGTAAAAACAAATCCTTTATTTACCGGTTTTTCAATTACCGGCAAAGGTACAATGGTTTGTCTTTCATAAGGAATTGTAAAGTAGAATGATGTACCTGCACCCGGTTCTGATGTGAGCCAGATTTTACCGCCTAAAAGTTCCACGTAGGCTTTTGATATGGCAAGGCCAAGTCCTGTTCCTTCATACAACCTGGAAATTGTGTTTTGTACCTGGTAAAAACGATCAAATATCTTCGGATGAAATTCTTCAGGGATTCCGATTCCTGTATCAGAAACACGAAATTCAAGAAACTTATCCCTCAGCTCACAACCAACTTTTACATACCCTTTGTCAGTGAATTTAATAGCATTATTTATCAGGTTTGAAAGAATCTGAGTTAATCTGGCATTGTCAGTAATAACGAATGCATCCGAATCGGGTACACCTGTTTCGCAGATCAATTGAATTTTTTTATCACCGGCTCCGGGTAAGAACTGATTACATAGCAATTTAAGTGTTGAATTAAAATTTATCTCATTTTTTACAATTGTTACAATGTTGGCCTCGATATTAGAAATATCCACAATGTCACTTATTATTGCCAGCAGATTATTACTGCTCTGCATGATTATTTCAATATATGACTCGCGCGTTTGTGCATCAACCCCAGATTCGCCTAACAGGGCAGTAAATCCAACTATTGCATTCATCGGTGTCCTGATTTCATGGGAGATATTATGAAGGAAAGCTGTTTTTAACCTGTCACTCTCTTCTGCTTTGTCCTTAGCTTTGATAAGTTCCTCTTTAGCATGTTTGCGTTCTGAAATATCCCTGCAGCTTCCATATATCAATCCCCCGGGTAATAAAACCGAGTTCAGGTCGGTTGAAATGAAGTTGCCGTCTTTTTTCAGAAGCTCAATTTCAGTAAAGACTTTACCTTTACTCAGTACCTGTTTATAAATCTCAGAGTATTCATCTCTTTTGTCCCGGGGTGAAAGATCAAGGATTGTCTTACTTATCATCTCTTCAGATGTAAAACCAAGCATAGTTGTAACTGCCTTATTAGTATACAGGTACTTTCCCTGCAAATCAGTCATAAAAATAGCATCCGCAGAATTTTCCATCGCTGACCGAAATTTTTCCTCGCTTTCCTTTAGTCTGTTTGCTATCTCATTACTTAATTTTATTTCTTCGGAAAGATCAGAGGTTCGTTCCTCCACAATTGATTCCAGCCGTTCGTTCAATGATCTTAGTTCTTCCTGTGTTTGAATAAGCATTTCATTTTGATGAATAGCTGCTTCGTAAATATCAAGCATCAGCATAATTACATTCTGTTGTTCCGCCTGGATAAAGCGTTCTTTCCCGTTGTAGAGGATTTGTGTACCAAAAGGTACTTTTTCATTTTCTATTCGATCTTCTTCAGTAAGAAATTTTTCAATATGAGAAAGAAGAATTTTTTCATTATAAGGTTTGGTAATAAAACTGTCTGCCCCGCAGGAAAGGCCTTCAATGATTTCCTCCGGATCAGCCAGTACTGTAAGTAATATCACCGGAATATGACTCGTAGTCTTATTCGATTTAATTTGTTTGCACAGTTCATACCCATTCATCTCCGGCATTAAAATATCCGAGATAACTAAAGATGGCTTATGCTTTGAAAGCTTTCTTATTGCCTCTGCCCCATCATGAGCAACTATTACTTTATAATGGTGACTTTCCAGCAGATGCTTAATTTGTGTTGCCTGGGTGATACTATCCTCAACAACAAGTATTTCAGTATTTTTTGAAACGGAATTTTCACTCTCTTTTTTCATTTCAGTTTTTATTTTTTGTTTTCTGTCGCAAGATATTTTAATAGTCCGAAGTTCGAAGTCCGAAGTCCGAAGCAGAACAGTAGTCTTTGTCTTCAAACTTCCGACTTCCGACTCCCAAATTACAGTTTCAACCCTACAACA
>Ga0209212_1002032_pt1 | contig 30245 bp, 24 predicted proteins | sample RifGroC2_FD_183996 | JGI IMG/M metagenome (GOLD analysis project Ga0209212, IMG submission 183996) | Groundwater microbial communities from Rifle, Colorado, USA - Groundwater C2 (SPAdes) (version 2) | ecosystem: Environmental > Aquatic > Deep subsurface > Groundwater | place: Rifle, Colorado...
CTCGCCGTCCAGAAAGCCGCCGCTGCCGTTCCAGTCGATATAGTGCCCGTTCAGCAGGACTCGCAGATTGCTGGAGTTCTCGTACTTGACTCCCAGATTCAGGGTGTGCCGCCCTATCCCCTCCATGACGGTCTTGGCGGTTCGGTCTTTGGCATCGATGAAGGTGTAGCTAAGCGACAGCGAGGCCCCGAAAACCGGGGTGGTGCGGGCCTCCACCTCGAACCCCTGCTTGATCTGCCTGTGCTTTCTGAAGGTGGGGGGGGCGCCGGGGTTGGGGGTCCCGACGTTGACATCCCAGGTGTAGTTGCGCAGCAGCGTCCCCTTGAGCCAAAGGTAGGGGATCTCGGCGCTCTCAAAGCCAAGCTGCGAGGTCCAGACCTTTTCCGTCGAGCTTGGGCGGCTCACGGAGGTGATGCTGTAGCCCCGGGCCGTGTAGCCGCGCAGCACGGTGTTGTCGGTCAGGGCGTAGGTGACGCCGAAGCTCGGACTGAACAGGTCGCCGCCGGAGCCGGTATGGTCGAAGCGCGCGCTGGGCGTGACGGCGAAGGCCCCCAGGGTCAGGGTATCGTTCAGGTAGACGCCGACCCGGTCCACGCTTTTGCTGAACGGCTCCGGCAGGCGCGCCTCGGCCTCAATGTGGTCGTAATCCACGCCGGCCACCACCCGCTGCAGCTCGTCCAGCCAGGTGAGGATCAGGCTCGTCCCGTTGGCCGACTCCTCCAGGTCGAGCTGCGGCAAGATGTTGCCGGCAATGGTGTTGCGGGCGTCAATCTTGGAGGTGCTATGCCTGGTCCTCAGCATCCCCTCGAAGTGCAGCCGGTCCGCCAGCGGGTACTGCAGCGAGAGGTTGGACAGGATCAGCCTGTTGTCGTGATCGTCTTCCCTGGGAAGCAGGGGCGTGAGCCGGAACAGCCCCCCCTCCCCGTCGGTCACGCCGGCCGTCAGGGTCAGCGAGCCGTGCACCGGCAGCTCGTAACGCAGCTTGCCGTAGGCATGGTTCAGATTGGTCTCGTTATTGGGTGCCAGGCCGTCGGAGCGCAGCTTGCCGCCGCTCAGGTAGTAGCCGAAGTTGTCCAGCATGCCGCTCACCTCGGCCCGGCCGTCAACCGTGGATTTCTTGCCATAAGAGGCAGAAACCAGGCCGCCCAGCGTGCGGTCATGCCGGGGGGCCTTGGTGATCACATTGACCACCCCCCCAAGTGCGCTCCCCCACGAGGAAGAAGCTGCGCCCTTGATGATCTCCACCCTGTCGATGATCTGTGCTGGAACCGAAGCGATGTCGGCCGTATTCTCGCTGTACGAGTTGATGGAGACGTTGTCGATCAGGACCAGAATGTGGTTGTTGTTGCTCCCCTGGACCTCCAGGAAGGTGAAGCCGCCGGGGGTGCGGGTCATCTCGACCTGGACCCCGGCCACGGTGTAGAGAACCTCGGCCAGGGTGTGGGCGTTCAGAGCCTCTATCTCGCTTGCCGTCACCACCGTTATGTTCTCCGCGGTCTGCGAGGCGGGACGGGGGGAGCGATCCGCCGAGACCACAGCCACAGGCTCACCATTGTACAGCTCGAGAGAGCGCAGATCGTCATCCTCGCCGCGCGCACCTGAAGCGAGAATGAGCAGACAGAGCACTACCCAAAGGGGTGTCCAGCACAGAGTAGGAGCAGGGAAAGGTCTTGTTCGGTTGGTCGCTCTCAAAAAAAATTTTCTCCAATCAAAAAAATTAAACATTTTTTATTGAAAAGCTCACAGGGTGGTGGTAAGGTATCACAGCCTGAACATTAAGTCCAGCAAAGAAAACAAAAAAACTAAGGAGGTACTGTCATGGCTGAGATCACTGAAGGCGTTATCATCATCGACGAAGGGAAGGATGCGGAAACTGCAGACGGGTCATCTTGCTGTTGGACGGCCTACGTGTTCGTCTACATCATCTAGCGGCTCCACCCCAGACATCACCTGATTTTTAACTGTCACGCATCCCTCTGGGGCGCTCCTGCAAAGGAAGCGCCCTACCCCTCGTTGTGATGCAATGCTAATGCACTGAGTATTGAGGTCCAACCAGATGCAGTTATCGCGCTATCTCAAAGCATATCCCTCCAAAACCAAACCCGATCACTTCCTGCTCTTCTCCACCCTGCGCACCTCCAGCGCCCTGATTCCAGGCGCTACCATGAGGCGGCTATTAGCCGGCACCGATCCAGGTCCGGACGGCGACACCCTGGCGCGCCTGGGCATGCTGGTGGCCGACCCCGACGCTGAACGGGAGCAGGTACGCTCCCTGCTGGATCGGATGAACAGCAGAAGCCGCAGCTTCAACACCCTGGTGGTGCTGAACCTGGACTGCAACCTCAACTGCGGCTACTGTTACGAGGAGACCTTCCGCGGGGAACAGTACATGTCGCAGGAGACCGCGCAGCTTCTGGTGCAGCGCCTGGTGCGGGAACAGATGGCCGCGGGACGGGACGTCCTTGTCAGCTTCTACGGCGGCGAGCCGCTGCTCTCCGAGGACCTGATCCGCTCCATCTCCGAGCAACTCTCCGAGGCGGCAAGGGAGCACAAGGTGCGTTTCGGCTTCACCCTGGTGACCAACGGCACCCTGCTAAACCGGGAGACCGCACTGAGACTGGTCCCGCTGGGGCTCAAGGCGGCCAAGTTCACCCTGGACGGGCCGCGCGAGATACACGACCGGCAACGCCCCTACACCTCGGGCTCCGGGAGCTTCGACGCCATCGTCGACAACATCGCCGCCGTCTGCGACCTGCTGTCGGTCACACTGGGGGGGAATTACTATCAGGAGAACTACCGCGACTTTCCGCGCCTTTTGGACCAACTGGTTGAGCGCGGCATCACCCCGGAGAAGCTCGGCCAGGTCCTGTTCACGCCGATCACCCCCAAGTCGGGGTGCGCCGAGCGCGGCTCGGGGTGCGCCTGTTCCTCGGAGCCTTGGCTGATCGAGTCCAGCATCTACCTCAGGGAGGAGATCATGAGGCGCGGCTTTGCCACCGGCAAGCCCGCCGTCTCGGCCTGCGTGGTGGAGCTAAAGAACAACGTGGTGGTGGGGTGCGAGGGGTCGCTCTACAAATGCCCCGCCTTCATGGGGTGGGAGGAGCTCCGAATCGGGACCCTGAGCCAGGGGGTGCAGGATTACGCCCAGTCGCACGGCATCGGGGCCTGGAAAAACGAGGAGTGCCTGGACTGCGCCTACCTCCCCATCTGCTTCGGAGGCTGCCGCTTCATGAACCTGGTACAGGGAAAGGGGTTGGCCGATCTCGACTGCCGGCGGGAATTTCTGGACGCCACCCTGGAGACCTTCATCCTGCAGAACATGACCTACTCGCGCGCCCAAGGCGCCACCCCAGCCAAACCCAAGGAGTAGCGCCAGACAAGCGACTCGCCCCCCTGACCCGGCCGCGACTCCGGTTGCGGGTCAGGAGCCAAGGGCGGGTCTGGCTCCCGTCAGGGGCGCTCCTGCTTCAGCCTCTTGTTCAGGGTGGGTCGGGCCACCCCCAGGAGTTCGGCGGCCGCAGTCTGGTTGCCGTTGGTGCGCTTCATGGCCTCCCCGATCAGTAGCTCCTCGACCTGGGTGATGGTGGGAAACCTCCTGAACACCGCGGAAAAGGCGTCACCCCCCTCCCCCGCCGGCTGGTAGCTCCGTGCCGGCACCGGCTTGATCCCCGGGAAATCCGAGACCTCAAGGGTGCCGCTCTCGTTGCAGGTAACCGCGTGGTGCACCAGGTTGTAGAGCTCGCGCACGTTGCCGGTAAAGCTGCACTGCTCCAGGGCGGCGACCAGCTCCGGCGAGACCGCCGGTACCGGTTTCCCAAGCTGCTGGGCGAAGTTTTGCGCGAAGTATTCCACCAGGGGGCCAACATCCTCCAGCCTCTCGCGCAGGGGTGGCACCCGGAATTCGTGGGCGCAGAGCCGGAAATACAGGTCGTTTCTGAATTTCCCCTCGGCGCGCAGCGCCTTGAAATCCATGTTTGACGCCGCCACCACGCGGGCGTCGCTCTTCAGCAGCAAGTCCGAGCCGATCCGGTAGTACTCCCGCTCCTGCAGCAGACGCAAAAGCTTGATCTGCGAGGCGAGGCTCAGATCCCCGATCTCGTCCAGGAAGAGCGTCCCCCCGGCCGCGGCGCTGATCAGGCCGTCGCGCTTGCTGTCCGCGCCGGTGAAGGCCCCCTTACGGTGCCCGAACAGGGTATCGGAGAACATGAAGTCGTCCAGCCCGGCAGCGTTCAGCGAGATGAAGGGGCCGGGGACACCCGAGACATTGTGCACGGCGCGCGCGATCAGCTCCTTGCCCACCCCGGTTTCCCCGGTGATCAGAACCGGCTGGCGCGAGCTGGCGATCGCCTCGATATACTGAAAGATGCCGCGCATCTTCTTGGACTTGGTCACAATGCCGTCGAAGGCGTCCGGGTCCCCGAGCCGGTCGGCCAGCAGGTAATCCTTGAGTATCTTGTTCTGCTGCCCCAGGTCTGCGACCTGCTGCGCCTTCTTGACGCTCGCCACCAGCCGGTTCGGGTCGACCGGCTTGGTGAGAAAGTCGAAGGCCCCCTGCTGCATGCACTTCACCGCGGTCTCGACGTCCCCCATGGCGGTCATCACAATCACCGGCAGTTGAGGGTAGTCCGCGCTCATCACCTGCAGCAGCTCCCCGCCGGTGACGTTGGGCATGACCCAGTCCAGGAGCACCACGCTCACCGGATGTTCGGCCAGGTAGGAAAGCACCTGGCGGCTGTCCGAAAGCGTCCCCACCTCGTGCATCCCGTTCAGTGTCAAAAGGAGCGAGACCTCGGCCAGAATACCGGGTTCGTCGTCTACAAGCAGTATGTGTTGTTGGGTCGTAGCTTGAACTGTCATCTGCACCACCGATAGAGCGAGTTATTTAACGATTTCAAACTATAAACAAAAACCTATGGACATTCAAGTATTCTTTGCTTATTAAATTAACCACACTCACTATCCCGCCATTTTGCTCTGCCTTGCAGTCTCCCTCTGTGCCAGTGGTAGCGCCTTCACCTGCCGCCCGAAACCCAGTTGCGCCATGACGTCATTCGGCATAATATAAAGGCGCGTTGGCCCAAAGCCTGAAGCCACAGGAGGCGGTTTGAATCCCATCACATTGCTGGAAAAACACTTCAGCGGCAACCAGGCCGCTTTCGAGATCGTATACCGGCACAGCCGCCTGGTGGCCGACAAGGCCCTCTCCATCGCCAGGAGCGCTGCCGGCCTCACCGAGCAGGATCTACGTTTCATCGAGGAGTCGGCCCTGCTGCACGACATTGGAGTCTGCGGGGTGAACGCCCCCAAGCTGCACTGTTTCGGCTCTGCCCCTTACATCTGCCACGGCGTCATCGGGCGCGACATCCTGGAAGCGGAGGGACTGCCGCTGCACGCCCTGGTCTGCGAGCGCCACATCGGGGTGGGGCTGAGCGCGCGGGACATCGCGCTGCAGGGGCTCCCACTGCCCGAGCGGGAGATGGCGCCGTTGTCGCGCTGCGAACGCATCGTGGCGCTGGCCGACCTGTTCTATTCCAAGAAAGCCGGGGAACTGGACCGGGAGAAAAGCGCACTGCAGGTGAAAAGCGACCTGGCCCAGTTCGGCCCGGAGAAGGTGGTAATCTTCGAGAGCTGGCTAAGCGAGCTGGGGCTGACGGCGCAGGGGGAATAGTCCTGCGCCGCTTTCCCCGCTTGGGCTAATTAGAGCCTCTCCCGCGCCGCTTCACGGTCTGCAGGCCCCGCCAAACTGTGCTATACTACGAGCCATTCGCCCATTAGAGGGCTGCCGCTCCTCCCCCAATGCTCAACGCGCCCAGCGCCTGGGCCAACGGAAGGCGGCTGGCGCGCGCCCTTTCGATCCCCCCTTTAAAAGGCAAAGCCATGGCAAAGCCGCTGCGCGTGCTGATTGTGGAGGACTCCGAAGACGATGCCCTGCTTCTGGTCTTCGAGCTGCGCCGCGGCGACTACTCCCCGGTCTTCAGGAGGGTAGAGAGCTACGAGGCGATGCGCCGGGCCCTGGAGCAGGAGAGCTGGGACCTGGTGATCTCGGACTACGTACTCCCCGGCTTCAGCGGGCTGGAGGCGCTGAGGCTGGTGCGCCAAAGCGGCCTCGATCTCCCCTTCATCATCGTGTCCGGCAAGATCGGCGAGGACACCGCCGTGAACTGCATGAAGGATGGGGCCAACGACTACCTGATCAAGGGGAACATCTCCCGCCTGGTGCCGGCCATCGAGCGCGAGATGCAGGAGGCCGAGGTCAGGCGCAAGCGGCGCGAGGCGGAGGAGGCCCTGGTGCGCAGCGAGCGGCGCTACAAGAGGCTGGTCTCCGCGGTCACCGACTACATCTATACGGTCCACATCAACGAGGGGGCCGTGGTCAGGACCTCGCACGGGCCGGGCTGCCTTGGGGTGACCGGTTACAGCCACGAGGAATACGTGGAGAACCCCTTTCTCTGGTACCAGATGATCTACGAGGAGGACCGCGCCGCGGTCACAAGCCTCACCGATGACATCAGCGCCGGCAAGGACATCCCCTCCCTGGAGCACAGGATCAGGCACAAGGACGGCTCGATCCGCTGGGTGATCAACACCATCGTGCCGCGCTACGACGAGCACGGCGAGTTGATCGCCTATGACGGGCTGATCTCGGACATCACCGAGCGCAAGCGGGCCGAGGAGTCGCTCAGGCTGCAGAGCGCGGCGCTGGAGGCGGCGGCCAACGCCATCGTCATCACCGACCAGCAGGGCATGGTGATCTGGGTCAACCAGGCCTTCACCCGCATGACCGGTTACACTCTGGAGGAGGCGGTGAACCGGGACATGAGCTTTTTGAAGTCCGAGCTTCATGACGCCCAGTTCTATCAGGATCTCAGGGATACCGTGAACGCGGGGCAGGTCTGGCAGGGGGAAATGATCAACCGGCGCAAGGACGGCATCCTGTACCCCGAGGAGCAGACCATAACGCCGGTCTTCGGCGAGCGGGGCGGCATCAAGCACTTCATCTGCATCAAGCAGGACATCACTGAGAGAAAGCAGGCGGAGCAGGCCCTGTTGCAGAATGCCAGCATGGTCAAGGAGATGGAGATCGCGAAGCAGATCCAGCTCTCGCTGCTCCCTCCCGCCGCCCCCACCCTGGCCGGCATCGACTGCGAAGGGCTCTGCGTTCCGGCAAGCCACATCGGCGGCGACTACTACGACATCTTCCCGCACGGCGACGAGATCAGCATGGTGATCGCAGACGTCTCCGGCCACAGCGTGGGGGCTGCGCTGATCATGGTGGAGACCCGCAGCGTGTTGCGCGCCCAGCTCGCCTCCCCCAGAGGCCCAGCGGAGATGGTTTCGGCCTTAAACGAGCTGCTGCACGAGGATCTGAGCCGGGCCGAGCTCTTCATCACCATGTCCTACTTGAGCTACAACAGGGAAACCCGGGAGCTGCGCTACACCAACGCCGGCCACCCCCCGCCCCTCTTGTACCGCCCCTCCAGCGCCTCGTTCCTGGCGCTGGACGCCGAAGGACTGGTACTCGGGGTGCAAAGGGGGGTGCAATACGAGGAGCCGGTCATCGGCATCGAGCGGGGGGACCTGCTTCTGCTCTACACCGACGGCATCGTCGAGGCGGAGGCGCCGGGGGGGGAACAGTTTGGCAGCGAGCGACTGCGCCAGGTGCTGGCGCAGCAGCAGAAGCACCCGGCGGCCCAGTTGATCCTGGAGCTTCTGGGCGCGGTTCGCGCCTTCACCGGGGATTCTTCCTTCAAGGACGACATCTCCATGCTGCTTTTCAAGTTCACCTGAAAACTGTTGCCTACCATTAACGTGAACTTTACTTGACGCCACGCGGTCCGTTGTGTAAACATAACCGCCATTTCAACCAGGAGAATCCCAACATGGCGAAGAAGATCTTTGTGGCTGCGACCGGGCAGAACTGCGGCAAGACCACCATCAGCATCTCGCTCATGCACCAGGCCCGGAAAAAGTACAAAAGAGTCGGCTTCGTCAAGCCGTTTGGCCCGAAAGTGCTGCTCTACGACGATTTCATGGTGGACATGGACGCGCTTTTGATGGCCAAGGCCTTCGGCATGGAGGAGGACATCGCCTTGATGTCGCCGGTCGCGCTGCACCGGGACTTCACCAAGGACTTCCTGGCTGGAAAGCTGGACGATCTCTCCTTGACCGACTGCATCCTGCAAGCGGTGCGGGAGTTGGAGGAGAAGTACGACTTTCTGGTCATCGAGGGGGCTGGACACGGCGGCGTGGGAGCGGTCATCGGCCTGAACAACGCCAAGGTGGCGAAACTGATCGATGCGCCGGTTGTGATCGTTACCGAGAGCGGCATCGGCAAGGTGATCGACGCGGTGCACCTGAACCTGGCTCTTTACGAGCGCGAGGGGGCTGACGTCAGGGGGATCATCGTCAACAAGCTGATACCCAGCAAGAAAGAGGTCACCAGGCGCTACCTGAAGCAGGCCTTCGACCCGATGAAGATCAAGGTTGTGGACGGCTTCAACTACTCCCCCATCCTGGCCAACCCGACCCTGAGCCACATCTCCAAGGTTTTCGATCTGCCGCTGCAGGGGGACACCAGCCAGAAAAGCCGCATCATCCACAACATCCAGTTGGGCGCCGCCTCCTCCCAGAAGGTGATCGACGGACTGCTCGACTCGACTCTGATGATCGTCACCAGTTCACGCGACGAGCTGATCGTGACCCTCTCCTCCCTCTATCACATCCCCGCCTACAAGGACAAGATCGCCGGCCTGGTGATCTCCGGCAACGCTCCCGTCTCGGAGATCAGCCAGCAGATCCTGCACGACAGCGGCATCCCGTTCATCCGCGTCGAGGAGACCACCGCCGAGGCCTTCACTGCGCTCATGGACGACGTGGCCAAGATCACCTACGAGGACCAGGAGAAGCTGAACTGGATCATGGCCAACGCGGAACAGTACATGGATTTCGATGCGATAGAGGCTTTGCTTTAGAGGCGGGGCGGTGGGCTGGAGAAGGGCCTAGTCGGTAGGCTGGGAAGCCGCCAGTGGCAAACAAATTATCTTTTAGCGCTGTAGGGGCGAACCTTGTGTTCGCCCCTTTTATTTTCAACGTTGAAATTGTGCCGGACAGGCGAGACCGGGGTTGGGCCTTCTCCATCCCTAGCCCCTGCCTTTACCCCGCCTTCACAACGTGGTGCCCGGTGGTTTGGCCGGCCCTTCCTGCTTCTTCTGGCATTCGATGCAGTAGGCTGTGAAGGGGACCGCCTTCAGCCTTTGAATGTCGATCACCTCGCCGCACCCCTCGCATTTGCCATAGGCGCCCATTTCCAGCCGCCTCTGGGCCTCCTCCAGTTGGGTCAGTTGCACGCGCCTGACATCGGCTATGGCAAGCCCCGCGTCCGAAAGCATGTCGAGCAGGCTCTTTTCCCCAAGATCCTGCGGGATATCATACTGGGTGGCCAGTTGCTCGCCGGTCTGGGTGAAGATCTCATCGCTCAACTCGGCCCACAGTTTCCGCTTCTGCTCGATCAGCAGGTCCCTCAACTCAAGTTCGTCACCTTCCAGTCTTTCCGGCATGGCGCACCTCCTGTTGGCAGCGCATCTGTATCCTTATTATAACCTGACCCCGCCTGCGGCGGCGCGCTATTCGCCTACCACTCATTCTCCCTCTTCCGCATCACAAATGGGGCACAGGTATTCGCCGCTCTCCTGGTCCACCTCAAGCTCTGCGCCGCACAAGGCGCAGATCGGCTTGGCATCGGGGATCACCGGCCTGTCTTTCAGGATGTCCTCTTCGATGTGGAGTCGTCTCATGTTGCCTCCTCGCCCCTGCGGGCATGTCTGAAACAGCCATCATTATACCGCATTTGTCTTTGGGCGGAGGAGCAGAGAAAAATTGGGCGCACTGTGTAATGCGGCAGTCGGGATTGCTGCGTATTGGAGGGATAAAAGAGGAGAGGGTTCTGTCAATGAAGGGCAACTCGCCCTGCGTTACAGAGGCAGAAGACGTCGGGTGAGAGTCAGGAGGCGTCGGGATATGACACGGTCTCACCGAGATAGTTGGTGACGGAAAGCAGCGACCCTTCCCTCTCCACCCGCCCCGACGACACCTCGACCTTCCCCTTCCCTCCCGGCAGATCGATGACGTAGTGCGGAACAGCGAGGCCGGAGGTGTGACCGCGCAGTGCTTCCAGCACCGCTACCCCCCGGGCCACCGGCGTCCTGAAATGCGCGGTCCCCTGGACCAGGTCCATCTGGTGGATGTAGTAGGGGCGTACCCGGATGGCAAGCAGCCGCTGCATCAGGGTGCGCATCACCTGCGGGTCGTCGTTTACCCCCTTGAGCAGCACGGTCTGGTTGCCCAAGGGAATGCCGGCGTCGGCCAGCCTGGCGCAGGCCCTGGCGGAGTGCGGGGTGATCTCGCGCGGGTGGTTGAAGTGGGTGTTGACGTATATGGGGTGGTGGCGCTTGAGCAGGCGCGCCAGCTTGACGGTGATCCGCTCGGGAAGGGTCACCGGCACCCGGGTACCGATCCTGATGATCTCGACGTGGGGAATCCGGCGCAGCGCGGCAAGTATCACATCCAGCCGGTGGTCCGAAAGAAGCAGCGGATCGCCGCCGGACAGGATCACGTCCCGGATCTCGGGGCGGGAGGCGATGTAGTCGATAGCCTGCTGCTGCGGCGCGGGCGCCATATCCTGACACCCCACTCCCCTCTTTCTCATGCAGAAGCGGCAGTAGACGGCGCAGGCCGAGGAGACGATCCAGACCACCCGGTCCGGATAGCGGTGGATCAAGCCGGGCACCGGCGACAGGCGCTCCTCGTCCAGCGGGTCGGGCGACTGGGACAGGTCGTGCAGTTCCGCCGGGTCAGGCACGCACTGGCGCCAGATCGGGTCGCCCGGCTCCTCGATCAGCCCCAGGTAGTAGGGAGTGATGCGCATCGGGTAGCGCCGGATCACCTCCGAGAGCTCCGAGGCATCGATACGAAAAAGCCCGGAGAGTTCCTCCGGGCTGGTGATGCTGTTTTTGAGAGTTTTTTCCCAGGTTTGCATCAGACCTCGAGCGCCCCGATCATCGAGGCGATGGATGGTATCCCTTTGTCGGACAGGTACTGCTCCATGTCGCGGGCGATGGTCTGCGCCGCGGAGGGGTCGAGGAAGCTCGCGGTGCCGACCTGGACGGCGCTGGCGCCGGCCAGGATGAACTCCAGCGCGTCGCGCGCATTCATTATGCCGCCGATTCCCACGATCGGCAACTTGACGTTTCTGGCCACCTGCCAGACCATCCTGAGCGCAACCGGCTTGATGGCCGGACCGGAGAGCCCGCCGGTGACGTTGGCCAGGATGGGGCGGCGCCGGTCGAGATCGATCGCCATCCCGGTAAGGGTGTTGATGAGCGACAGGGCGTCGGCGCCCGCGTCGGCGCAGGCCTTGGCCATCAGCACCACGTCGGTGACGTTGGGCGAAAGCTTGACGATCAGGGGCTTGGAGGTGCTGTTTCGAACCAGGCGCACCACTTCCCGGGCCGCGGCCGGGTCGGTGCCGAACACGATCCCCCCCTGCTTCACGTTGGGGCAGGAGATGTTCACCTCGATCCCCGCGACCCCTTCCAGCCCGTCGAGCCGGCTGGCGACCTCGCCGTACTCCTCCAGCGTGTTGCCGTACAGGTTCACGATCACCGGGGTGGCCACGTTCTTCAGGTAGGGAAGTTTCTGCGAGATGAAGGCGTCGACCCCGACGTTCTGCAGGCCGATGGCGTTCAGCATCCCCCCGGGGGTCTCCACGATGCGCGGCGTGGGATTGCCCGCCTTGGGCTTGAGCGAGAGCCCCTTGGTGACCATGGCGCCGATGCTCTCCAGGTTCATGTAATCGCCGAACTCGGCGCCGTAGCCGAAGGTGCCGGAAGCGGTCATGACCGGGTTGCGCATCTTGATACCGGCCAGTTCCACGGACATGTCAGGTCTTTGCATAACTAACTCCATTGCAGTTCAAAGCTGTCGAAGACGGGGCCGTCCTTACAGACGCAGCGGTAATCGGGGGTGTCATCGGAGTGGTTCGCTCCCTTCATGACGCACCCCAGGCAGGCGCCCACACCGCAGGCCATGTAGGCCTCCATGGAGACCTGGCAGGGGACCTCGTGGCGCTGCGCCATCTGGGCCACCGCGTTGAGCATCGGGGTCGGCCCGCAGGCGTAGATGCGCATCCCGGAGCTTTTCAGATGCCCTTCCAGCACCTGGGTGACGAAACCTCTCTCGCCCAGGGTGCCGTCGTCGGTGGCGACGTAGCTTTCGACCCCGAGCCTCTCGAACTCGGTGATGCACAGGATGTCGTCGCGGTTCCTGCCGCCGGCAAAAAGGCGCACCTTCTCGCCGCGAGCCACCAGCTCCTTGGCCAGCCAGTAAAGTGGCGCGAGCCCAACGCCGCCGCCCACCAGGATCTTCTCCTCGCCGGGCGCTCCCAGGTCGAAGCCCCTGCCCAAGGGAGCCAAGAGATCGACCAGGTCGCCGTGATGCAGCGCCGAGAGCAGCTTGGTTCCCTTTCCCACCACCTTGTACAGGATCTCGCAGTAGCACTGGGTGCCGCAGCCGGCGTACTCCGCCGAGAAGGTACCGACGTCGAAGAAGCCGAAGGGGCGACGCAGCAGCGGGTCTATGGCGTCGGAGACCTTGAGCATGAGAAACTGTCCCGGTTGGGCGGAGAGCAGTTCCTGGGGGGCCGTCATCCTCATCCTGAAATAGCCGGGAGAGAGCTCCACGTTCGAGACTACCATTGATTTAAACTGCATCGCGCTCCTCGCAAACTAGAATCCGTTCTAAGTTCTACGTTCCAGGTTCTACGTTAAAATCCTAGAATCAGTAGGTGTACTCCATGACTATGGCGTCCTCGCCGTTGTCGTAGTATCCCTTGCGCCGGCCGGTCTCGCGAAAGCCGAGGCGACGGTACAGGGCGACGGCGTCATGATTGCCGACCCGCACCTCCAGGGAAACCACGATCGCTCCTCTTTCCCTGGCGGCGGCGAGCGCGTCCTCGACCAGCAGGCGTCCTATGCCCCGCCCCCGCAGCGACTGGCGCACCGCGACGTCCAGGATCTCGGCCTCGTCCAGAACCTGCTTCAGACAGAGGTAGCCCGCCACGGTGCCGTCGGGGAGTTGGGCCAGGGTCGGATGGCCGAAGCGAGAGGCAATCTCGTCCAGAAAATGGCTCCTGGTCCAAGGGCGCGAAAAGGAGGCGGACTCTATTTCGAGCACCGCCTCCAGGTCAGCGTCGCGCATGGAACGCAGCGTTATTTGTTCATGAAGATCCCGCACCGGCGGGTATGATAAGCAAACGTCGGGGGGAAGTAAACAATTTTTTCACTTTGACATTTGAGGGGATATGCGCTAGATTTCCCCTTTAATTTAACGGAGGTTTTCCCTTGGGCAAGACTAAAATCACATACAAAGATGCAGGCGTGGACATAGATGCTGGCAACACATTCGTCAAGATGATCAAGCCGCTGGTCAAGGCGACTTCGCGTCCCGAGGTGCTTGCCGACATCGGTGGTTTTGGCGGGCTCTTCTCCCTTAACACGGGCAAGTACAAGCACCCGGTTCTGGTTTCCGGAACCGACGGCGTCGGCACCAAGCTCAAAGTCGCCTTCATGGCCGACCGTCACGACACGATCGGCATCGACCTGGTCGCCATGTGCGTGAACGACATCATCGTGCAGGGAGCCGAGCCCCTGTTCTTCCTCGACTACCTGGCTACCGCCAAGCTCGACCCGGCCAAGGGCGCCTCCATCATCAAGGGGGTATCCGACGGTTGCATCCAGGCCGGCTGCGCCCTGATCGGCGGCGAAACCGCAGAGATGCCCGGATTCTACACCGGCGACGAGTACGACATGGCCGGCTTTGCGGTCGGCGTGGTCGAGCGCGAGAAGATCATCGACGGCTCCTCCATTACCGTCGGCAACCACCTGATCGGCCTCAGCTCCTCCGGTCTGCACAGCAACGGCTTCTCCCTGGCGCGCAAGGTGATCCTCGAGCACATGGGGCTGGGGATCAACGACGAGATCCCGGGACTGGGCAAGACCGTGGCCGACGAGCTGCTCACCCCTACCCGCATCTACGTCCGCTCGGTAATGAACCTGCTGCGCGACTTCAACATCAGCGGCCTGGCCCACATCACCGGCGGCGGCCTGCTGGAGAACGTACCCAGGGTGCTCCCCAACGGCTGCAAGGCCGTGATCCGGAAGGACTCCTGGCAGGTGCCCGAGATCTTCCAGCTCATCCAGAAAGGGGGGGACATCGAGGAGTCCGAGATGTTCAGGACCTTCAACTGCGGCATCGGCATGGTGCTGGTGGTCCCCGAGCGCGAGGCGGAAGACGTAATGATCAGGCTTTCCGGGCTTAACGAGACCGCCTTCCACATCGGCGAAGTCGTCAAGTGCGAGGCCGGCAAGGAGTGCGTGGAGCTCGTTTAAGAGCCTCCCGCGTCAACGACCCCATGGCAAAGATCCTCAATATCGGCGTACTCGTCTCCGGCAGCGGCACAAACCTCCAGTCCATCATCGACGCCTGCGCGCGCAACGAAATGAACGCGCGCGTGGCCTGCGTCATCAGCAACAAGGCGGACGCCTATGCCCTGGAGCGCGCCAAAAAGGCCGGGATACCGGCGCTGCACCTCGATCACCGGGCCTACTCCGGCAGGGAGGCCTACGACGAGGCGCTGGTGGTGACGCTGCGCGAGTTCCAGGTGGACCTGGTGGCGCTGGCCGGTTTCATGCGCATCATTACCTGTGTGCTTTTGGACGGCTTCCCCAACGCCGTGATGAACATACATCCCGCGCTGCTCCCCGCTTTCCCCGGGCTGCACGCCCAGCGCCAGGCTCTGGAGTACGGGGTCAAGGTGTCCGGCTGCACCGTGCATTTCGTCGATTGCGGTACCGATACCGGCCCCATCATCATTCAGGCCACGGTCCCCGTGCTGGAGGGAGACACCGAAGAAACCCTCTCGGCCCGGATCCAGAAGGACGAGCACCGCATCTACCCCGAGGCCATCAAGATGTTCGCCGAGGGGAGGCTCAGCGTGACCGGCAGGACGGTCTGCATAAGCTAGCTCCGCGGTTAACCCCATCCCCATGAAAACTTTTCTACTCGCCGCCATGATTCTCACCCTGACGGGCTGCTCAGTATCCCAGGTGATGCGGGTCCAGAACCGGGAAACCATCAGCGTTAACACGATGATCGGAGAACTCGACAGCACCAAGGTCGTTTTCGCCGGTGAACGCCACGACGCCTCCTCGCACCACAAGCTCCAACTAGAGATCCTGAAATCCTTTAAGGCAGAGGGAAAATCCATCGCCATAGGCATGGAAATGTTCGAACAGAGCAGCCAGAGGGCGCTCGACGCCTGGAGTGCGGGGAAGGTCCCGGAATACGCCATCCAGAAGGTGTTCGAAGCGAACTGGAGAAACATCCCGTGGGAGTTCTATCGGGACATCATCCTCTTCGCCCGCGACAACCGGATCCCGATAGTCGCCTTGAATCCGGCGCGCGACATCGTTCAGAAGGTCTCCCGGACCGGGTTCGACTCGCTGACCGAGGAGCAGTTGGGGCAACTCCCGGAGGGCGTAGAGGCCTGGGTAAGTTCCGCCTACCTCCGCTTCATGGCATCATCCTACCCGACGCACGGCAAGGGCGGGGACTCCTTCCGCTACCTGTGCGAGGCGCAGATGCTCAGAAACCGGGTGATGGCGCGGCGCATCAGCGATTACCTGGCGCAGCATCCTGAGAGGGTCATGGTGGTCATAGCCGGCGGGGGACATGCCAGGAAAACAGGAGGCATTCCGACTGAGTTGGGGAGCATCTCGTACAGGGTGCTGCTGCCGCCCGTCACCGGCATGACCGAGAAGAACGTCAGCACCGAAGACGCAGACTACCTCATGGAAGAGCCGCTGTTCTGGCTGGCGGAACTGCTCTGAGCAACGCCTTGATCCATGGCGTAAAGCCAGGCCAGAAGCTCGGCCACGGCCTGGTACAGTTCGGGCGGGATCTCGTGGTCCAGATCGACCTGCATCAATAGCTTCACCAGTTCGGCCGACTGGTGCACGTAGACCCCGTGTTCCCGGGCCAGGGCCATCATGGCCTCGGCCGAGACACCGCTCCCCTTGGCTACCACCCTGGGAGCGCCGTCCTCGGCACTGTAGGCCATGGCGACGGCGCGCCTCATTTCACTCGGTTGTTTCGCCATCTTTCGCCGCCAGCCTGTTGAGATGCAGCCCCGAGGAGGCGAGCGCGGATCGAAGCTCCTCCCCCCCCTTTTTCAGAATCCCGGCGGCCCCGGGACGGTCGCAGACCAGCTCGACCGAAAGCCCTTCGGCCCCGAAGCGCAGTTTCGCCTCCACTCCCCCCAGGTTGGTCAGTTCAAGCGACAGCGCCGCCTCGACCCCGGCCTCACCACGCTCCGCCTCCCGTTCAGTCACCATGAGTTCCATCCCCTGCCCCGGCCAGGCATCCCCCTTCCAGGAGAGCAGACCGGAATTGAGCAAAAGGAGCTGCTCCCTGATGAGCGGCAGCGTCCTTGTGTCGGCAAAGCCGGCACTAGCGGCCTCCTCAGCCAAAGCGGGGGGGGCCTCCCCCTGGGCGGCGCGAGACAGCTTCCCCTGCGGCTCCTTCAATATTTCTGCGAGCTGCAGCGACCCGGCGGCCCATTTGGCCAGGTGCGACTCGTAGAACAGCCCGGACTGGGTCAGCGCGCTCTTGAGCCGGGCCGCGAGGAGCGCCGTCCCCTGCGCCGGATGTTCCAGGAGCGGCTCCTGCAATCCGGGGAGCGCGGGGGCATCCTGCACCACACCGGCCAGCCACTTCCCCATGGAACTGAGCCGCACCGCCTCCCCTCCCCCATCCTGGCGCTGCACATGGAAGGTGATGCGCGGCTCGGCGGCAACGAAGGTCATATCCATGGTCTCGCCCGGCTGGACGTTAAGGGGGATCTCCAGCTTGTACATCTCGCCGGCGATCCGGGCCAGGTAGAGGTTATTGGGGAGGTTCGCGATGATCTCCGCCTTGACCTGCTGCCCCGGGTTGAGCTGCAGCATGGCGCCGGCGCGCTGCTGGGCGTCGGTCGACGGGGTCAGCGCCGACTTGGCTATGACAGGAAGAACCTGTTTCTGGATTTCGTCGTTTATGAACATGGGAAATCCTGCGATCTACAGCTCCCCTCCCACTCAGATAATGTCCTCCCCTCCCTTGACGGGAGGGGGCGGGGGGTGGGTGAAGTTGCCAACAGCATAGCATACGGCGGCTACCCCCACCCCCTACCCCCCTCCCGCAAGGGGAGGGGGAAAACAATAGCAAAGATGGATGGTTCTCGCAGTGAAGAGAAAACGGCTATATTGCCTTATCGGACGCCCGCCTGCCGAACATGAGCTTCCCTTTCTCCTGCAGCCGGTCCATGTAGTAGTAGACCACCGGCGTGATGTACAGGGTGAGAACCTGCGAGACCAGAAGCCCGCCCACCACGGCGAGCCCCAAGGGGCGTCGGGCGTCGGCGCCGGCGCCGAAACCGAGCGCGATGGGGAGGGTCCCCATGAGTGCCGCCATGGTGGTCATCATGATGGGCCGAAAGCGGACCAGGGCTCCCTCGCGAATCGCCTCCAGCGGGCTTTTGCCGTGGTGACGCTGCGCCTCCAGGGCGAAGTCGATCATCATGATGGCGTTTTTCTTCACGATGCCGATCAGCATGATGATGCCGACGAAGGCGTAGATGTCCAGCTCCTTGTCGAAGATCATCAGGGTAAGCAGCGCGCCGAATCCGGCAGCGGGGAGGCCGGAGAGGATGGTGACGGGATGGATGTAGCTCTCGTACAGGATGCCGAGCACGAGGTAGATCACGACCACCGCGGCCAGGAGCAGCAGGGTGAGCCCCTGGGTGGAGGCCTGGAATGCCTTGGCGGCTCCCTGGAAACCGGTGGTCACCGTGGCGGGCAGGGATTCCCGGGCCGACTGCTCGATGGCCTGCACCGCATCGCCCAAAGGCACACCCGGCTTGAGATTGAAGGAGATGGTCACGCTGGTGGTCTGCCCCAGGTGGTTCACCGACAGGGGGCCGAGCGACCTGGTGAGCCTGGTGATGGTGGAGAGCGGCACCAGGGTTCCGGTGGAGGACCTGACGTAGAGCAGGCCGAGCGCGGCTGGATCCGTCCGGTACTGGGGCTCAAGCTCCAGTATCACCTGGAACTGGTTGGTCGGCGCGAAGATGGTCGAGACCTGCCGGGAGCCGTAGGCGTAGTAGAGAGCGTCCTCGATCTGCTCCGCGGTCACTCCGAGAGCGGTGGCCTTGTCCCGGTCGATGTGCACCTCCACCTGGGGGTTTTTCAGCTGCAGGTCGCTGGTTACGTCTTGCAGCTGCGGCAGTTGCCTGAGCTTCGCCTCCAGTTCCCCCGCGCTGTCGTAGAGCAGCCTGGTGTCGGGACTCTGCAGCACGTACTGGTACTGGCTCTTGGCGAGCTGGGCCTCCAGGCGGATGGGGGGCGGGTTCTGCATGAAGACCTGGATCCCCGGGACCTGGGCCAGCTTGGGGCGCAGCGACTGGATCACCTGGTCCACCGACAGTTCCCGTTCCGAGCGCGGCTTGAGGGTGACGAACATGAAGCCCGAGTTGGAGCCGACCCTGGCTCCCGAGGCGCCGGCGGAGGACATGAATCCCTTGATGTTGGGGTCGGCCGCGATGATGCGGGCCGCTTTCTGCTGGTTCGCCACCATATCATCGAAGGAAACTCCCTGGGCCGCCTCCGTGATGCAGAAGAAGGAGTCGCGGTCCTCGCTGGGGAGCAGCCCGGTGGGCATGATCCGGTACATATAGACGGAGAGCACCGTGAGCGCCAGGGTGAGCACGATGGTGGTGCGGCGCAGCCCGAGCACCAAGTCCAGGCTCCTCCGGTAGCCGCGGAACAGGGCGTCGAAGAAGCGCTCCATGATCAGGTAGAGCCTGCCGTGCTGCGCGGTGGCCGGCGGGCGCAGGAAGCGGCTGCAAAGCATCGGGGTGAGGGTGAGCGACACCAGCCCGGAGATCAGTATGGCGCAGGATATGGTGACGGCGAATTCGTGCAACAGCCGCCCCAGCATCCCGGGCATGAAGAGCACCGGGATGAAGACCGCTACCAGGGAGATGGTCATGGAGACGATGGTGAAGCCGATCTCGCGCGACCCTTTGAGAGCGGCCTCCATGGCGCTCTCCCCCTTCTCCATGTGGCGCACGATGTTCTCCAGCATCACGATGGCGTCGTCCACCACGAACCCCACCGACAGTGTGAGCGCCATCAGGGTGATGTTGTTCACCGAGAAGTCCAGGGCGTACATGGCGGCGAAGGTCCCCACCAGGGAGATGGGGACCGCCAGGCTCGGGATCACGGTGGCGGAAAGGTTCCTCAGGAACAGGAAGATCACCATGATCACCAGGCAGACGGTGAGCACCAGGGTGAACTTGACGTCGGCCACCGAATGCCGGATCGCCTCGGAGCGGTCGTAGAGCAGGTGCAGCGTCACCGAGCCGGGTATCTGCTCGCGGAACGAGGGGATCAGCTTCTTGATGGCGTCCACCACCTCGATGGTGTTGGTCCCGGGCTGCCTCTGAATGGCCAGGGTGATGGAGCGCTCGCTCGCGTTGTACCAGGCGGCGACCTGGTCGTTTTCCACCGAGTCGAGCACCGTTCCCAGGTCGGAGAGCCGGACCGGCGCACCGCCGCGGTAGGCGACGATGAGCGGACGGTAGGCCGCCGCGTCCATAAGCTGCCCCTCGCTCTGGATGGCGAAGGCCTGGCTTTGCCCCTGGAGGGTGCCGGTGGGGAGGTTGACGTTCCCCCTGGAGAGGGCCTGGGCCACCTCGTCGATGCCGATCTGGCGCGAGGCGAGCGCCATCGGGTTCACCCTGGCCCGGACCGCGTACTTCTGCGACCCGAAGACCAGCACCTGGGCCACGCCGCTCACCATGGAGACACGCTGCCCGATCAGGGTGTCGGCGTACTCGTTCACCTGGGCCAGCGGCAGCGTCTTGGAACTGAGCACCAGGTAGAGAATGGGCTGATCGGCCGGGTTCACCTTCTGGTACGAGGGGGGAGACGGCATGTCCCGCGGCAGCTGGCGCGACGCCTTGGCTATGGCCGACTGCACGTCCTGCGCCGCCGCGTCTATGTCCCGCTCCAGGGTGAATTGCACCGTGATCCGGGTGATCCCCTGGCCGTTGGTCGAACTCATGGTCTCGATGCCGGCGATGGTGGAGAGCTGGCGCTCCAGCGGGGTGGCCACCGCGGACGCCATGGTCTCCGGGGTGGCGCCGGGGAGGTTGGCGGTGATCTGGATGGTCGGGTAGTCGACGTTGGGGAGGTCGTTCACCGGCAGCAGGCGGTAGCCGATCATCCCGGCCAGCATGAAGGCCAGCATGACCAGGCTGGTCATGACCGGACGCCTGATGAAGAGTTCAGCTATGTTCATGCCGGTTCCTGCTTGATGGCGACCTTGCCGCCGGGGACAACCCTCAGGTGCCCGTCGGTCACCACCGTGTCACCCGGGGCAAGCCCCTTCTCCACCACGGTGATCCCATCGCGCGCCACGCCCGAGGTGACCTGGCGCAGTTCCACGGTGGCGTCGGGCTTGACCAGGTAGACGTATTCCCCCTGCTGTCCGGTCTGGATCGCCTTGGTAGGCACCACTGCGGCGTTTTGCCTGACGTCCATGGTCAGGGTCACATTAACGAATTGTCCGGGCCAAAGCCTGCGCTCCCTGTTCTGAAAGGTCCCCTTGAGCTTGATGGTCCCGGTGGCGGGATCGACGGCGTTGTCCAGGAAGCTGACCGTCCCCTTTTCGGCAGCCAGCGTGCTGTTGGGGATGACCGCCTCGACCGGGAGGCCGCCCGCCATCTTGGCCTTGACGGCGGAAAGCTCCCTCTCCGGCAGCGAGAAGGATACGTTGACCGGAGTGATCTGGTTGATGGAGACCAGGGCCGGGTCGTCGTTGGCCTTGACCAGGTTGCCTGCGTGCACCGCGAGATTGCCGGTCCTGCCGGCCATCGGGGCGTGGATGTAGCAGTAGGAGAGTTGCAGCTTGGCCCGGTCCAGCGCAGCGCGGTCGGCTGCGACCGTGGCGGCGAGGGCATCGGCGTTGGCCTTCAGCTGGTTGTACTGCTCCTGGGTGACGATCCCCTCGTCCACCAGGCTGCGGTACCTGGCGGCCTGCTCCCGGGCGTTGGCGGCCATGGCCAGATCGCGCGCCAGGTTGGCCTCGGCCTGGGAGAGCGAGGCGGCAAAGGGGCGAGGATCGATGGTGAAAAGGAGGGCACCCTTGGCAACGTCCTGCCCCTCCTGGAAATGAACCTGGTTCACGGTCCCCTCCACCAGAGATCTGATGGCGACCGTGGCGTATGCCTCGACGTTGCCGATGGCCCGCAGTTCGACCGGGACGCTGGCCTGCTTGACCTGGGTCACCGTCACCGGCGCCGGCGGTTTTTCCTTGGCTTTTTCCTTCTTGGGCGCGCAGCCCACCAGCGGAACGAGCAGACAGCAGATAAGTGCGATCTTGCTGGGGGAGAAGCGGTTAAGGCTCGGGATCTGCAAGGTAAAATCTCCTTTGTGCTTGCTCTGTTCGATATCAGGATTCATATCACAATCTTAACTTTTATAGTAGTGCAGAAATGCCGGTCGGATGGCGGCTCTTTCTCTTGCGGTTTTACCGGAAATTATCTAAACATATAGCCTTGTGCTCCGATAAGCTATCACTGGAAGCGACATCCCTTAGCTTGCCTGGTCGAAGAGTCATGAGGGGATCAATCAGCGAACGTTGCCGGTCTCGGCACAGCAGCACCCAGTGAACTGAGCAGTCAGGAGCGGTCAATGATGAAGGCACAACTGCGCATCCTGATAGTTGACGACTCCCCCAACGACGCCGCCCTGATCGTGCGCCAGCTGCAGCGTGAGTTTTCCGCCAGCTACCAGCGGGTCGAGTCGGCCGAAGAGATGGAGGAGGCTCTGGACCAGGGTGGCTGGCAGCTGGTGATCTCGGACTACGTCATGCCGGCGTTCAGCGGCCTGTCGGCCCTGAGGCTCCTGCGGAAAAGGGGGATCGACATTCCCTTCATCATGGTATCGGGACAGATGGGGGAGGAGTCGGCCGTCGAGGCGATGCGCGCCGGGGCGCACGACTACCTGCACAAGGACCGGCTGTCACGGCTGGTCCCTGCCGTAAAAAGGGAGCTGAACGAGGCCGTGGTGCGACGCGAGAGACGGCTGGCCGAAGAGGCGTTATCGGCCACCGAGGCGCGTTTCCAAAGCCTGGTGGAGCAGTCGCTGGTCGGCATTTTCCTGTTGCAAGACGACCGGATCAGCTACGTGAACCCGAAATTCGCCGAGATCTTCGGGTACCGAGCCGAAGAACTTATCGAGTCCAAGAGCCTGCTCGACCTGGTGACCCGGGACGAGCAGATCAGGGTGGTGACCCAGTTCCTGCGTCCGCTGAGGGATGAGGCCGAGAGCCTGCGCTTTTTCTTCCGCGGCAGCCGCTCGGACCAGTCGGTCATCGAGCTTGAGATGCACGGCACCAGGACCCGGCTAAACGGCGACCACGGGGTGATCGGCACCATTTTGGACATCACCGAGGCCAGACACGCCGAGGCGGAGCTGAGCAAGCTGTGGCGCGCGGTGGAGCAGAGCCCGGTCTCGGTGGTGATCACCGATCTCCAAGGGAAGATCGAGTACGTGAACCCGAAGTTCCTGGAGGTGACCGGCTATTCCGGGGAGGAACTGATCGGCCAAAAAAGCAACATCCTCAAGTCCGGCACCATGGACGGCGAGTTCTACCAGGAACTCTGGCGGACCATAGGCTCCGGGCGCGAGTGGCACGGCGAGCTGCACAACAGGAAGAAAAGCGGCGAACTGTTCTGGGAGAGCGCCTCCATCTCCGCGGTGAAGAACTCCGAGGGGAGCATCACCCACTTCGTCGGGGTCAAGGAGGACATCACCGAGAGGAAGCGGGCCATCGACCAGCTCAGGCAGGCGCAGAAGATGGAGGCGGTGGGGCAATTGGCCGGTGGCGTGGCCCATGACTTCAACAACCTGCTCACCGTGATCAACGGCTACAGCACCCTGTTGATCAGGGCGCTGGAGAGCGAGTCACCGCTGCGCAAGGAGGCGGAGCAGATCCTGCGCGCCGGCGAGCGCGCCGCCGACCTGACCCGCCAGCTCTTGAGCTTCAGCCGGCGCCAGATCCTGGAACCCAGGGTACTGGAGCTGAACCGCCAGGTAAGATCGGTGGAGAAGATGCTGCGCCGGCTGATCGGCGAGGACATCGCCCTGGAGACCAGGCTCTCCGACGAGGCCGGCCTGATCAAGATCGACCCGGGGCAGTTCGAGCAGGTGGTGATGAACCTGGTGGTGAACGCCCGCGACGCCTCCGACACCGGCGGCACCATCACCATCGAGACCCTGAACTGCGAGATCGACCAGGGGTTCACCTTCCTGCACCCGGGCTCGGTAGCCGGCCCCTACGTCAGGATCTCGGTGACCGACCGGGGACAGGGGATGACCGAGGAGGTGAAAAGGCGCCTGTTCGAGCCCTTCTTCACCACCAAGGAGATGGGTCGCGGCACGGGGCTTGGGCTCGCCACGGTGTATGGCATCGTCAAGCAAAGCGGCGGCTACATCGAGGTTGCCAGCCAGCCGGGACAGGGAGCCTCTTTCAGCATCTACTTCCCGCGTGTGTTTCAAGCCGCCGACTCCCCCGCCAGGCAGATGGCGGACGAGCAGTTGCAGGGGTCGCAGACCATCCTGGTGGTCGAGGACGAGCCGGGAGTGCTGAACCTCGTGGTGCACACCCTGAAGCAGCGGGGTTTCGAGGTGCTTGAGACCACCGACCCCCAGCAGGGAGTCACACTTTTCGAGGAGCACGGGGAGCGGATCGACATGCTCTTGACCGACGTGGTCATGCCCTTTATGAGCGGTCCGGCACTGGCTGAAGTTCTCTCCAGCAAAAAACCGGGGTTGAAGGTATTATTCATGTCGGGACACACCGACAACAGGCTGAGTTTGGAGAGCAAACTGGAACAAGGGGTGCAGTTTCTGCCCAAACCCTTTACCAGCGACGCCCTGATCAGAAAGGTGTGGGACACGCTGGTCGGAAGGCCGGAAGGGGAAGCGGCACCTTCAGGAGGTAGCAATTGAGAGGCAACATCCTTATAGCAGATGACGAGGAGATGATCCGCGAGCTGATCAACATCACGCTCAGCAAGGAAGGGTTCACCTGCTTTCAGGCATCCAGCGCCGAGGAGGGGCTGGAGATCATCAACAGGCACAAGCTGGACCTGGCCCTTTTGGACATCATGATGCCCGGGCGCTCCGGCATTGAGCTCCTGAAGGACATCAAGCAGATCACCCCGGACACCACGGTGCTCATGATCACCGCCATGAACGACATGGACACCGCCCTCTCCTGCATCCACTTCGGCGCCGAAGACTACATCACCAAGCCCTTCAACCTTGACCGGGTGCTTTTGACGGTGAAGAACACGCTGGACAAGAGAAGGCTGATCCTGGAGAACCGCGAGTACCAGGCCAACCTGGAGCAGAAGGTGCGCGAGCAGACCGAGGTGATCCGGACCGTGATGGGAGAGATCAACCTGGCCTACGAGCACACCCTGGCCGCCCTGATCAGGGCGCTGGACGCCCGTGAGAAGGAGGTCGGCTCCCACTCCGAGCGGGTCATGGCCTACGCCTGCCTCCTGGCCAAGGCGGCCGGGATCGACGAGCGGGGCTGCTCCATCCTGGCCAAGGGAGCGCTATTGCACGACATCGGGAAGATCGGGGTCTCGGACAACATCCTGTTGAAGCCGGGCAAGCTGGACGAGGCGGAATGGCAGATCATGCGCCAGCACCCCAGCGTCGGTTACGAGATTCTGAGCGGCATCAAGTATTTCGCCGGCGCTGCCGACCTGGTGCTGTCGCATCACGAGCGCTACGACGGCGAGGGGTATCCCAACGGGCTGGTGGGAGAGGCGATCCCGATGAGCGCCCGGATCTTCGCCCTGGTGGACACCCTGGACGCCATGACCTCGGACCGTCCCTACCGCAAGGCGCTGAGCTTCCAGGCGGTCCTGGACGAGGTGGTGCGCTGCCGCGGCAAGCAGTTCGATCCCAAGCTGGTCGAGGTGTTCCTGGGGATACCGAAGGAGGCCTGGGAGGCGGCGGCGGGGAAGATGCTGATCTAGAACCGGCCACAAAAAGGCGCAAAAGACACAAAAGGCACAAAAAGAGAAGCGATTGCCACAAAAAGGCGCAAAAGACACAAAAAGAGAGGCGATTACAGGAGCAAAAGGGACACAAAGAAGGAACACCGAAAAGGGACACGACACAAAAAAGGGGACAGGCTACTTTACTGGAAAAGTAGCCTGTCCCCTTTTCATTGCTGGGCACAAAACCAGATTTTTTTTGCGCCTTTTGTGCCCTTTTGTGGCTGAAAGGTTTTGAGGTTTTGTGCCGTCCTTACTCCGCCGCCCCTATCCTGTAGCGCTCCAGCCTGTCCCTGAGCGTGTTGCGGCTGATGCCTAGAAGCTTCGCGGCGAAGACCTGGTTGTTGTTGCTCTTCTCCATCGCCATGTGGATCAGGGCCTTCTCCAGACCCATGTTGACGCTCTCGTAGATCGCCCCCTTGTTCCTCTGGCAGATGCCGTCAAAAACCGGCTCCAGCATGCTCCAGAACACCTCGTAGTAGTCGTCGCCGGCGGCCTCCAGGTCCACTTCCTTGAAGCCCGCCCCCGGCTTGGCCTTGAGAAAGCTCTCAAAGTCGCCGGGCACCAGGATGTCGCCGCGGCAAAACACCGTGGCCGAGTTGATCACGTTCTTGAGCTCCCTGATGTTCCCCTCGAAGGGATGGTTCATCAGCAGGGCCATGGTCTCGGGTGCGACACCCTTGATGTTCTTGCCGTACTTGCGGGAGAACTTCTTGACGAAGAGATCGACCAGAAGCGGGATGTCCTCGGTGCGGTCCCGAAGCGGCGGCAGGAAGAAGTTCACCACGCGCAGGCGGTAGAACAGGTCCATCCTGAAGCTCTTCTCCTTGACGCTGGTGAGCAGGCTCCGGTTGGTGGCCGAAATCACCCTGACATCGACCTTGATGGTCTCGTTCCCCCCTACCCGCTCGAACTCCTGGTTCTCCAGGACGCGCAGAAACTTGCCCTGGTTGGCGGGGCTCATCTCGCCGATCTCGTCCAGGAAGATGGTGCCGCCGTTGCACTGTTCGAACTTGCCGATGCGCCTGGAATGGGCGTCGGTAAAGGCCCCCTTCTCGTGCCCGAAAAGCTCCGACTCCAGCAGCGCCTCGGGAAGCGCGGCGCAGTTCACCGCCAGGAAGGGGCGGTTCTTTCTCTTCGAGTTGTTGTAGATGGCCCGCGCCAGGAGCTCCTTGCCGGTGCCGGACTCACCCTGGATCAGGACGGTGGCGTCGGAATCCGCGACCGTACCCACCATCTTCCAGATCTCGATCATCTCGGGGGAGGAGCCGATCATCAGGTCCTCGGTCAGATCCTCCTCGACCTGGGCCCGTTCCCGAGTGTAGCGCACCTTCCTGCTCAGGAGGTTGCACTCGACCGCCTTTTTCACCGCCGTCTTCAGCTTGTTCATGTCGAAGGGCTTGGTGACGTAGTCGAAGGCGCCGAACTTCATGGCCTCGATGGCGTTCTGGGTGGTCTTGTACCCGGTCGCCATGATCACCGCCAGCCCCGGATCGATCTTCTTGGCCTCTTTGAGCACCTCGAGCCCAGACTTCTGCGGCATGCTGATGTCCATGATCGCCACGTTGGGGCGGTCCGCGATCACCCTTCTCAGGGCAGACTCCCCTTCGCTTTCCAGGAAGAGCTCGTACTCGTCCCCAGCGAAGATCGACTTCAGCATGAGCAGGATGTCGTGATCATCGTCCAAAATGAGCAGTTTTGCGGTCATCTGTCTGTCCCCTCGGTGACGTATTGAAAAGAGAAACTGTGCGGGATGAGGGAGAAAGTTTCTCGTCATTTATACCAAAAGAACCGCTTATTCAAAGCGGTTCTCCCGGTTGCGTGCATATTTGTTCCAGCGGCTTTCGACTACTCGTCCTCCTCGTAGTCGTCGCTGTAGGCGTCGTCGTCACCCAGCTCTTCGGAATCCTCGCCCTCCTCCAGTTCATCGGAGAGATACTGCTCGGGTTCCTCTTCCTTGATGGCCTCGAAACGCTGCAGCGCCTCAGGATTGGTGCAGAAGCGCCCCTGCTTGCTTTTGCAGTAGTCCAGGTCGCACAAGTCAAAGAGCTGAATCTCGCTGCACAGCCTTTGCGTACTCTTTTGTGTATCCATACTTACCCCTGAGGATAGCTGTTAATTCCTATCGACAGCTATCGGCACAACTTTAATAAAAACTGCCGAACTGCTAACTGGAGATACTATACAACAAATCACTCGCCATTGACAAAGGCCATCGCCTGTTTCACGTCCTCGGTGCAGCCGATGTAGATCGGAGCCCTCTCATCCAGCGACTCGGGCTTGATATCCAGAATGGGGATCTGGCCGTTGCTTGCTGCGCCACCGGCGTGCTCGACGATGAAAGCCATCGGGTTCAGTTCGAACAGGACGCGCAGCTTCCCTTTGGGCGAGCCGTTCAGGGCGGGGTACATGAAGAGCCCCTTCCCTTTCATCAGCACCTGGTTGATGTCCGGCACGAAGCCGCCCGAGTAGCGCAGCTTGCACCCTTTCGCTTCCAGGTGGCGGATGAACTTCTCGTCGCCCGGATTGTACTTGTTCCTGAGGCCGCCCGGCGCGTAGATGTTCCCTTCCGGCTGCATCTTGATGTTCTCGCGGGTCAGGGTGAACTCCATCAGGTTGTTCATGGTGAACTCGTGTACCCCGTCGCCCACGGTGTAGACCAGGGAGACCCTCGGTCCGTAGAGCACGTACAGGGCGGCTACCTGGTTCCTGCCGGGCTGCAAGAGGTCGCAGCCGGAGTAGATGGAGACGATGGTCCCGACGGCGAGGTTCACGTCCACCAGCGACGAGCCGTCGAGGGGATCGTAGGCCACGGAGTAGAGCCCGTCGGCGTCGGCCTGGCAGGCGTAGATCTCGTCCATCTCCTCGGAGGCGATGTTGCAGACCACGCCGGAGTGGATCAGCCGCTTGCGCATGATACGGTCGGAGAGGACGTCGAGAGCGAGCTGCTCCTCGCCATAGAGGTTGGAGGTACCCGCCACGCCGAGGTCACCGGTGCGGACCGCGTTGATCACGTACTTGCTGGCTTCCGCGATCTCGCAGATCAGGTGGATGAGGTTGTCGCAGATGTTCTGGGCACGCAGGTGGCGACGCAGATCGATCTGGAATTTGGATGTACCGGCTTGTTTTATCATGGCTCCCCCTCACATTAAATTAAAACTATCTTACGACGCGGTAGATTAAGTCAATTCCCTTGATAAATCAAGGAAAAAAAGCGTTTAGAGCGTTAGAAATCATCGAGCAGAAAGAGATTGGGCTGTTCTACTTTTGAGTCATGAAAAATACGGCGCCCCGCATAGCCCGGTGCAGAACCGGAGCCGATGCAGGGCGCGAAAAAGCGTTGCAAAGGGAGCCCTCCCTCATCAAGGGTCCCGTAGGGTGGGCGTGCCCACCATCACACCGCCGGACCGGCCGGTGGGCATGGCCCACCCTACAAGGCTGAGCCTTGATGCTACCGTGACCAGCTCTGCAAGGAACTCCCCCTCCCTTTATGGGAGGGGGTTGGGGGGAGGGGTGCCCAGATGGTTAGATGACCCAGTCGTCGTCCGCCTCGACCGGCGCGAAGCCGCGACGCATGGTGTTTTCGGTGATTACGCGCGGGTCCATGAAGTGCAGCAGGTAATCGGGGCCGCCCGCCTTGGTGCCGACGCCCGACATCTTGGCGCCGCCGAAGGGCTGGCGCCCGACCAGGGCACCGGTGTTGTTGCGGTTCAGGTACAGGTTGCCGACCCGGAACTCCCGGCGCGCCTGCTGCAGGTGCTCCGGGCTCCTGGAGAAGACGCCGCCGGTCAGGGCGAACCTGGTGGAGTTGGCCCAGGCGATGGCCTGATCGAAGTCCTTGGCGCGCATCACGGCCAAGACCGGTCCGAAGATCTCCTCCTGGGCGAGCCTGTGCTCGGGCTTGATGCCGCCGATGATGGTCATCGGGACGTAGTAGCCGCCGTCGTTGGGCACCTTGCTCTCGTAGAGCACATGCCCTTCCTTCTTGCCGATCTCGGCGTACTCCTTGATGGTCTTCATCGCCTTGTCGTCGGCCACGGCCCCCATGTAGTAGGTCGGGTCCTCGGAAGGACCCACCAGGGTCGCCTGGGCCATGGAGACCATGCGCTCCACGAACTTGTCGTACACGGCGTCGAGCACGATGACCCGCGAGCAGGCCGAGCACTTCTGCCCCTGGAAACCGAAGGCGGAGTACAGGACGTGCGGCACCGCCTCGTCCAGGTCGGCGTCGTCGTCGATGATGATGGCGTTCTTGCCCCCCATCTCGCAGACGATCTTCTTGACGTTCTCCTGGCCCGGATGGACCTTGGCGGCACGGTCGATGATGCGCAGACCGACCTCCATGGAGCCGGTGAAGGCGATCAGGCTGACATCGGGACTGTCCACCAGGAAGTCGCCCATCACGGAACCACGCCCCGGGGTGTAGTTGAAGACCCCGGCGGGCAGGCCGGCCTCACGGAACAGCTCCACCAGGTGCCAGCCGATCACGGAGGTGATGCCGGAGGGCTTGAAGACTACGCAGTTGCCCGCCACGATGGCGGCGGAAACCATCCCCAGGCTGATGGCCAGTGGGAAGTTCCAGGGGGAGATGACCGCGGCGACCCCTTTGGGCTCGTACAGGTAGTGGTTCAGCTCCCCGGGGGCGTGGCCGACACGGCGCGGCTGGGCCAGGGTGATCATCTCGCGGGCATAGTATTCCAGGAAGTCGATGGCCTCGGTGACGTCGCCGTAGGCCTGGTCCCACTGCTTGCCGATCTCCAGCACCTGCCAGGCAGAGAGCTCGAAGGCCCTCTTCTTGGCGATGGCGGCGGCCTTGAGCAGATACTCGGCGCGCACCTTCGGATCGGTGTCGCGCCAGGCGGGGAATGCGGCCTTGGCGGCGGCTATGGCGTCCCCCACTTCCTGGGTGCCGGCCTGGCAGATCACGCCGACCACCTCGGAGGGGTTGGCGGGGTTGACGGACGGTATGGTGTCGGAGGTCTTGATCTCCTTGCCGTTGATGAAGAGCGGG
>Ga0209212_1002034_pt1 | contig 30229 bp, 28 predicted proteins | sample RifGroC2_FD_183996 | JGI IMG/M metagenome (GOLD analysis project Ga0209212, IMG submission 183996) | Groundwater microbial communities from Rifle, Colorado, USA - Groundwater C2 (SPAdes) (version 2) | ecosystem: Environmental > Aquatic > Deep subsurface > Groundwater | place: Rifle, Colorado...
GACCATGACCTTCAGCCCGGACTGCTTCGCGGACGAGTACGCCGGGGCGCGCACCTTCTGCTTCCTGGCCGAAGTGGAGGCCATGAAGGCGCACGGCCTGGCGCTGGGGGGCTCCCTGGACAACGCCGTGGTCATCGGCGACCACGGGGTGCTGAACCCCGGCGGGCTGCGCTTCCAGGACGAACTGGTGCGCCACAAGATTCTGGACTCGGTGGGTGACATGGCCCTGGCCGGGCACCGCCTGATCGGGCACGTCAAGGCCACCAAATCGGGTCACGACCTGAACCACAAGCTGGTCACCGAGCTGCTCAAGCGTCCGGACTGCTTCGCCCTGGTCGAGTTCACGCCGCAGGCCTTCAACGCGCCGTTCAACCTGACCCTCCCCGAGCTCTCCTGGCTGGAGGCGTAGTAGAACAGATCAAGATTAAGATTAAGATTAAGAAGAGACAGGGCTGGCCGTCGCATGACGGCCAGCCTTTTAATTTTTTGCCTCGCGCCTTGTGTTCCCTCCAGCTCCCCTTAATCTTTACCTTTATTTTTAGCTTAATCTTGATCTTAATCTTAATCTGATGCTAGAGTGTCCAGATGCCGATTACAGAGGAAAAGGGCGCCGGAGCGCCCAACAGTTCAGGGCCCGGGCTTCCCCCAGCGGAGCTCAGGAAGAGAAAGCGCGAGGCGGTGATCGTCTGCGTGTCGCTGCTCTTCATCCTGCTTCTGACCTCGCTGGAGATCCACCTGTCGCGCATCTCCTCGGACGTGCCGATGGGGAGCAACATCGCCATCTTCGGCATCATCAACCTGATCATCCTGTTCATCATCCTCCTGGTCTACCTGGTGTTCAGGAACATCGCCAAGCTCCTCCTGGAGCGGCGCATGAAGGCGCCGGGGGCGCAGCTGCGCACCAAGCTGGTGCTGGCCTTCGTCACCCTGTCGCTGGTCCCCACCATGCTCCTCTTCTTCGTCTCCGCCGGCTTCATCACCAACAGCATCCAGAACTGGTTCAACAAGGAGGTGGAGCACTCCCTGAACGAGTCGATGGAGGTGGCCCAGACCTACTACAAGACTTCCGCCGCCAATTCGCTCTACTACGGCAAGCGCCATGATCAAGGAGCAGGAACTCCTGAACGAGGAGAACCTCCCCAAGCTGAAGGCGCTGGTGCGCCAAAAACAGAAGGAGTACAACCTGGGGGTGGTGGAGGTCTTCTCGGCCCAGCGCGAGGAACTGATCCGCGCCGCCAATCCCAAGGTGCCCCGCGGCGAGTTCACCAACCCCTCCTCCGAGGATATCAACCGCGGCCTGGCCGGAGAGGAGCTGACCCAGGTCAACGCCATCGGCAAGGCCGACCTGATCCGGGGCATCGTGCCAATCAGGAGCAACTGGAACGACCGGGACGTGGTCGGGGTGATCGTGGTGAACTACTACGTCCCCTACTCCCTGGTCTCCAAGATGCGCGAGATCTCCGCCTCGTACCACCAGTTCCGGCAGCTCAAGATCATGCAGAACCCGATCGCCACCGGCTACATCCTGACCCTGTTCCTGATAACCGTGGTGATCCTGTTCCTCGCCGTCTGGTTCGGGGTCTACCTGGCCAAGAGCCTCACCACCCCCATCAAGGAGCTGGCCGAGGCGACCCGGCAGGTGGCCGAGGGGAACCTGGACGTGCACCTGGGCGAAACCGGGCACGACGAGATAGGGATGCTGATCAGCTCGTTTAACCGGATGACCCAGGACCTGAGGGAGAACCAGCTGGCGCTGCAAAAGAGCAACGAGGAGCTGAAAAAGAGCAACGAGGAGCTGGAACAGCGGCGCCGCTACATGGAGGCGGTGCTGGCCAACGTCACCGCCGGCATCATCTCGGTGGACAAGAACGGCCTGCTCACCACGGTGAACAAATCGGCCGAGAAGCTTCTTTTGATCAACACCGACCGGGTCACCGGCCAGAACTTCCGCGAGGTGCTGCGCCCGGCCCACCTGGACATCGTCAAGGGGCTCCTGCGCGACATGGTGCTCGCCAAGCACGACTCGATAACCAGGCAGGTGAACATCCAGATCGGCGACTCGGAACTCACGCTCCTTACCAACCTGACCGTGCTCAAGGACGACAACGACGCCTTCATGGGGATGGTGGTGGTGCTGGACGACCTGACCTCCCTGATCAAGGCGCAGCGCATGGCGGCCTGGCGCGAGGTGGCCCGCAGGATCGCCCACGAGATCAAGAACCCGCTCACCCCGATCCAGCTCTCGGCGCAGCGCCTGCGCAAGCGCTACCTGGCCCGCTTCGAGGGGGAGGAGAAGGTGTTCGACGAGTGCACCGCAATGATCGTCAAGTCGGTGGACGAGCTGAAGGGGCTGGTGGACGAGTTCTCCAACTTCGCCCGCATGCCGGCCGCGGTCCTCTCCTCCAACGACCTGAACGCGCTCCTGAAGGAGGCGCTCACCCTCTACGTGGAGGCGCACCGCCACATCCGCTTCACCCTGAACACCGACGACAGCATGCCGTCCATCCTTTTGGACCGGGACCAGATCAAGCGGGTGCTGATCAACCTCCTGGACAACGCCGTCGCCGCCATCGAGGGGGAGGGGGAGGTCGGGCTCTCCAGCGCCTACGACCGCGAACTCAAGATGGCCACCTTCACCGTCTCCGACACCGGCCACGGCATAGCGGCCGAAGACCGCCCCAGGCTGTTCGAGCCGTACTTCTCCAGGAAGAAGAGCGGCACCGGGCTTGGGCTTGCCATCGTCAACACCATCATCACCGACCACCACGGCTTCATCAGGGCCAAAGAGAATTACCCCAAGGGGAGCAGGTTCATCATCGAGCTCCCGGCCGACGCCGCCTGAGACCAACCCTGACAACCGGATAGACCATGCAGCTGAGATCAAAAAGAGCCTGGCTCCTGCCGCTTGCGGCCACCATCTTCTCGGTCGTCGTACTGGCGGCAAGCCTAATCCCCAGGCTTCTCGACCTGGAGACCTACAAGGAAGATATCGTGGCCCAGGTGAAGAGCGCCCTGAAGCGGGACCTGCGCTACCAGAGCGCGGAATTCTCCCTGCGCTACGGCCTCTCCTTCACCTTCGAGGGGGTCGGCATCAGGGAGAAGGACGGCGCCTCCGACCTGGTCACCGCCGAGCGCCTCACCATGAGCATCGCCCTCATGCCGCTGCTGCACGGGGAGGTGGCGCTGTCGCGCATGCACCTGGTGCGCCCGGTGCTGCATCTTTCCCGCAACCGCGAGGGGGTCTTCAACATAAGCGACCTGTTCACCGGTCCTTCCACGGGGGAGCCCCCCAAGATCAAGGGTGTGGAGCTCAAGAAGGCCAGGATCCGCTTCACCGACCTGGCGCTCTCCGAAACCCCGCTGGTCACCGAACTCTCCGACACCGACCTGTACCTGAGCCGGCTGGCGCGCGGCAAGGACTGCGACTTCAAGATCTCCGGCGACCTGGTCACCAGAAGGGGCCTGGTGCCGATCTTCCTGGCCGGGGTGGCCAAGCTCCCCGACCCGGGCCAGCCCTGGAGCGCCACCGAGCTCACCGGCAGGGTGCGCACCGGCGCCATCGACGCGGCGCACTTCTGGCCCTACTACAGCCGCTTCGTCCCCTTCAAGAGCCTCGCCGGGGCGCTGGCGCTAGAGGCGAGCTTCAAGGGGCGGCCGGCGGCCTTCAAGAGCAAGGGAGAGCTGGAGGTGACCCGGCTCAACCTGGAATACCCGCAGGTGTTCCACGCCCGGCTCGCGCCGACAAGCGTCAAGGCCGCCTACGAAATGGAGCTTTCTCCTGACGCCCTGGAGCTCTCCTCGCTTAGCCTCAACGTGGACGGGCTCAACGTGAAGGGAAACTGCCGGCTCTCGGAGCTGCGCTCCAAGGACATGCGCATCACGGCCCAGGCCACCACCAACAGCTTCAACCTGCGCAACTTCCGGCAGTACATACCGTACGGCATCATCGTGGACGGCACCTCCCAGTTCATCGAGCAGAAGATCATGGGCGGCGTGTACCGGCTGGACCAGGGGCGCCTGGACGGCAGGGTGAGCCAGATCCTGCACATGGAGCGCGGCACCAACTACAACGTGCTCTCCATCAAGGCGCACGTCGAGGAAGGCGTGGTGGCCTACGGCGGAGGGTGGCCGGTGTTCGGCGGCATCAAGGGGGAACTGGAGCTGGCCGGCAAGGACTTCAACCTGAAGGGGATGACCGGCAGATTCGGCAGCACGCCCATGGCGCTGGAAGGGCGCATCGCCGACTACTGCCTGGAGCTCCCGAGCCGCTACCTGTTCTCGGCCAACCTGAACCCCAGGCAGCCCGAGGCGGTCTGGCTCATCGGCAACAAGATCACCCTGGCTGACGGCTCGTCGATGCGGCTCAAGGGGGAGGGGACCTCGTCGGTCTACCGCCTCTACGGCGACTGGGACGTCACGGCCTGTTCCTACAGCTTCTCGGACCTGATCGCCAAGCCGCAGGGGCGCGCCAACACGGTCGGCTTCGACGTGACCTTGGACGACAAGGAGTACCGCTTCAGCGCCATCAACTTCCAGCTGGCACCGCTTAGCTTCACCGGCAGCGTCACCGGCGGCTACGACGGACCGGTCAGCGTCGAGGTGAAGACCAACCAGTTCCAGGGGGGCGAGCTGGCGCCGCTGCTGCCGCTGGTACGGGAATACCACCCCGCCGGGAAATTCCAGGCGCTATTGCGCGGGAGCGGGCGCAGCTGGGAGCAGCTCACCTGGGGCGGGAACCTCGCCCTGTCCGGCGTCTCCTTTCAGCCCGGCGGCGGCATCAAGCCGGTGACCTGGGCGAACGGCAATGTGCAGATCAACGGCGAGAACCTGGAGAGCTCCCAGTTCTCCGCCCGGGTGGGAAGCTCCAGCATCAACGGACGAGGCTCCCTGAGCGGCTTCAAGGATGCCAGCTTCACCCTGGCCTGCACCTCGCCCAGGTTTGATTTCGCCGATCTGGGGCTGGTGCAGCAGCCGCTGCGCGCCGACCAGGTGCAGGCCAACCTGAGCTACGCCAAGGACCAGCTGCAGATCGGCTCCCTGACCGCCACCCTGGGCAAGAGCACGCTGCAGGTCAAAGGGAGCGTGAAGAACCTGAAAAAGCCGGTGGCCGACCTCTCCATCAACGCTCCGCACCTGGAGCTGGACGACCTGGACCCGCTGTTCGGCGCCTCCTCGGGCGAGGGCGGGAGTCTCACCCTGAGGGCCCAGCTCTCCGCCTCGGAGGGAAAGCTCAAGGAGATCCCGTTCCAGCGGCTCAAGTGCGTCATCATGCTGGAGGAGAAGATCCTCTACCTGCAGCCCTTCGAGTTCGACAGCATGGGGGGGGAGGTGAACGGCAAGATGCGCATGGACTTCGGCTCCGGAGCGCCGCGCTACCAGGTGAACTGCGACCTGCGCCGCTGCTCCGCGGAGCGCGTCATGCGCGCCCTGGGGGCGAACAAGCAGGAGCTGACCGGCACCATGTCGCTGCAGGCCGAGCTGAGCGCCAAGGGGGAGAGCGCAGCCGAGCTGAAGAGGAGCGCACTGGGCGCCGTGAAGCTCAAGGTCGAGGACGGCACCATCAGGAAGTTCGCCACCCTTTCCAAGATCTTCTCGATACTGAACGTGTCGCAGCTTCTGAAATTCCAGCTGCCGGACATGGTGTCGGGCGGCATGCCCTACAACAAGATCACCGGCGACTTCGCCATCAAGGACGGCGCCGCCTCGACCCAGAACCTCTACCTGGACAGCAACGCCATCAACCTGTCGGCGGTGGGCAAACTGGATCTGGTGAAAAACGAGCTCGACCTCAGCATCGGCGTCAGGCCGCTGCAGACGGTGGACAAGGTGGTGAGCCGGATACCGATCGTGGGGTGGGTGCTGACCGGCAAGGACAAGTCCCTGATCACCACCTACTTCGAGGCCAAGGGGCCCATCGACGACCCCAGGGTGACCGCGGTGCCGGTGAAGTCCCTGGCCAACGGGGTGCTGAACATCTTCAAGAGGGTTTTCCAGCTGCCGGGGCGCCTCATTACCGACACCGGAGAGGTGGTGATCGGCAAATAGCGCACCCTGGTCCCTTGCCGTTGCAGCGCCATAGCCTGCACGCGCCGCGCGGCATGATGGGTGCTTCACGGTAACGTCACTTTTTTATTGTAAAGATCGGGAAGATTGTGCTATTTTGGCCAACGTTTCAAGCTTAAATTTATCCAACGCGGAGGAAACTGTGAAGAAGACTTTAGTGGTCATGTTGGCAATTGTTGCTGTGGCAGCTGCCGGCTGCAAAAAACAAGAAGAAGCACCCAAAGCCGCGGCACCCGAGGCGGCACCCGCAGGTCAGATGCCCGCAGCCGCTCCCGGTGGTGATCCTCATGCAGGGCTGAAGCCGCAGGAAATAAAGCCCGGCGCAGGGCACAAGGGCAAGGTCCTCGAGACCATGGACTCCGGCGGCTACACCTACGTCCAGGTGGAAGAGAACGGCCAGAAACTGTGGGTTGCCGCAATGCAGACCCCGGTTAAAGTCGGCGACACCGTTGAATTCCCGGATTCCCCGCCGATGGTCAACTTCCAGAGCAAGACTCTGAAGCGCACCTTCGACAAGATCATCTTCGCTCCGGGCCTCGCCGTCAACAAGTAAGCTAAGGCAGCGAGAGCCGCTAGAAAAAAAAGGGGTGCGACCTTAATTGGCCGCGCCCCTTTTTTTTGCCCTGTCGGCATTGCCCACTCCGGTTCAACTTTGCAGATCCTTCCCCCTCCCTGGCCCTCCCCCTCCGGGGGCTCACGCGCTAACTATAAGAGCACCAACAGCTCGAACAGTCCCCCCTCCCCTTGCGGGAGGGGGTTAGGGGGTGGGGGAAGGTGCCATTATTTCCCATAGCTTGAGGCTTCACCCCCCCCGACCCGCTCCCGTCAAGGGAGGGGGAGGCCTAAGTTAGCGCCAGAGCCCTCCGGGGGCGGGGACTCTATCGTCCCCCGGCCTCGGCCAGCCCCTCCAGGGCGGCGGGGTCCTTCGGGTCGAGTTTGAGGGCGTCGCTGAAGTGGCGCCTGGCCGCGGCCGCGTCCCCCGCCCCCAAGGCGATCTCCCCCAGGGCGACGTGCGCCGGCAGGTGATTGGGCACCAGCTTGACCACTTCCCGGTAACTCCCGCGGGCGGCTGGCAGCTCCCCGAGCCTGGCCTGCAGCCCACCCAGGAGCAGATGCCCCCAGGGGTTTTCCGGCTCGCTCCGCACCATGCCCCGGTACAGCGCCAACGCCCCCTGCCAGTCTCCATCCTGCTCCAACCCCTCGGCGCAGAGCATCTCGGTCACGAAGCTGTACCCCACAAGCTCCCGCTGCCGCTTGAAGTCGCCAGCGCTGAAGCGCCCCTTTTTTCCCGCTCTCTGCAACGCCTTCAGCATGGCCTGGCACGACTTGGCCACGAACGGGTCGGTACGCACCGGGAAACCTTCCCCCTGGGGGCGCTCGAACAGGTCGTCCGGCACCTCCTTGTTGCGCCGCGCCCTGGCGAAGAGCTGGGTCCCGGGATAATAGACCAGCGGCGAGACCTGGCCGTCCTGAGGCCTGATGCTCTCGATCAGCTTCACCGTCTGCTGCAAATCTCCCTCCCCTTCACCGGCTATGCCGGTGATGAGGTAGACCGAGAGGTTGATCCCCGCGCGGCGCACGGCTGCCGCGGCCTTCTCCACATCGGGAGGGAGAATGCGCTTGCCCAGCGCCTTGAGCATGGCAGGCGAGCCGGATTCCACGCCGAACTGGACGCATTCGCAGCCGGCCCGCTTCATGGCGACCAGCATCTCCTCGTCCACCGCGGTGACCCGCGACTGGCAGTTCCAGAGGATGTGCAGCCGCTCCTCCTGCAGCAGCCGGCAGATCTCCAGCACCCGGTTGCGGTCCGCGGTGAAGGTGTCGTCCCGGAAGGAGAAGTAGATCAGGCCGTAGCGCTCCTTGAGCAGGCGTATCTCCCGGACCACCGAGGCAGGGGAGCGAAAGCGCACGCCGCGTCCCCAGAAGAGCGGCGAGGAACAGAAGAGGCAACTGGCGGGACAGCCGCGCGAGGTGATTACGAATTCCAGCTGGCGCCGGTAATCGACCCCGATGCCGTCCGGTTGCTGCGCGCCGGGGAGCGGCAGCGCGTCCAGCTCCTCAATCGGTGCCCGGTGCGGCCCGGCAACCGGCTTCCCCTGGTCTCGGCAGGCGAGGCCGGCCATCCCGGCCAGCGCCCCCCCCGCGGCGAGACGGTCGACCAGCTCCAAAATGGTCGCCTCCCCCTCGCCCAGCACCACGGCATCAAGCTCCAGGTGGCGCTCCAGCTGCTCCTGCCAGGCATGGGTGGCATGCGGCCCTCCCAGCACGACAAAGCAGCCGGAATCGTGCTCCTTGGCCATTTGAGCCAGCCTGAGCGACTCGAACCGGTTGTGGGTGAACTGGGAGATGCCGACCAGTTGGGGGCGGACCCTCTTCAAAAGCTGGCGCACCTCGCGCCAGCCGGAACCGGAGAGGTTGGCCAGCGTCACCTGGTGCCCGGCCTGGCGCAGCACGGCGTGCAGGGAGAGCAGCCCCACCGGCAGGAGCGAGGTGAACGGGTCCTTGGCACCTTCGGGATGTGATTTGTACGCCAGGAGAATCTTCATGCGCTATCGGCACCTTAACTGCTGATCCAGGCAGCCCTCCTCCCCCTTCAGAGGAAGGGGACGGGACGCCCGGAATTGTGCTGCTGGTCTAAATAAAAAATCCGGCCCTGGGGCCGGATTCGTGGTTCCGTTGGTGTTGCTGCTGTATTGGTCTCTAGTTGCTGCCAGAGAGGCTGAGCTCGTCCCCTTCGGTGAGGGTCCCCTCCGTGTTGTCTTCCTCTATGCCCAGGATCAGGTCGTCGAACCTGAAGACCTCCGGATTCACCTTGGTGATCCTCTTGGCCCCGAGGTACCTGGAACGGTAGTAGGAGGTGTTCATCGAGGAGATCACCACCCTGCGGTCCCGGGACGAGGCGTGGATCATCTTGTTGTCACCCAGGTAGATGCCGACATGCGAGGCATAGGAGGCGTAGGTGCTGAAAAAGATCAGATCCCCCTTCTGCAGGTCGCCGGGGGCCACCTCGCTCCCCACCTGGAACTGCTCGCGCGCGGTGCGCGGCAGCGACACCTCCAGCTCGCGGAACACCTTCTGCACGAAGCCGGAGCAGTCGATGCCGCCGACCCGCGAGGTGCCTCCGAAGCGGTAGCGGGTGCCGAGGAAGCCGTAGGCCGACTTTTTGAGCTCCTTGATGCCGTCCACCTTAAGTTCCGTGTTCTTCCTGAGGTCCACCTGCTGCTCGGGCGCCAGTTCGGCGTTGAGATCCATCAGGCTCTGCTCGTAATCCTTCTCGCTGAACAGATCGCCGTGACGCAGCTGCAGCTTTCTGGCGACCTTGCGCGGCTCCTCCGCCGGTGCGCTATCCCTGAGCACCAGCACCTTGCCCGCCTTGACCCGGCTGCTGGACAGCCCGTTCAGGCGCTTCAGCTCCGCCACAGACACCCCGGTCTTCTTCGCGATCCGGGACAGGGTCTCGCTCTTCTTCACCTTGTACACCGAAGCGCCGGCGGAAGAGGAAGAGGCCACGGTGCGCGGCGGAATGACCAGAAGCTGGCGCTGCTTGATGCCGTTGCCTACCAGGTTGTTGGCGCCCTTGAGTTCCTCGACAGTGACGTGGTACTTCTTGGCCAGGGTGTATATGGTTTCGTTCTTCTTTACGCGATGGGTCTTGGCGGCAAGGGCCAGGGAAGGAACAGAAAGGAAGATGACGCATAAGGTCAACAGCTTTAGGCCTTTTATCATGAGTCCTCCTTAATTTGTTCTAAAATCCTTCACAGGTGGTTCGCTTTATATAACAAAAGTTTCACCTTGTCAATGCCATTACCCCATCTCTAGGTGATATTTTTTAAAAGACACTGTCATTTTAACAACTTGCCAGGCCGAAAAAAGCCGGTACGGGTCAGCGTCCCCTGGTTACCTCCTTGCTTGCCTTACGCTCGGCGGTAACCCGGACCGTGGAGCGTCCCATGCTGGCGACCACCACACCGGGAGGGAGTTTGATGTCCTCCATCCGGATGGGCATGCTGTTCCCCCCCTCCCTCGCCTTGGAGAGGTCGATGTCGATCACCACGTCGAGCTGCCGCGGAGATGCGACCAGGTTCGAGTAGGCCTTGAGCTGCAGATCCACCTCCTCGGGAGTGCTGCGGGTGAGGGTGAGCGTTTCGGGGAGATTGTGGAAGGTGATCGGAGCGGTCACGGTAAAGATCTCCCCCTGCCTGAAGGTGATCAGGAACCAGCTCACCAGTACCAGCACGAAGACGGCGAGTTTGGGCCAGAAATTGGCGAAGAGCCGGGACTTGAAGCCCACCCTCTGCGCCTCCCGGGACAGGGGCTGCAACAGAGCGGTCAGCCTTTCGTTCAGTTCCTCCTGGGACCTGACGCGCTGCAGTTCGCCCCCCAGGGCCAGTGAAACCTCGCCGCGCTCCTCGGAGACGATGACGATGGCCGCGTCCGAGCGCTCGGAAAGCCCCAACCCGGCCCGATGCCTGGTCCCCAGGTACTGGGGGAGCTCGGCGTTGACCGAGAGCGGCAGGTGGCAGGACGCCAGGGCCACCCGCCCCTCCTTGATCAGCACGGCGCCGTCGTGCAGGGGAGAGGCCGGCTGGAAGATGCTGGTGATCATCTGCCCGCTCACCAGCGAGTCCAGGGGGACGCCATGCTGGATCGACTCGTCCAGGAGCTCTTCGCGCTGGAAAACCACCAGTGCGCCGATGCGCCGCGCCGCCAGGTCGAAGACCGACTGTGACAGTTCCAGTAGGTCAACCCGCACCCCGGCTTCCTCCCGGTCGAACAGGTTGCGCAAAAGGCTCAGGCGGTACAGGGCCTGGCGGATCTCGACCTGGAACACCACGATCAAGAGGACCAGTAGTACGGTCCCCAGTTCCTGGAGTATCCAGCTGGTCATGAACAGCCCCAGGTTCTTGGTGACGAAATAGATCACTCCCAGGACCAGCAGGCCTATCACCACCTGAAGCGCTTTGGAGTTCTTGAACCAGCTGTAGAGCTGGTAGACCAGGAAGGTCATGATGAGGATATCCGCTATGTCCTGGGGCCGGAAATACGGGTACAACCTTGCCTCCTGTAGAATAACGCGGGAATGGGTCGTGCGGGGAGGACGGGTCGCCCCCGGTGGTTTCCAAGGCAATCCGGCCGTTTTTGCTGGCGCGCCGTGCCGCTTTATGTTAAAAAACAAGGCTCGTTGCGGCTCCGGCCTCTGCGAACAGGTTAAAATTTATAGCATTTCGCGCTTTAAAAAGGTAGGAAAATATGTACCCATTGTCGGAAAAGGGTGAACGCATTCGCGAGATGTTCGGGAGCATCGCCCCGCGCTACGACCTGCTGAACCGGCTGCTTTCGCTGGGGATCGACCGGCGCTGGCGCCGTTTCGCGGTTGGAAAGATCGCTGTTTCCGGTCCGGGCCGGGTGCTTGACGTGGCCACCGGAACCGGCGACGTCGCCCTGGAGATCGCGGCGCAGACCCCCGCGACCGTGAGCATAGTCGGAGTCGATTTCTGCAAGGAGATGGTCGACCTGGGCCGGGTCAAGGTGGAGCAGTCACGCCATGCCGACCGGATCACGCTGCAGGTTGCCCCGTGCGAGGAGATCCCGTTCGAGGACAGGACCTTCGACGCGGCCACCATCTCCTTCGGCATCAGGAACGTGGTGGACCGCATCAAGGGGCTGACCGAGATGCGCCGTGTGCTGAAGGACGGAGGCAGGATCGTGATCCTGGAGTTCTCCACCCCCACCATGCCCCTGTTCCGGTCCCTGTACCACTTCTACTTCCTGAAGATGCTCCCGAAAATCGGTGGCATGTTCTCCAGGTTCAGCGCCTACCAGTACCTCCCCGACTCGGTGTTGGAGTTCCCGTCGCGCGAGACCTTCAAGGCGATGATGACCCAGGTGGGGTTCAAGGAGGTGCAGCATTTCGACCTGACCGGCGGCATCGCCACCGTGTATGTGGGGAAACGGTAGAGGAACCAGATTAAGATTAAGATTAAGATTAAGAATAAGTAGGATTTGTTCCTCTTTTTACCTTTACCTTTCTTTCTGAAACAGTATCCGCGCCACCGGGGTCTCTGCCGTCTGGTCTTCCTCGGCCAGCAGGATCTGGCCGCACAGAAAAGGGGACAGGCTACTTTTTCCATTTAATGTGAATGGAAAAGTAGCCTGTCCCCTTTTCAGTTGCCGTCCCTTTTCCGCTTAAGCCTGTTTCTGAAACAGGACTCGCGCCAGGGGGGTCTCCGCCGCAGGATCTTCCTCGGCGAGCAGGATCTTTCCGGGATAGGCTGAAAAGAGCCGCTCCAGTTCCCCCGGCTGCAGCAGGAATTCCCCGGTATGATGCCCCTGCAGGGTGGGCGCGTTCAGGATGGTCTCCATGACCACCACCCCGCCCGGCGCCAGCGACTCGATCATCTCGGGGATGAGCGGCCGGAGTAGAAAGTTGAAGTCCACGATGACATCGTAAACCTTACCCAGCCGGTACTGTTCCAGATCGGCCAGAATGAAGTTCACCTGCACCCCAAGCTCTGCCGCCCGGCTTCTCCCCCTTTCCAACCCGCGCTCCGAGATGTCGACCGCATCGACCTCAAAACCTTTCTGCGCCAGAAAGATGGCGTTTCTCCCCTCACCGCAGGCCAGGTCCAGGGCCCGCCGCCCCGGGACCAGCGAGCAGACCCGGTCCAGGGTCTGCGCCAGGAACCTGGAGGGGGTCAGCGAAAACAGGTAATCCTTGCTGCTGTAGCGCTCGTCCCACTTGATCCGATCCGCCTCCATGGTGACCTCCTTGCCCGTCTGGGCCCGCTCCAAACTTATCCAAGGTATACATTAAATGTCAAGCCGCACCCCCGGATCGGCGAGTTAGGACTTATTATGTCGCACCCCTGTGGTTAGATGTAGCAAACAGAGGAGGTGCACCATGATCTACCTTACCAACGACGCTTTGGACCAGGCGGTATATTTCGACCTGCGCAGCAGCGAGCCGCAGCGCAGGGGCAACGGCAGGGAACAGGTCTACTTCGGCCTGCTGGGCAACGGAGTGCACGAGGTCGCCGTGACGCTCAAGAAAAGCCGCGGCCGGGTGGAGGTCGCATTCGGCCGCAGCGAGCTGTTCAGCTTCGTCGAAGAGGACGCACTGCGCCGGATCCTCGGCGAGGTACTGGAAACCGACACGGTGCACTGACAGCTTTTGCTCTGCACAATTGAACTGGCAGCAACCGATGATTCTTGTTATAAGTAGCGAAAATCATCGCTACCGGCAGGAGTTCACGTGCAGACTATAGATTCACTGATAAGAGCGCGCTGCGAGATCTCCGCAGAGAGGGTCGCGCTGCGCCAGAAGGTCGGCGGCCTCTGGCAGGAAACCAGCTACCGCGAGCTCTGGAGCAGTTCGGAATCGATCGCCTCCGGCCTGCACAGCCGCGGCTTCCGGCCCGGCGATCACGCCGCCCTGCTGGCCCCCTCCTCCACCGGCTGGGTGGCGAGCTACCTCGGCATCCTCAGGGCGGGCGGAGTCGCGGTCCCGATCGACAAGGAGCTGAAAAGCGCGGAGCTGCGCCACATCCTGAGCGACTGCGGAGCCCGCATCATCTTCACCGACAGCAGTTGCCTGGAAACGGTGCTGGAGTGCGTCCCGTCGCTGACCGCCCTGGAAAGCATCATCCTGCTGCACTCCTCCCGGCAGACCGGCAGCGACCTGAAGGCCGCCCAGGCCCTTGAGGCGCTTTTGGACGAGTGGCAGGAACTGGTGCTGAGCCAGACCATTCCGGCCGAGCGGGTGGGGCGCATCGAAAACCTGGCCAGCCAGGTGCACCGGCTGCTCTGTAAAAAGGGAATAAAAGCGGAAGAGCACGAGGGCGAGGACCTCCTGTCGCCGGTCCCCCTGATCCGCGCGGCGCTGACCCGCGACGGCAGGATGGTGACGCTGGACGCCATGCAGCAGGACCACCCCGTGCCCCCCTCGCCGCGCAACCCGGGCGATACCGCCGTCATCCTTTACACCTCGGGAACCACCGGGCGCTCCAAGGGGGCCATGCTCTCCCATGGCAACATCGTCTCCAACCTGCGCGGGGCCGCCAGCCACTTCGACCTGGACGACTCGATCCACACCCTCTCCTTTCTCCCCATCAATCATGTCTTCGAGCAGGTGGCCGGCGTGCTTTTGCCGCTCTCCCTGGGAGGCAAGGTCACCTTCGCCGAGTCCATCAAGAAGCTGGGGGAGAACCTGGCCGAGGTGAAGCCGACCTTCCTGCTCGGCGTGCCAGCGGTGTACCAGATGATCCTGGACCGGATCCGCAAAAACGTGGCGGCGAAGCGGTTGTCGCAGCTACTGTACCGGATCCCGGTGACCCGCCCGCTAGTCACCAGGAAGGTGAAGAAAGCCTTCGGCGCGGGGACCATTTTCATCAGCGGCGGGGCGGCCCTGGACCCCGAGATTGCCAAGGGGCTCCTCTCCTTCGGCATCACGGTCTACCAGGGGTACGGCATAACCGAGACCTCGCCGGTGGTCTCGGCCGAGTGTCCCAAGGGTATCAGGCTGGGGACGGTGGGGCGGCTCCTCCCCGAGGTGCAGGTGCGGATCGACGCGGCCAATGAGGAGGGAGTGGGCGAGATCCTGGTCAAGGGGCCCAACGTGATGCAGGGGTACTACAAGAAGCCGCGGGAAACGGCGGAGGTACTGGAGGACGGCTGGTACCGGACCGGGGATCTGGGGCGGCTGGACGCCGACAGCTACCTCTCGATCTGCGGCAGGCTGAAAAACCTGATCGTTACCCCCAACGGCAAGAACGTCTATCCGGAAGAGGTGGAGAACGAGCTTCTGAAGAGCCGGTTCATCGCCGAGGTGATGGTGTACGGCCACAAGGTGGGCCCTATGGCTGAGGAAGTGCACGCCCTGATCTATCCCAGTCAGGAGGAGCTGGACGCCCACGCCCTTAAGCACGGTAAGAAGAGCATGACCCTGGCCGACGTGGAGCGCCTGATCCGGGATGAGGTGCTGGCCGCGGGGCGTCCAGCTCCCGACTACAAGCGGGTGAAGCGCTTCACGCTGCGCGAGGACGAATTCCCCAAGACCACGACCAGGAAGATCAAGCGCTTCGCGGTGCAGGCCAGCATCCCGATAAAGGACTGACTGAACTTGGCTCTCGACAAAATGAGGTGATTGCAATATTTTGCGCAATAGTGTATACAATTTTTCCGTGCCGTCCCTCTGGCGCGGCCAAGATACCGATCACCACCATCCCATCAAAAGGAGAAGAGAAGCTATGGCAACTCCAGAGTTCAAGTATCAGGAAGCCTTCCCGCTCGGGCCGGACAGCACCAAATATCGCCTCATCCCGGATTCCAAGCAGTACGTGTCGGTAGCCAGCTTCGACGGCCAGGAGGTCCTTAAGGTGAACCCGGAGGCGCTTGCCGTAGCGGCCAACACCGCCATGAAGGACGTCTCCTTCCTGCTGCGCGCCGAGCACAACGAGCAGGTCGCCAAGATCCTCACCGACCCGGAGGCCTCCCAGAATGACAAGGGTGTTGCCCTCGCCTTCCTGAGAAACGCTGAGATCGCGGCCCAGCTTGAGCTTCCCGTCTGCCAGGACACCGGCACCGCCATCGTCATGGGCAAGAAGGGGCAGCAGGTCTGGACCGGCGTCAAGGACGAGGAGTTCCTCTCTCGCGGCGTCTACAAGACCTACACCGAGGAGAATCTGCGCTACTCGCAGACCGTGGCGCTCGACATGTACGAGGAGATCAACACCGGCACCAATCTGCCGGCCCAGATCGACCTGTACGCCACCCAGGGTATGGAGTACAAGTTCCTCTTCGTAGCCAAGGGGGGTGGCTCTGCCAACAAGACCTACCTGTTCCAGGAGACCAAGGCGCTGCTCACCCCGGACACCCTGGTGAAATTCCTGGTCAACAAGATGAAGACCCTGGGCACCGCGGCCTGTCCCCCTTACCACCTGGCCTTCGTCATCGGCGGCACCAGCGCCGAGACCTGCCTGAAGACCGTGAAGCTCGCCAGCACCAAGTACCTGGACGCCCTCCCCACCGCCGGCAACGAAGGGGGCCAGGCCTTCCGTGACCTGGAGCTCGAGGAGAAGCTGCTCAAGGCGGCGCAGGAAAGCGGCATCGGCGCGCAGTTCGGCGGCAAATACTTCGCCCACGACGTCCGGGTGGTCCGCCTGCCGCGCCACGGTGCCTCCTGCCCGGTCGGCATGGGTGTCTCCTGCTCGGCGGACCGCAACATCAAGGCCAAGATCAACAAGGACGGCATCTGGATCGAGCAGATGGACGACAACCCGGGACGGCTGATCCCCGAGAAGTACCGCGGCAAGCACGGGCACGGGGTCAGGATCGACCTGAACCAGCCGATGAAGGAGGTGCTGGCCGAGCTCAGCAAGCACCCGGTCTCCACGCCGTTGCTTTTGAGCGGCACCATCGTGGTGGGACGCGATATCGCCCACGCCAAGTTCAAGGAGATCCTGGACGCCGGCAAGCCGCTGCCCGACTACCTGAAGAACCACCCGATCTACTACGCCGGCCCGGCCAAGACCCCGAAGGGCAAGCCCTCCGGCTCCTTCGGCCCCACCACCGCAGGGCGCATGGACTCCTACGTCGATCTGCTGCAGGAAAACGGCGGCTCGCTGGTCATGATCGCCAAGGGGAACCGCAGCCAGCAGGTGACCGACGCCTGCAAGAAGCACGGCGGCTTCTACCTGGGCTCCATCGGTGGCCCGGCCGCGGTGCTCGCCGAGGAGAACATCAAGAAGGTCGAGTGCATCGACTTCCCGGAACTGGGCATGGAGGCGGTCTGGAAGATAGAGGTTGAGGACTTCCCGGCCTTCATCCTGGTGGATGACAAGGGGAACGACTTCTTCAAGCAGCTCGGCCTGTAGGAAGAACCGGCAGCAAACGAGAAAGCCCCCGTTGCCTTGATGGCAGCGGGGGCTTTTTTTCTTTAAACGGCGTCGAAGCGCTTTTTCTTTACATGTAGACCATGACCCGGAAGGTGATCCTGCCATCGATGGTGGTGAAGGGAATCGTGACCCCCTTGCACTGCACGCTCATGCTCCCTTCCTTTGCCGCCTGGTCCGGGGGGTCGACGATCGGTCTCAGCCGCCCGGAGACCACCAGCGGCAAGCCCAGCGCCACGCTGCCGTACAGTTCGTGGTACTTGGTCTTGAAGACGCCGGCTATGTTGTTGGTCACCTCTCCGACCGCGTCGTTGACCGCCTCGTCGTCCGCCTCCTCGATCATCAGGAGTTCCTTGGCGATCTGCTCGGCCGGCCCCTTCTCGGTGGCGAACAGGATGTAGCCGACCCGGTCGCCGGCCACCCCCACGATCCCGACCACGTCGCTGGAAAGCGGATTGATCTTCTTCTCCACCTTGCCGGCAAAGATGTCGGTATCCATGTAGCTCTTGAAGGTGTCCTGGGTAGCGGACATGATGGTGAACATGATCTCTTCGAAAGTAATGCTGCTCAAGAGCCCTCCTCTGCTGTGAACCGACGATCCGGCGCGCCGCCGTCGCACACTTCATGGTCAATTGTCAATGGTCCATTCTCACTCGCTTTTACAGGAACTGCGCCGGATTGTCGGTGCAGACGATACTCTCCAGCACATCCAGCAGCCGGTCGTTGAAGGAGCCCTTCATCTCCTGCTTCATGATCTGCAGCGCTATGGACGAGTTTAGCGCCTTGCGGCAGGAGCGGTCGATGGTGAGCGTGCAGTAGACGTCGCAGATGGCCCCGACTTGGGCGCTGCGCGTGATCTCCGGCCCCTTGAGCCCGTGAGGGTAGCCGTTGCCGTTGTTGCGCTCATGGTGATGACGCACCACGCCCAAGGAGATGTCGGACATCCTGGTGTGCTTCTTCAGGTACTGATATCCCTGTTCGGGGTGGCTGCGGTACGCCTCCAGCTCCGCCGCCGACAGCTTCCCTTCCTTGTTCAGGATGTCGGGAGATACAAAGATCTTGCCGAAGTCGTGCAGCAGGGTCCCTATGCCCACATCGAGCATCTCGTCCGGGGAGAGGAGGTAGGCCTCGGAGTGCAAAAGCACGGAGAGCGCAGTCACCTGAAGGCTGTGCACGAAGGTGTAGTAGTTGTGCGACATGACGCTCTCCAGCGAGTTGAAGGAGTCCTTGTCGCTGGCGAGATACTGCAAAAGGTTCGAGACCAGGCGTTTGCTGCGGGTGAAGTCGGAGACCTTCTCCGGATGCTCGAAAAGGTCGCCGACGAAGTTGATCGAAGTCTGGTAGATGATCTTTCCCTTGGTCTTGGCCTGGATGGTGTCGTCGTTCAGCACCCGCTCGGCGTGGTTCTCCATGTAGGTGGTGATGACTTCCAGATCCGAGGGGCTCACGAACAGGAACTCCACGTTGTTGCTCATAAGACGCGTGGCGTCGACGCTGGTGAAGTTCCGCCCATGACTTTTGTAAAGGATATATTTGCTGCCACTTCGGATGTACAGCGCTACATCCGGAAAAACCTCGGCCTGAATGCTCTCGATACTGACGGGTACATACAGCTCACCCATAGACACCTCCGTCGCGTGGAACTGCACCGGCCAATCCGAGGGATCGGCGCGACACAGGTTACCTATCGGCAGCAGCGGTGCAACCTTGAGCCAGATGTCGACTATTTTAAGGAAAAACCCTATATTCCAGTCAGTTCCTGGAGCTTCAGCTCCAGATCGTCGCCATTTACCCGGACGACCTCCCCGTTCTCCTCTTCGGTGCGGATCACCCCTTCCGTGATCCATACCCTGAGTCGCTCCTCCTCCACTCCGAACTTGGCGGCCGCTTCCTCGATGCTGTACCAGCTCTTTGACACCAGCATGGTCCCCTCCTTTCATGATGCTCTTTCGGTTAGCCCCGGTTTTTCCCATGAGAGCCACAACTGCGCCCTCTGTAGAGAGCACGGCCGGGGGCCGGTTTCCCTTTGTCCGCCACAGGCCGCAAGGCCTGCCGCGCCCGCTCTGAAGCGGCTTCAGGCAGGATCCCACGGTTGCATGGTATCGCTGTTGCCTTTGATGTCAAGCTAACTCTCCCCTCCAATGAATGCTGAGGGCAAATATCATGAGAAGTTCAATTTTCCCTACGGTTCAGGAGCTGACCTGCCGATAAGGGAGATAACCATCTAATGAGTTGGGAGGGGAAGTGATGCCAATCATAGAGAGGGCGCAGGAAACGGTCCTTTTCGTCGACGACGAGAAGAGCTACCTGGCGTACACCAGCGGCCTTTTTGAAAACAGGGGGCTAAATATCCTCACGGCAAGCTCGGCGCTGGAAGCCCTTAAAATCATAGAGGAACGCTCCGTTGCCGTGGTGGTATCGGACAACGAGATGCCGGGGATGCGGGGGGTCGAGCTGCTCGCCAGGATCAAGGAGATCTCGCCGCACACCGTGAAGATCATGATGACCGGCAGCGCCGACCTGGCCACCACCCTCACGGCCATCAACAGCGGCGAGGTGTTCCGCTTCGTTTTGAAACCGTGGAGCAAGCCGGAGATGCTGCGCGCCGTGAAGGATGGCCTGCGCAGATACAGGGTGCTGCAGTCGATAAAGCGCGAGGATGAATTCATCCTGCACTCCCTGGCGCAGACCATAGAGCTCAAGGACGCCTCGACCAGGGGGCATTGCGACCGGGTCGCCACGCTTGCGCTGCGGCTGGCGCAGGCCTTGGGGATCTCGGACGATCTGCAGCAGGAGATCAGGTTCGGCAGTTGGCTGCACGACTGCGGCAAAATCGGGGTGCCCGAGGCGATCCTGAACGCCGAGCGTGAACTGACCGTAGAGGAGTTCGCAATCGTGAAGCACCACCCGGAATGGGGTTGCGAGGTGGTGCGCAAGGCCAACCTCTCCAAGACCGTCCAGGACATCGTGCTCTATCACCACGAACGCTGGGACGGCAACGGGTACCCGTTCGGGCTGGCGGGCAACAGCATCCCCCTGGAGGCGCAGATCGTGTCGGCCGCCGACATCTGCGACGCCCTGACCATGGACCGCCCCTACCGCAAGGGTTTCAGCAATGCGGAGTTGATTGAAACTTTGACCGGGATGAAGGGGAGCAATCTGGACCCGGACCTGGTGGAGATACTTTTCGCCCTGCTGGCCGAGGATGAGGGGGCAGTGCAGCAAAAAGGGGAAGAGCCCTAAAGCCCCTCCCCTGGGATCTGCAGTCAGCAAACCTCTCTATTTAGTCCTTAACTTCTCCACCGTCTTCTCGAAACGCGTCTCGTCAAACCCTCTCATCACCTCGGCGTCGTCCCCGAAAACGATGACCGGCACCCCCTGGCTCTTGTACTTGCCGGTCAGAAGCTGCATTGCCTCGTCGTCCAGCTCCACGTCTTTGTTGATGAACGGGATGTTGTGGCTGGTGAGATACTCCTTGGCGGCCTTGCAGTGCGGGCACCAGGAGGTCGAATAGAGGACGATCTTGGGATACTTCATTTCGGTTTTTTCATGGCCCGCCAGCGGGCTCTGCGGTATGTGATTGGCAGTCGCCGAGGCAAGAGGAGCAAGGAGAAAGGCTGCCAGGACCGCTGCTGCAACAGAAATAGACTTCATGTTACTCCCCTTTTGACTGCTGTTTTTTTCCGGGCGCCGGCGGGGCCAGCTGCCGGCGTACCAGTTTGAAGACCATCGGTTTGGGATTGCCCGGCCGCTTCACCTTGAGCAGCACCGGTGTCCCGGCGCGCCCACGCAGGCGGCGCTCCACCAGGAACTTGAAATCGTTACCTTCCGTAGCCGTTCCGTCGATCTGCGTGATTACGTCACCCGCCTTGATGCCGGCCAGATGGGCAGGTCCCCCCAGCACGAGCTGTTTGACCAGGATGGTGCCGTCGGCCCGGGGCACCCCGTCGATCCCGACCCCGCCAAAGCCTCCTGCAGCTTCCGCCCCCCACCCCTGACCAGCCAGGAGGAGGACCGACACGAGCAGTATATAAAGCATCTTCATCATGGCCTGCAAAGTTATACGACCCCGCCCCCACTGTCAACAAAGCTTTTGCCAGGCTTCCCCGGCATCTCTCAAACTCATAGCAACAAACCTCAAATCCGTCCCGACAGCTGGCAACTATGCTTTTGCCGTCACATCAACCCTGTGCTATACATATTGAAGTTGCTAACCTTTAGGCGGAGTGGCCGATATGACTGCTAGAAGAAGGATCAAAGAGGTTATGAGCGAGGGTCGGCCCGGGGAGGAGTTGCTCCTTAAGGGATGGGCCAGGACGGTGCGCACCGGCAAGGGGGTCACCTTCATCTCGCTCAACGACGGCTCGTCCCTGGCCGGCATCCAGATCGTGGCCGAGCCGGACCTCCCCAACTACGAAGAGGTTGCCGCGCTGGGCACCGGCAGCGCCATCGCGGTCACGGGGGTATTGCAGGAGTCTCCCGCGGCCGGACAGGCGCTGGAGGTCAAGGCGCATAAGGTTGAGATCGTCGGGGTGGCGGACCAGGAATACCCGATGCAGAAGAAGCGCCACAGCTTCGAGTATCTGCGCACCATCGCCCACCTGAGACTGCGTAGCAACACGTTCGGGGCGGTATTCAGGATGCGCTCGGCGCTGGCCCAGGAGGTGCACCGCTTCTTCGACGAGCGCGGCTTTCTCTACGTGCACACCCCGATCATCACCTCCAACGACTGCGAGGGGGCAGGGGAGCTGTTCCGGGTCACCACGCTCGACTTGGCCAAGCCTCCGCTGGTCAATGGCCAGGTCGACTTCTCCGATGATTTCTTCGGCAGGGCCACCGGCCTCACGGTGAGCGGCCAGCTCGAAGGGGAACTCTTCGCCCAGGCCTTCTCCGACATCTACACCTTCGGCCCCACCTTCCGGGCCGAGAACTCGAACACCGCGCGCCATGCGGCTGAATTCTGGATGATCGAGCCAGAGATGGCCTTTGCCGATCTGACCGACGACGCCGATCTTGCCGAGGCCTTCTTCAAGAGGCTCTGCAGCTTCGCACTGAACGGCTGCCAGGAGGACATGTCATTCTTCAACGGGCAGATCGACAAGGGGCTGATCGAGAGGATCGAGGGGGTGGCCAACGCCTCCTTCGCCCGCATGGATTACGGGGAGGCGATCGAGCGCCTGGAAAAGGCGCCGGTTTCCTTCCAGTTTCCGGTGCAATGGGGGCTCGACCTGCAGTCCGAGCACGAGCGCTACCTGACGGAAAAGGTCGTGGGAGGGCCGGTTTTCATCCTGAACTACCCCAAGGAGATCAAGGCCTTCTACATGAGGATGAACGACGACGGCAAGACGGTCGCCGCCATGGACCTGCTGGTCCCGAAAGTGGGGGAGATCATCGGCGGCAGCCAGCGCGAGGAGAGACTGGATCGGCTGGTCCAGCGCATGCTCGAGACCGGCATCGAGCCCGAGTCGCTCTCCTGGTACCTGGACACCAGACGCTGGGGCTCCACACCCCACGCGGGCTTCGGTCTCGGCTTCGAAAGGCTGCTCATGTACCTGACCGGCATGGAGAACATCAGGGACGTCATTCCCTTCCCCAGAACCCCCAGACATGCCGAATTCTGATCCCAGTTGTGGTTGGGGCGCCGCTGCATCAGCGGCCGCCCCGCCATTTGACTTAAAAAATACGCCATTTCGCGACCGCAGCCCCTGTCAGCCATCCCGTTGCCTTCCCTATTGATCAAGCTGCCCCGATTCGTTTTCCGATCCCAGCCGCTTTCCCTGCCAAGCGGATCCGGCCCCGCCTAGCTCCAACCCGCAGCTACCCATTAAATTCGGCCAGTTACAGTCTCCACCCGTCGCGTGACACAAAGCCTGATGTCAGCGGAGGCGCTTTACCGAGCCGCCCGGGAACGGGTCGCTCGGCAGGTGCCTGAGTCGGCACACATCGAGCAAGCCTGTACCGATTTTCCGAATGGCGCTTATGGCGCTTTGGAACTGTGATGTTATCCAAGGTTGAAATGGACGGGGCATGAAAATCAATACGGCGAGCAGGGCGCGGGTCGACATCGCTTTGGGGGCAATTGTAGTGGACGGCTGCTTCTGCCTTGCCTACACGCTGCATCTACTGGGGAATCCCGACGCGACAGTCGGCCTGGGGCAGTTCCTGGGGATGGGCTTCATCATCTGCGTGCTGCTTACTTCCTGCTGGGTGATCTACGACGACTACTGGCTGGCGCAGCGCGAGGTCGCCGGCCAGATGGTGAAGAAGCTGCGCATCCAGGAACTGGAACAGGGAGCGTCCATAGAGTTCGACGGCCACAGCTATAAAGTGGATGACATCAATCGTGCCGGAGGCCAGATCCTGCTCTCGCGGGTCGGCCAGCCGGGGAGCATCGTGGTGCAGATCGAGGCCAGATCCTGAGCCCGTAGCGTGGGGTGGGCCCTGCCCACCTTTTCCTTTCGACGGGCATCGCCTGAACGGTGGGCATGGCCCACCCTACGCTGCTGTATCCTTCCCCGCGCCCCTCAGCCTTGGGGCCATGCAGTAAACTTCCACGCCGGCTCCCCGCCTCACCTTCAACTCTGGGGCCAGTAGCTCCCTCCCACCAGGGTCGCGGTAATCTTGCCGACCTTGGCCTTGGTGATCATCATCACCGGGATGCGCAGCTCGTCGTCGGTGAGCCAGATGGTCAACTCGCCGGAACGGGGGGGGGCACCGTCGGCGTCGCGCAGCAAGGGCCTCACCACCAGGGTCTTGAACCTCCCGAGCGGCGTGGTGACCTCCTCCCGCCTGAGCACCCTCACCTCCGCAGTCCAGAGCTTCTTGCCATCGTACATGTCGAAATAGAGTGGCTTCCCCGGCACCAGGGCCAACGTGCGGACGAAGTAGATGCAGGAGAGGCTGTCATAGGTCCTGGAGCTGATGGCCTCGGTCTTTTCGGTCTTCTTGAGGAGATCCCTCGCCTCGACTTTGAGCCGGACCGGGTCGAAGTGCGCCTCCCTGTTGCTGCGGTGGCTCCCCTGGTTGTTTCTCTGCCGGTAGTATTTGGGGGTGCCGAACCGGTCCCCGTCACCGCGGGTCACAATGGACTCGGCCCGGTCGTCAACGGGGAAGAAAGTGGCCATCCAGGGGATGGAGCGGGTGGTGGAGACGAAATGGAGGTCGTCACCCTTGGCGGTCACCTCGTACACGGTCGTTGCCGACTTGACGCCGGTCCAGCTGACGTCATAAATCAATTTTTCCGGCACGTTGAGGGCTGAGGCGGCGGGAACCGACAGGGAGAGCAGCAAGGAGGCGCAAACAGCTAATAGTCCGAAACTTTTCATGGCTTCAGGTTAGCTTTTTTGCGCCTTCTTGTACAAGGCAAAAAAGCCGGCAGCTAGGCGCCGCTGCTCTTGGTGATCATGATGACGCCGATGGCGACCAGGACGGTGCCGGCCCAGCGCAGCGGGCTCACCACCTCGTGCAGGAAGTACTGGGACAGGAAGGCGACCAGGATGTAGTTCAGGGCCTGCATGGGGAGGGCCACGGAGAGGTCTTCCCAGGAGAGGACGGCGAGCCAGAGGAAGAAGAAGATGGCGAGCATGGCGGTGCCGAAGACCAGTTTGGGCGAGCTGAGCGCCTGCAGGGAGACGTTCAGGATCCCCCTGAAGTTCATGGTGGAGAGATCGCCGATCTCTTTCATGCCGCGGGCCAGCAGCAGGTCCCCGATGGTACCGGCCGTCACGGCCAGCAGCATGACAACGACGGTCTTAAGCATAGTTTTTCACCTCTCCCCGGTAGTTTCTCAGGCTTATGCCGAGCTGGGCCAGCCTGGCCGCCACCCGCGGACTGGTCAGGGCCGCCAGTTCCTGGTCATGACGGTAATCGGGCATCCAGCGCTCCAGCTCGGCGCAGGGACGGCAGCCGGGATGGAAATAGATTTCAGTCACCCCCTGCCCCACCCCTTCCAGCGCCTTGAGCAGGTAATCCTCGGTCATCCGCCCCGAGTTCAGAAGTCCCTTCACCTCCGCCGCGTAAAGGATACCGAGCCGGTCCAGCATCGGGCGGCAGCGCTTGGCCAACTGCGTGAAGATGAAGGCGTCGGCGCACTTGCCGACCACCCTCTGCCGGTCCAGGGCCAGGTTGGCGCCCAGATTCTCGCGCGAGAGGCGAAAGCTCCTGATGCCGTACTTGGGCATCAGCTCGCAAAGGATGTCGAAGACCACCGGATGCATATGGATGTTGAGATGGCCGTCGACGTGGCTCAGGCTGATGCCGGCGTCCAGGCATTGGACGATCTGCGCCTCGATCTCCCGGTACAACCTTTTTCGGAGCGGCTTCAGGAAGAAATAGCGCATGCCGGCCAGGACCGGGTCGTTGCCGAAGTCGCCTGAGGGATCGGCCAAGGCCGGGAACCCCGCCTGCTCCAGCACGGCGCGCCCCTGCACCAGCGTCAGGTGCAGTCCCACCTGCAAACCCGGATTCCCGGCGGCGAGGGAGACAGCCTCCTTGAAGGCGGCGCCCCCCACCATGAGCGAGGCGCTGGTCAGGATCCCCTGCTGCCAGGCCTGCACCACGGCGCGATTGGCGCCGCTGGAGAGGCCGAAATCGTCAGCGTTTATGATCAGTTCTTTCATGGAAGTACCCGAGCTAGCACTCCCCCTGCCGGCGCTTCTTCATGTAGGAGAGGTACTGCGCACCCTCTTTCAGGAGCTTCCTGCGCACCTTGGAGTCGATCATCATGCTGAAGATGCTGCGGGCAATGTAGCGCGGCCGGAAGTAGAACTTCTGGTAGAAAAGCTCCACCGCATCGAAGATCTCCTTGTTGGAGAGCCCCGGGTAGTTGATCACGCACTTCTGGTGCCCGCTGGCATCCAGGAAGCTGTCCGAGGCGATCCACCCTTCCTTCTTGGCCAGCTCGTAGAACTCGGTGCCGGGGTACGGCGAGGCGAGCGAGGCCTGGACCGAGGTGAGGTCGAGCGCAATGGCGAAGTCGATGGTCTCCTGGATGGTCTCGCGGGTCTCGCCCGGAAGACCCATCATGAAGGCCCCATGCACGGTGAGGCCGAGCTTCTTGCAGTTGCGGGTGAACTCGATGGCCTGGGCCTTGGTCACCCCTTTCCTGACGTTCTTCAGAATCTGGTCGTTGCCGGTCTCGAAGCCGACCACGACATGGTGCAGCCCCGCGTCCCTGAGCTCCTTGAGCGTCTCGTAGTCGGTGTTGGCCCGCGCGTTTATGGTCCAGGCCACCTTGAGCGGCTTGATGAGCCGCGCCACCGCCAGGGCGTGCTTCTTGTCCGCGGTGAAGGTGTCGTCGTCGAAGGAGATCTCCTTCACCTCGGGGAGGTTCTCCTTGATCCAGCGCACCTCCTCGTAGACGTTCTCGGGGCTCCTGGTGCGCATGGCGCGCCCGGAAAAGGTCTGGGGCCAGAGGCAGTAGATGCAGCGTGACGGGCAGCCGCGGCTGGAGTAGATCGAGACGTAGGGATGCCTGAAGTGCGGGATGACGTACTCGTTGATCGGGAGGTCCCGGTGATAGATCTGGCTGGCGAAGGGCAGCGCGTCCAGGTCGGCGATGGGGGGGCGGTCCTTGGTGTGCAGCACCGCGTCCCCCTTCAGGAAGCTGATGCCGTCCACCTCTTCCCAGGGGGTCCCCTCGCACAGCTCCTTGGTGGAGTAGTCGAACTCGCCGCGGCAGACGATGTCCACCGCCCCTTGGGCGAAGCGCAGGCTCTCCTCGGGAAGGACGGTCACGTGCGGTCCGGCCAGCACCGTGACGGTGCCGGGCTTTAGCGCCTTGATCCGGCGCGCGGTCTCCACGTCCAGGGCCAGCGTCGGGGTGGAGGTGTACATCAGCACCATGTCGTAGTCCCGGGCGATCTCAAGACACGCCTCCAGGTCGAGCCTCTGCACCGGGGCGTCCACCACCCGCGAGCCGGGGATCATGCCGGCGGGATAGGTGAGCCAGGCCGGGAACCAGAACGAGGTGACCTCGCGCGAGGCCTGGTAGCGTGCACCGGCGCCTCCGTCGAAGTCCTCGAAAGTGGGGGGGTTAAGAAATAGGGGCTTCATATGGTAATCCCTCCTATACCCCCGTCTCCCTCCCGACGCTCCCGTGCAAGGGGCGCTGTTCATCGGGCTGAAGAGGTGGGCCTTGGAAAACATGCAGAATAAGACCCGTGCCTTTTTTTGTCAAGGCTGAATACCCCTTAACCTTTGACGTTGCGGGCTCTTGTCCCCTCTGCTAAAGTGCGCCTTTCGGGAAAGGAGCCGACAGCTTATGGAAAGAACCTGCCTCGGGGTGCTGGCTGCCATGCCGCAGGAGATCGCCCCGCTCTTGCGGCGCATGAAGGGGTACCGGAAGGAGCGCACCGCGGGGTTCAACCTGTACCGCTTCGAGCTTGAGGGAAGAGGCGTGGCGCTGATCGAGTCGGGGATGGGAGCCGCGCACGCCCGGAGCGCAACCGAGGCCCTGATTTCGCTGGCACGCCCCGGCGCCATCCTCAACTTCGGCTTGTGCGGCGGGGTCCTGCCGGGGCTCGCGCTGGGGGAACTGGTGCTCGCCGAGAGGGTGTTTTGGCTGGCGCAGGGGCGCCTGACCCTGGAGGCGCAGCCTGACCCCGAACTGTCCCGGTTGGTTCTGGAGGGGTGCGCCTCAGCCGGGGTCCGGGTGAAGCGGGGGAGCTTCATCACGGCCGCGGCGATAATGAACAAGAAAGAGGTGGCCCTATCATTGGCGGACGGCGCGGCTCACCCGGTGCTGGAGATGGAGACGGCTGCGGTGCTGCGGGCGGCAGGGGAGCGGGGGATACCGGCCCTGGCGCTCAGGGGGGTGAGCGACCCTTGGGACGAGGAACTGGCCTTCTCGCTGGAGGAGTTCTGCGACAGCGAGCTCAGGATCAGCCCGGCGCGCGTCCTGGGGTGCATCGCCCGGAAACCGTGGATCATTCCGCAGTTGATCAGGCTTTCAGGCAACGCCAAGAAGGCGGGGGAAAAGCTCGCGCTCGGAGTGGAAACGGCCCTGCGGGCGTTGGCAAGGTAGAGACAGGCTCAGTCGAAGCTGTCCGAGAAGCGGGCGGAGATCTCCGTCTTGAGATAGGCTTCGGCCTCGGCAGCGGTGGCGTAGCCCAGGATCCGGCCCGCCACTTCACGGGCGTCGGCCATGGTGCAGCGGCGCAGGATCTTCTTGACCCGCGGTATCGACACGGCGTTCATGGAGAGTTCGTCGAACCCCAGCCCCAAAAGGACGGGGAGGTACTCGGGCTCGCCGGCCATCTCGCCGCAGATGCAGGCTTCGATCCCCGCGGCGTGGGCCGCGTCCACCACGTGCTTCAGGGAACGGAGCACCGCCGGGTGCAGCGGCTCGTAGAGCGAGGAGAGGTGCTCGTTGGTGCGGTCGATGGCCAGGGAGTACTGGATCAGGTCGTTGGTGCCGACGCTGAAGAAATCCACCTCGGCCGCCAAAAGGTCGGCGATCATCACCGCGGACGGGATCTCGATCATGATCCCCACCGCGAGCTTCTCGTCGAACGGCTCCTTGCCGCGCAGCTCGTCCTTGGCCTCTTCGAAGAGCGCCTTGGCCGCCCGCACCTCCCCCACACCGGAGACCATCGGGAAGAACAGCCGGACCGGACCGAAGGCGCTCGCCCTCAGGATCGCCCTGAGCTGGGCCTTGAACGCCTCCGGCTGGCGCAGCGAGAGCCGGATGGCCCGCACCCCCAGGGCCGGGTTCATCTCATCGGACAGGCAGAGTTCGCTCAGGCATTTGTCGCCCCCTATGTCCAGGGTCCTGATGGTCACCGGGTGCGGCGCCATCTCCCGCACGATCTCGGCGTAGGCCTGGAACTGCTCCTCCTCGCCGGGCAGGGTGTCCCGGTTCAGGAACAGCATCTCGGTGCGGTACAGCCCGATCCCCTCGCCACCGTGCCGGTTGATGGAGGAGATCTCGTCCCTGAACTCGATGTTCCCCTTGAGCCGCATGCGGTGGCCGTCCAGGGTGAGCGCCGGCAGGTCCTTGAGCTTCAGGAGCTCGCGCTCCTGGTACTCGTAGCGCTGCTTGCGCTGCAGGTACTCGCGAAACGCCTCGGGGCCCGGATTTACGATCACCACGCCGGTGGCGCCGTCGATGATCACGGTCTCGCCGCTGGTCACCTCGCTGGTGATCTGCTCCAGCCCCACCACGGCCGGGATCTCGAAGGCCCGGGCCAGGATGGCCGAGTGCGAGGTCTTGCCCCCCAGGTCGGTGATGAAGCCGATCACCTTGGACTTGTCGATCTGCAGGATGTCGGCGGGGGAGAGGTCGTGGGCCACCACGATCACCTTCCCCTCGATCCTGGAGATCGGCTCCTGCTTTTCGCCCAGCATGGTGCGCAGCACGCGCTCGATGACGATCTCCACGTCGGAGCCGCGCTCGCGCAGGTAGTCGTCGTCCACCCCCTCGAAGAAGGACTTGAAGCGCGCCAGGGTCCGCTTCAGCGCCCCTTCCGCGTTGATGCCGAAACGCTCGATGTACTGCGTGGTCTCACCCACCAGCATGGTGTCGTCCAGAAGCATCAGGTGCGCGTCGATGACGCACAGGTGCTCGGGGCCGTGGGTCGCCGCCAGTTGGTCCTTGAGGCAGAGCAGTTCCCCCTTGGCACGCTCCAACGCCTTGGCGAAGCGCGTCAGCTCGCCGGGGATCTGCTCCGCGGGGACGGCGACCTCGGCCACCGTTACCCGGCGCCGGTCCGTGATCCGGACCTGCCCGATGGCGATCCCGGACGAGGCACCTATCCCCTTGAGCTGTCTTGACTCACTCTTCTCCAAATCCATTGCGGATCAGCTCCCCGATTGCGGCGAACGCCTCGGCGTCGTCAGCCCCGTCCACCTTCAACTTGACCGTGCTACCCTTCGCTGCGGCCAGCATCATGATCCCCATGATGCTCTTGCCGTTCACCTCGACCCCTTCCCGCTCGATCCTGATCTCGGAGGCGAAGCGGCTGGCGGTCTTCACCAGGAGCGCCGAGGCCCTGGCGTGCAGCCCGAGCTTGTTTGGAATGACGAAATCACCCTCGATCATATATGTCCTGTTCCGGGGGTCCTGTGGCCTTGAGCTTCATGCCGGTCCGACTCCCGTCTCCTTTATCGTTGCTATGCCGGAAACTTGACCGTCCGCGCTCCCTCCCCTGCGAGGGGGGAGGGAAACGGGATCACTTCTTGAGATAGTCCCCCGCCACGGTGATCCCTTCGATGCCGCTCTCCTTGAGCTTGAGCGCCAGCTCCCCCACCTTGGAACGCTCGCGCTCCTGGGTGAAGCG
>Ga0209212_1002035_pt1 | contig 30211 bp, 23 predicted proteins | sample RifGroC2_FD_183996 | JGI IMG/M metagenome (GOLD analysis project Ga0209212, IMG submission 183996) | Groundwater microbial communities from Rifle, Colorado, USA - Groundwater C2 (SPAdes) (version 2) | ecosystem: Environmental > Aquatic > Deep subsurface > Groundwater | place: Rifle, Colorado...
ACTCGGCGCCAGCGACGCGCAGTTGGACTTCCCCGTGGTCTACGCGGTAGGCCGCGACGGCTGGGCCACCATGGACTACAAGGTCAAGAACAACGACCTGAAGCCCCTGTTCGAAACCATCATCAAGCATGTCCCCGGCCCCCTGGACCTGGACGACCAGCCGCTCCGCCTGCTGGTAACCATGCTCGACTACAGCTCCTACACCGGCCGCATCGGCATAGGCCGCATAGTGCAGGGCAAGATAGCCGCCGGCCAGCAGGTCTCCATAGCTTGCGCGACCGTCCCCGCCAGGACCCGCAAGGTCATGCAGCTCATGGGCTACAAGAACTTCGAGCGCATCGTGATCAAGGAAGCCCGCTCCGGCGACATCATAGCTATAGCCGGCCTTGAAGGCATCGAGGTCGGCGACACCGTCTCCGACGTCGAGAACCCCGGCCTGCTTCCCGGCCTGGAGATAGAACAGCCCACCCTCGCCATGGAATTCTACGCCAACGACGGGCCTTTCTCCGGCCGCGAAGGCAAGTTCGTCACCGCCACGCAGCTGCGCGACCGCCTCTACAAGGAACAGCAGATAAACGTGGGCCTGAAAGTGGAGGAGATCCCCGGCGAAGGCGGTTTCAAAGTCTCCGGCCGCGGCGAACTGCACCTCTCCGTCCTTATCGAGACCATGCGGCGCGAAGGCTTCGAGCTCTGCGTCTCCAAGATGGTGGTCATAACCCACGAGGAGAACGGCGTTACGGTAGAGCCCGTGGAAATGCTGATGCTGGACTCACCGGCCGAATTCCAGGGCGCCGTGATGAACGGCCTGGGCGCGCGCGGCGCGCAGCTCAAGAACATGTCCATAGGCGAGGACGGCCGGGTCCGTTTCGAATATGTCATTTCTTCCAGGGCGCTCATCGGCTTCAAGTCGGAGTTCCTGACCTTCACCAAGGGCGCGGGCCTGATGCACCACTCCTTCCATGGCTTCCTGCCGGAGGGCAACTTCAACAGGCCCAAGCGCAACGGCGTCTTCATCGCCAAAGACGCCGGCCTCTCAACCGGCTATGCGCTTAACAGCCTGCAGGACCACGGCATAATGTGCGTCGGCCCCGGCCAGGATATTTACGCCGGACAGATCGTGGGCGAGCATTGCCGCTCCAACGACCTGGTCACCAACCCCTGCAAGGAAAAGCAGCAATCCAACATGCGTTCTTCCACCGCCGACGCGTCCATCTGCCTGACCCCGTACCGCAATATGAGCCTGGAGCAGGCCATCGAGTACGTCGAGGACGACGAGTTCGTGGAAGTCACGCCCAAGAACCTGCGCCTGCGCAAGAAGGTTCTGGACCACAGCCTGCGCAAGCGCGGCGAAAAAGTAGAAGACTGACCCGGCGCGCCGTGGTCGCTCCGCAAAGAGAACGGACTGAATATGCCGGTCAACGTAGAGATCAAAGCCCGGGCTTCCGCCTGGGCCGCCCAGCTGAAGGCCGGCCTGGCGCTGGCCGGCCGCGTCGAGCGCCTCTCCCAATCCGATACTTTTTTCAACTGCGCCAACGGCCGCCTTAAGCTGCGCGAGCAGGGGCGCGCCGGTGCCTATCTGGTGTTTTACAGCCGCCCCGGCCTGAAGGGGCCTAAGGCCTCCGTCTATACGCTGGTGCCGGTACTTAACGCGGCCAAAACCAAGCGATCCCTTTCCAGGCTGCTTGGCGTAAAGGCGAAAGTGGTGAAGAAACGCGTAGTTTGTTTTGCCGGCCGCACGCGCATACATTTCGACGAGGTGCGGGGCCTGGGACGCTTCATAGAACTGGAAGTCGTCCTGAAACAGGGAGAGCCGGTCGCGGCCGGCAAGCGCGAGGCGCAAAAACTGATGCGGGCGCTGGGCATTAAAAAACGCGACCTGGTGAGCGGCGCTTACGCGGACCTGCAGGGCTGAACCTATGAGACTATTCACCAGTGGCGAAGGCGGCGTGGACGAGCTGCTTAAAGTCGCCTACCCCATGATACTTTCTACCGCCTCTACGACGGTAATGCAGTTCATCAACCGCATCTTCCTGGCCCATTACAGCCCGGACGCTCTGGCCGCCTGCGTGCCCGCCGGTCTGCTGTCCTTCGTTTTCCTCTGTTTTTTCTTCGGCATAGTTTCCTATACCAACGCCTTCGTCTCCCAGTATTACGGCAAGGGCAAGACGGCCAGCGTTTCGGTGGCGGTCTGGCAGGGTGTGTGGCTGGCCGCGGCTTCCGGTCTGCTCCTGCTGGCGCTGACCCCGGCGGGCTTCTATATAATAGACCATTCCGGCCACGCCCCGGCGGTGATAGAACTGGAAAAACAATATTTCCTGATCCTCAATTCCGGCGCCATCGTCTACCTGATCGGCGCGGCGCTGTCCGCTTTCTTCACCGGCCGCGGCCTCACCAAGGTCCCCATGGCGGTAAATATGGCCGGCAACGCGCTTTGTATCCTGCTGTCCTGGCTGCTTATCTTCGGCGCCGGGCCGGTGCCCGCCATGGGCATTCAAGGTGCCGCCTACGCGATGGTGGCGGGGCAGACGCTGATGACGGCGCTTTATCTGGCGCTGATCTTCTCGGCGTATAACCGCCGCCGTTACCGCACCGCGCGGCTGGTGGGCGTGCATAAGGGCCTGTTCCTGCGCCTCATCAAGTACGGGGCGCCCAACGGAGTGGGTTTCTTTCTGGATATCGCCTCTTTCGGCGCTTTCATCTTCATAATCGGCGGCATGGATAAAATTTCGCTGGCGGCCAGCAATATCATCGCCTCCATAAACATGATAGCGTTCATGCCGGTAATAGGTCTGGGGATAGCCAATCTGACGCTGGTGGGAAAATACATAGGCATGAAAAAGCCCGACGTTTCCGTGCGGGTCTCTTACAACGCGGCCAAGCTGGCGGCTATTTACGCCCTGGGCCTGGGCGTGCTCTTCGTTACGGTGCCGGGACTTTTCGTCAACATCTTCGGCGCGGGCAACTCCGGGGAATACGCCGCTATCCTGGCCAGGAGCCGTCCCGTCATGAAAGTGCTGGCGGTCTTCGTCTTTTTCGACGCTATCGGCATGATCTTCGCGGACGCGCTGCGCGGGGCGGGGGACACGCGTTTTCAGATGCTGGGTGCCAGCGCGGCGGCGTGGTTCCTGTTCGTGCCCGGGGTGTGGTACATAACGCACCTGGCCGGCGGAGAGCTGATCCATGCCTGGGCCTGGGGCGCCTTCTACGTTTTTCTGCTTGCGGTCTTCTTCACCCTGCGCTTCCGCTCCGGCCTCTGGCGTAAAATAGATATCCTGAAAGGCTAGGGGCTAGGGGACGCTCTTAGTTAATTAGTTTTTGCCTTTTGAAGCTATTACTTTTGGAAGAACAAGATTTCAAGATGTACAATATGAGTGGTAGCGGTACGTTTAGCGCCGGTAAAAACTAATTAACTAAGAGCGTCCCCTTTACATTATGGCTGAAAAAATATTTTCCACTAAGGGCGGACTGCCCAGGGTAAAACTTTCGCACGCGCCCGCGGGGCCCAACGCCTTCAAGCGCATGATAGACACCTGCGACCGCGCGGAGCCGGGGCAGATGGTGGCCGTCTACGACAAGAACAACAACCCCTTCGGCGTGGCCCTCTATAACCCCCGCAGCCAGATCACCCTGCGTATTTTTACGCGCGACAACCCGGAAGAGTTCCAGATAGACGATTTCCTGGAAGGCCGCGTGGCGCGCGCCGTGGCCCTGCGCCACGATATACTCAAGATCCCCGAGAAAAGCGACGCCTACCGCCTGGTGCACGACTACGGCGACGGCCTGCCCGGCATTACGGTGGATATCTACAAAGACCAGATCGCCCTGGAATTCTACTCGCTGGGCATGTACCGCCTGTGGCCGAACATCGAGGCCGCCTTCCTGAAACATTTTCCGGGCGCCACTTTTCATCACCGCGCCAGCTCCTACACCCAGGACATGGAGGGCTTCACTATAAAACCCGAGGCCGGCCCTTCCCGTAAAACGCGCATCACCGAGAACGGCGTGCAGTTCGAAGTGGACCTGAAATCCGGCTACAAGACCGGCTTCTTCTGCGACCAGCGCGAGAACCGCCAGTTCGCCTCCACTTTCGCCGCGGGCAGGAGCGTGCTGGACATCTGCTCTTATACCGGCGGCTTCGGTGTCTATGCCGCCATGGCCGGCGCCTCAAGCGTGACCTGCGTGGAGCTGGACCCGGAAGCCAGCGAAATGTCCAAGCGCAACGCCAATATCAATAAGGTTAAAATAGACCCGGTCTGCGCGGACGCTTTTACCTACATGCGCCAGATGCTGGAACTTAAGCGCCGCTACGGCCTGGTGGTGCTGGACCCGTATAAACTGGTGGCTAACCGCGAAGACCGCGATAAAGGCATATTCAAGTACCGGGATTTCAACCGGCTCGCCTTGTCCCTGGTAGAAGAGGGCGGCATGTTCGTCACCTGCTCCTGTAGCGGCATGGTCTCCATGGACGAGTTCTCGTTCATCGTGCGCGGCGCGGCGGCCAATTCCGGGCGGCGCGTGCAGATCATAAAAAAGTCCGGCGCGGGGCCCGACCACCCCGTAGCCGCTGATTATCCCGAGGGGGAATACCTGAAGGCCATCTGGGCCAGGGTTTATTGAGCTATGCTGAAGATATTAGTTCTCGCCCTGGCCCTGCTGCCGCTTTCGGCCCAGGACGACGCCATACAAAAATATATCGGCAGGTGGTCCGGTGTGGCGCGCGTTCAGGGCAGGGGCAGTTATAAATTGACCGCCGTTATCAAAAGGGCCGGGGAAAACATCAAGGTCTCCTATATTTCCAAAGGCGGGGACGGGAAAGCCTCCGCCGGCAGCTACCTGGCCCAGCCCAAGGGGGACGGGAGTTGTTACACCGCCAACCTGGCCGCCAATATGAACCCCGCCATTCCCATGCTGGCCGATATCTGCCTGGATGAAGCCGGGAACATGACGATAAAGTCCATGATGGCCAACGGCAGCGCCACCATGGCGGAAAGCGGCAAAAAATGTTCTTTTAATGTGATTTCCCCGCTGGGCTCGGCGAACGGGTCCCTCCGCAAGCAGGTCTTAAAGAAGCGGAAAAAGCAGAGGCCGGCATGAGCGCGGCCAAACATCTCAAATTCATGCGGGCGGCTATAGCTGAAGCCCGCAAAGGCCTTAAAGAGGGGGGCATCCCCATAGGCGCCGTGCTGGTAAAAGACGGCAAAATAATAGGCCGCGGCCACAACCGCCGCGTCCAGAAAAAGTCCGCCATCCTGCACGCCGAAATGGACTGCCTGGAGAACGCCGGCCGCCTGAAAGCCAGGGACTATAACGATTGCGTCATTTATTCCACCCTTTCGCCCTGCTCCATGTGCACCGGGGCCATCCTGCTCTACAAGATCCCTACTGTCGTCATAGGGGAGAACAAGACTTTCAAGGGCCCGGAAAACTATTCCAAAAAGTTAGTAAAACTGATCGATCTTGACCTCCCGGAGTGCAAAAAAATGATGGCGGGCTTCATAAAAGCCCGCCCGGAGCTCTGGAACGAGGACATAGGGGAAACGGACGAATGAACAAACTTCTGCTGGCCGTTTCTCTGCTGTTCCCCTGTTCTTCAGTTTTTGCGGGACCCGCCTGCGGCGGAGTAAAGCAGCTGTTCTTCTCTCCGGATAACAGATATTTCGCCGCTCTCTGGGGAGACAGCGGGAACATTATAAGTTTCGGGACCTACAAGGATAGGAAATTCCATAGATCCGTAAATCTGCGGTCCCCATGCCTTTACGCTATTTCACCGGATAGTAAGCGGGTGGCGGCAAGTCTGCAATTGGAAAACAAGCTCCTGATGCTTTCTTTAAACGGCGAGATGCTTCAGGTGATAGAAGCGGGGTCTGTGTTGGCTGTTTCTAAAAAATTTAATTATGTCGCCACATCGGGATCGGAACTGGATGACAGGATACTAACGGTTCATTCTTTTTCCGGGGGGAGGCTTAGCCCCGTATTTAAGCTCTCCGGCATGGCCGATATAGGTCTGGTCGAGTTCTCTCCCGATGAAAGATTCCTGGCGTATGAGTACAGCCGGGCCGCAAACAACGGCAGGTTCTATGTCCAGTTCATGAACGTGATAGACCTGAAGACCGGAAGATCCGCGGCGCAATTCTCCGCGCCTGACGGAGGCAATAGCCAGATCACCGCGCTGTATTTTTCCCCGGATAGTAAAATGCTGGTCTACGGCTCGGAGATCGGTACTGTCCGGCTGCTTTCAGCCAAAGACTGGAAGACCGTAAGAACAATTAAGGGCTCCGGTCCGGCTGCCGCGGCTATAAGGATCTCCAATAGCGGAGCCCAAATGGCGGTTATGTACTGGGCCGGGACCAGGGAGATCAATATCTATTCGATGCCGGGATTCAAGCTTATTCACTCGGAAGGATACGGCCCTGGTCTTTCCGATATCGAGTTTTCCCATGACAGCAAGGAACTCGGGGTACTTTTCTCGAACGGAAAATTGAACTTCCTGAATCTTGGGCGCCTCGCGGCAAAGACCGTGGATGGCGAAAGGTAGCCGCCTTTTCCCGCCGCGGACTTGGAATTAGCTTGACCTTTTTGGGGATAAATGTCATACTATTAGGGTAGTAAACCGAGAGCTCAAGATTTTTCGAAGCCTATCCTGCTAGCAGTAGAGTAAGGAAAGCGCAGAGAGAGTTGAGATCAGGTAAAGATAGCTAGGAGGATAGTACAAATGAGCAAGAGAATATACGTGGGCGGTCTGCCCTTCAAAACCACTGAAGAGGAAATGAACACCCTTTTCGCGACGTACGGTCAGGTTACCAGCGCCAAGCTGATCACCGACAAGTACAGCGGTCAGTCCCGCGGTTTCGGCTTCGTTGAGATGCCCAATGACGAAGAGGCCAATGCGGCCATGGAAAAGCTTAACGGTTCCGATTTCGGCGGCCGCAAGCTCACCATCAACGAGGCTCGCCCCATGGAAGCCCGTCCCCGCACCGGCGGTTTCGGCGGCGGTCGTGACGGCGGTGGCCGCGGTGGCGATCGCGGCGGTCGCGGCGGCGGCGGCGGCTACGGCGACAAGTGGTAATTAACCTTTAAAAGGTTTCGAACCGCCCTCCTGAAAAGGGGGGCGGTTTTTTATTTGCCCCTTGACAAAGAAGTTATACGGATGTATAGTTATGCGGTAGTATAACAACGGAGGTTGTATGGCTAGACCGCCCTCGGGAACAGATCTAAAACTAAAAACCGCCGGCAGGAAACTCCTGCAGGAAAAAGGCATAACCGGCCTTACCGTGCGCGAGGCCTGCCGCGTGGCGGGGGTAAACACCGGTATGTTTCATTATTACTTCGGTTCCAAGGACGAATTCCTCAAGGCCGTTATTAAGGAAATGTACGCCGAATTTATGCTAAATTTCAAGGCGGGGGTGGCCGTGGGCGGAACGCCGCGCGCGCGGCTCAAGAACGCTCTGGTGGAGGTGGGGAAATTCGCGCGCAGCATCCGCAGCGCGGCGCCGATGCTATTTGCGGATGTGGCCTACGGCAAGAAAGAGGCCTTCGCCTTTGTAAGCGGAAATTTTACCGAACATATACGCCATATCGCCGCGCTGGCGGAGGAATGCCGCCCCGAAAGCGCCGTTAAAGAGCGTTCTGTTCCGTTCATTATCGCCGCCCTGGTGTCCGTCATGATCTTCCCGGTGCTGATCGGCGGCGTTATGGAGCGCAACGGCGTAAAGGAACTGGCCGGGCGGGACATCGAGGCCCTGCGCGGGGAGATCTTCTCCGACACCGGCATAGCCGAGAGGGCGGAGATAGCCGTAAGGGGAATAGGTCTATGAGATATATATTTATATTCCTTATATTAGCGGGCAGCGCCAAAGCCGGGGACTTCAACGTTACGCTGAAGGCCGCGGAGGAAAGCGCGCTGGCCGCGGACGGACAGTATAAGAGCGCCAAATTCTACGCCTCGGCCGCCTCGGCCGCGGCGGCGGCGGCCGGCTCGCTGCTTTACCCGCGCCTCAGCCTGGAGGGCACCCTGCGCTATAACGAGGTAGTGCCGGCCATAGCTATGCCGCCGGCGCTGGGCGGCGGCAAGCCGCTGGGGGACAACTGGAATTATTCCATCGGGCCAACCGCCGCGTGGACTTTGTTCGACGGCGGGGCGCTGCGCTATGGCCGCCGGAGCGCCGGGGCGGCCGTCGCAGCGCGCTCGGCCGAAGAGGAGAGCGCCAGGCGCCAGGCCATCCTTAAAGCGCGCGCCGCGTATTTCCAGCTGCAGCTGGCGCTGGAGCGCCTTTGGCTGACCGGGGAGAGCCTGCAGCTTTCATTGAACCAGATGAAGGACATCGCGCTGGGGGCCAAGGCCGGTTCCCGCAGCCGCCTGGACGAAATACGCGCCAGCCAGGAAACCCTGGCCAGGAAACGCGACTTCCTGCGGGCCAGGGCGGACCTGTCGGCGACGCTGCGCGACTTCAGCTTTACCACCGGTGTGGAACTGCCCGGCGACGCCGGGCTGCCCCTGGACGCGCGCATGGCCGGGCGCGATTACGGCGGCGCCGAGCCGGCTTCCATGCTGGTGCGCGCGGAGCCCTACGAGGCGATACTGGGGCGCATGCTGCCGGCGGCTGAAGCTCCGGCCGAGAGCGAACTCCCGGCGGTGCGTTCTTTGCGCCGGGCGGCCGAGGCCTACAAGGCCTCCGCCAGCGCCTTCAAGGCCGAAAGATCTCCCCGTCTTGTATTGGGCGCGCGCAGTTCGGTGGATTATCCCAACGGCCCCAATCTCTATTCCTTCGTGCAGAATTCCGCCTCGCTCGGCTTAAGCCTGCCGCTCTTCGAAAGCGGCCGCTCCTCGGAAAAACAAAAGGAGAGCGCCCTCAACGAGGCGGCGGCGCTGGCTAAACGGGACGAAGCGGCCGCCTCGGCTAAAAGGGATTTCGATAAAGCCGCCGACGCCTACAAGGCGCTGATGGCCGAGCAGGGCATAAATATAGAGGCGGTGGACGACGCCGCCGAAGCCGCCAAACTGGCCTACGAGGCGTACAAGGCCGGCGGCGGCACCTGGCTGGACGTGGAGAGCGCCAACCTGAAGGCGCTGCAGGCGAAAAACACGGCCGTTTCTACCAACGCGGAGATACTGATGAAACTTGCCGTGCTGGACAATCTTACCGGGAGCGTGAAATAACATGAAAAAGATAATTATACCTCTGGTTATCCTGCTGATCGCCGGCTCGGTAATCTTTATGAAGGTTAAAAACAGCGGGGATTTCCGCTACGCGGGCACAGTAGAGGCCACCGAGACGGACCTCTCCTCCCGGATCTCCGGCGTGATAGAGGCCTACGGTGCCAGGGAGGGCGACCCGGTAAAGAAGGGATCCGTCATAGCTTCCATGGACTGCGCCGACCTGAAGCTGGCCGCGGGGATAGCGTCCGAGGACTTCAAGCGCGCCGAAGAACTGTATAAAGGCGGGTCGGTTTCGAAAGAAAATTACGACAGGCTGAAATACCGGCGGGACGATTCAGCGTTGAAAGTGGACTGGTGCTCCGTGAGGTCCCCGGTATCCGGCCGCCTGCTGTATTCCTACAGGGAAAAGGGCGAACTGGTGGGCCCCGGAACCAGGCTGGCCACCGTGGCGGACCTGTCCGAGGTCTGGGCTTATATTTATGTGCCGCATGACCTGCTGGCCGGCCTTAAACAGGGCCTGGAGGTAAAAGGCTATCTGCCGGAAGCCGGAGACAGAGAATTCACTGGCAGGATCTCGGTCATTTACTCCGAGGCCGAATTTACGCCCAAGAACGTGCAGACCCGCAAAGAGCGCACCCGGCTGGTCTTCGCAGTGAAGGTCAGCTTCCCGAACCCCGACGAGACGCTGAAGCCCGGCATGACCATAGAGATAAAACTGCCGGGATAGAGAAAACCAGGTAATTACAGGCATGAAAGACTTTTCAATAAGGACGGAGGATCTGAAGAAGGAGTTCGGCGCTGTTAAGGCGCTGAACGGCGTTTCTATCGATTTTTCGGCCGGGCTCCTGCACGGGCTGATAGGCTCCGACGGAGCGGGCAAAACTACGACCATGCGCCTGCTGGCCGGCCTGCTGAAGCCGACAGCCGGGGCGATCTCCTGCAGTTCCGGCGGCAAGCCCGCGGCGTTCTCCGACCTGAGGCCCCGCCTCGCATATATGCCGCAGCAGGCCAGCCTCTATCCCGACCTTTCCGTCGACGAACATCTGGAATTCTTCCGCGAACTCTACCGGCTGGACGCGGGGGTCTTTGCCCGGCGCTCCGCCGAACTGCTGGAAATAACCCGGCTGGAGAAATTCCGGGAGCGCCGCGCGGGACAGCTTTCCGGCGGCATGTACAAGAAGCTCGGCCTGATGTGCGCGCTGCTCCAGTCGCCCTCGGTGCTGCTGCTCGACGAGCCTACTAACGGCGTGGACCCGATAAGCCGCCGCGAATTCTGGGAGCTGCTGTATGCACAGGCCGCGCAGAAGATCCTGGTGATAGTTTCTACCGCCTATATGGACGAGGCGGAACGCTGCGCGAGGGTGCACCTGCTGGACTCCGGGACGCTGCTGGCCTCGGGCGAGCCGCGCGCGGTGCTGAAGGCGCAGGGGGCGGGCAGTTTCGAGGAGATCTTTATAAAGGGGGCGGCAAAATGAATGCCTGCGCCCTGGAGGTGAAAGGCCTCTCCATCAAGTTCGGCGATTTTACCGCCGTGGACGACGTTTCGTTCACGGTGCGGCGCGGCGAGATCTTCGGCTTTCTCGGTGCCAACGGCGCCGGCAAGACCACCACCATAAGGATGCTGTGCGGCCTGCTGGTGCCCACCTCCGGCTCGGCTTCCGTGGGGGGCCTGGGCTTCGCCGACGGCGGTAAGGGGATAAAGAAGATAGTCGGCTATATGTCGCAGAGGTTCACGCTCTATAACGACCTGACGGTGGAAGAGAACCTGGATTTCGCGGCCGGCCTGCGCAAGCTGGCCCCGGCCTTAGCGCGGGAACGGCGGAAGGAACTTTTCGAGCTGATAGCTTTCGATAAGCCGCTCTCCACCATGGTGGCTTCCCTGCCCGGGGGGGTAAAGCAGGAGCTTTCGCTGGCCGTCGCCATGCTGCACGACCCGGAGATAGTGTTCCTCGACGAGCCCACTTCCGGGGTTTCCCCGGCCTCCCGCGCGCGTTTCTGGGCGCTGATCCGAAAAATTACCGGCCTGGGCAAGACGGTGATCGTGACCACCCATTATATGGACGAGGCCGAGCAATGCGGCCGTATCGCGCTGATGCGCACCGGCCGTTTGATAGCGCTGGGCTCTCCGGCTGAGCTCAAAGCGTCCGCTTTTCCCGGTCCGATGGCCGAGATCGACTTCAAAGGCGCCGCTCCGGCCGTCTTTCTTGACGGTCTGCGCGCGGCGGCGGGCCTGCTGGAACTGTCCCCGCACGGGATGCGCTGGCACGCGGCGTTCTCCGGGCAGGCGGCGATGCAGGCCGCCTTGCGCGGTCTGCCGCCCGGAGCGGAAGTCCGCGCGATCCCGCCTTCGCTTGAAGACGTCTTCATCCGTCTTGTGGAGGGGACCGAACGATGATACGCTTCGATATTCACCGCGCCGCGGCCGTAGCCCGCAAGGAGGTCATGCATATAATGCGCGATCCGTTCACCCTCGTGCTGGTGCTGGGGCTGCCGGTGCTGCTGGTGGTGTTCTTCGGTTTCGCCATAGATTTTGACGTGAAGAACCTGAGGCTGGCCGTGTATGACAGGGATAATTCCCGTGTTTCGCGCCAGCTGGTCTCCGTTTTTCAGAGTTCCGGCTACTTCCTCCCTTCCGGCGCCGTCAGTCCCGCCGGCGCCATCACCGGCCTGGACGCCGACAGGTTCTCGGCGGTCCTGCTGATAGAGCCGGGCTTCGGGCGTGACGTCGGCCGCGGCGCCGCGGCGCGCGCGCAGTTCGTGGCGGACGGCACCGATAATTCCAAGGCCATGGCCGTGCTGGGGTACCTGCCCGGTATAAGCGAGGCGGCGCTGCGCAAGTTCGGCGGGGCCGCCGCCGCCGATCAGGTGCCCCTCAAGTCCCGTTACATGTACAATCCCGAGCTCAACAGCCGCTGGTTCGTCATCCCGGGCCTGGCGGTCATCATCATCGGGCTGCTTTCCATCCTGATGACGGCGCTCACCGTGGCGCGGGAATGGGAGAACGGCTCCATGGAACTCCTGCTTTCCACCCCGCTGCGGCCGGCCGAGATAATAGCGGGAAAGATAGCGCCCTATGTGGTCCTGATCCTGGGCGGCGTCTTCTTCGTCAACCTGGTGGCCCGTTACGGGTTCGGCGTGCCTTTCCGCGGAAACCTCCTGTTGTTGCTGGGCGGGACAGTTCTGTACATTGTTGCCGCCCTTTCGCAGGGCATAGTTATCTCGGTGGTAACGCGCCAGCAGCAGCTGGCCATGCAGCTCTCCATGATAAGCGGGCTGCTGCCCTCGCTGCTGCTTTCCGGTTTTATTTTCCCCATAGAGAGCATGCCCGCTTTTTTCAGGTACTTTACCATGCTGCTGTCCCCGCGCTGGTTCATGGAGACGGTGCGCGGCATAACCATACGCGGCGCCGGCGCCGCCGACCTGGCCGTGCCGCTGCTGGCCCTGGCCGTCCTGAGCGCAGTTCTGCTTACCGCCGCCTTTAAAAAATTCAAAACGGACCTGGAACCATGAAACGTACGCTGCTGGCTTTTATCAGGAAGGAATTCGTGCAGGCCCTGCGGGACCCGCGGATGAAACTCATACTCTTTGTCATGCCCATGATACAAATGACGGTTTTCGGGCTGGCGCTGTCGAGCGAGATCAAGAACATCAAACTGGCGGCAATATATTCGCCCGGAGACGCCGCCGCCGCCCGCCTGGCCAGGCGGTTCACCTCTTCAGGCTGGTTCGTTCCGGCCGCTTCCGGAAACGCCCAGGACCCCGCGGGGCTGATAGTTTCCGGAGCCGCCGACGCCGTGCTGGTCTTCCCCGCCGAAGGCTTCGCCAGGGCCGCGGCCAGGGACAGGGGCGGGGTTCAGCTGCTGGTGGACGCCACCAGCGTCACCAGGGCCCGCAGCGTGGAGGCTTACGCCAGGAATATCTTCTCGGCGCACGCGGCGGCCGACGCCGGCCTGCCGGCTTACCAGCCGCCCTTCGGCTTCGACGTGAGGATCATCTATAATCCTGAAATGGAGTCCCCGGTGTTCATGGTGCCGGGGGTAATGGGCATGATCGTGTGCCTGGTGACCATAATACTGACCAGCATGTCGCTCACCCGGGAGCGGGAGATAGGCACCTTTGAGACCATAGTTTCCGCCCCGCTGGAGAACTACGAGATACTGCTGGGCAAGACCATCCCTTACGTGGTGCTGGGGCTGGCTAATTCCGCGCTGGTCATCGCCGCCGGTTTTTTGATCTTCGGAGTCCCGGTAAAGGGGCAGCTTTGGCAGCTTTTCTGCGCGGCGCTGGCCTTCGTGATAACCACGGTGGGCATAGGCACGCTGATCTCCACCATCTCCAGGAACCAGCAGCAGGCCATGATGGGCGGCTTTATCTTCCTGTTCCCGGCGGTGCTCATGAGCGGCATCATGTATCCGGTGGAGAACATGCCGGCCCTGCTCAAGCCGGCGGTGTATTTGAACCCGCTGTATTATTTCACCTCCCTGCTGCGCAACATCATGCTCAAGGGCGGGGACCACTCGGCGTTCGTGCTCAATATGTCGACGCTGGCGCTGATGGCCGCGGCCAGCGGTGCCGCCGCGTATAAAAGGTTCCGGCAGACTTTGAATTAGCTGGTATAAAGGGAATGATCAAGATGAAAAGAGAAAAAACAGAGGACCTCAGGGGCAAAGCCCTGAAGGCCAAAGACCTGGTGGGTTACGACGCGGGCGCGGTGGTGAGCCGCACCATCATACAGAAGCCGGTGGGGACCGTCACCATCTTCTCATTCGACAAGGGCCAGGGCTTGAGCGAGCATACCGCTCCTTTCGACGCCATGGTGGAAATACTCGACGGCGAGGCGGAGATACTGATAAACCGCAAGCCGGTGAAGGTGAAGGCCGGCGAGTTCATCATAATGCCCGCCAATATCCCGCACGCGCTGAAGGCCGTCAAGAAGTTTAAAATGGCGCTGATCATGATAAAAACGTGAACTACTCGGGGCAGAGCGGTGGGATTGTCTGCCTTTGCCTTGCATGGCGGCGCCGGTCGGTGTGGTTCTCCATCTTGCGTGAAACCATTCGTCTGCCGGCGGGTGCGCCGCGACGACCAGGCCTACGAGAGCCTGGAACTGCATCTCTCCAGGAATTCCTCCATGAAGTTCTCCCACGCCATTTGCCCGGATTGCCTTGCGAAGTATTATCCGCAATACAAGTAACCGCGCCTGCTCCTGCGCGCCGCGGGGCTGCGCTCCGGGTTAAAAATCCCTGATCTTGACCGCCCGCAGTTCCACGCCGAAAATGGCGCTTTTCTCCGTCCCCTTTGTAATGCCGTAGGATTGCGCAGCTGAAAGGTTAAGGGCCATCAGTGGAATGAAATTCATAAATTCATCCGTATCGGCTCTCAGTGTTCCCCTTCTGGAATATAATTCTTCTCCTTCGGCGAATAACGATTCCCTCATCTGCCGCAATTTCTTGGCCGTTTTTGAAACGTTCGGGCGCGGGAGCTCCAGCATGGCTCCAGCCAGCTGACATTTATACGTTCCGGGGGATAGTTCTTTTATTAATTTGACCTTTGCCAGGTCTTTTAATGCCCGGGCCGCGGCTGCGGTGCCGATACGGATCTTTTTACCGAGGTGCGCGGCGGTCCATTTTTCGGTATCGTTGGACAAAACTATCCAGCACAGGTAGTGGGTCTTGTTTTTGGCCAGGATCTCCAGTTGTTCATGGGAGACGTAGTACTTCTCGCCGGCAAGCTGCTTCTGTATCACCCTGTGGAGCGGTGAGGAAACGGACAGCTGGGGGAGATCTTTAAGCATGGGCTCAAGAAGCTGCTTGAAAATATCCTCGCCGAATCTCAGCCTGAGCCAGGCGCGGGTCAGTATGATGGCCGAGTGCGTTCCGTAAAGCAGCCGCAGCGTGTGCAGCAATACCGGGATGGTTTTGTGGGACGGGAGCATCTTTCCCTGCTCAATAAGAAGATACATCCGGTAAGAGAACCTGAAAACGGCTTTGCCGCCGTTGTCGTAGTAGAACCGGTAGGCGGAGGGAAAACCCGCCTCCCTCCGGAATTTCTTTAACATCTCGGAAAATATCGTAGCCATAAACACCCCCTGCACAGAATAACTCCCATTAAATCAAAATCAACGCCGCCGGGATAGCGAGAAAACAGCTTCGTTAAAACCCGGATTTAGCCGCTGTAACCTTCTCCTGAATCAAAAGGGCAGCGCCGGTAGTGCTTTCGCCTCATGTGCCGGTTCCGGATTATCCGTAAACTGTATTGAATAGAGTTTAGATAAGGGGGCCCTTATGAAAACGAAAACAATAACCTTGGCATTTCTGGCTGTAACGGCGGGCGTATGCGCCTACGCACGGCAGCATAATCCCCCGCCCTCCGACCTAAGGGATGCGGCGGCTGATGTGGCGCCATCCGGGGATTTCAACGGTCTACAGACCTCCAGGACCGCTGATATCGCCGTGCTGGCGGAATCTGGCAAGGCAGCCGCACCCGTGCCAAAGAGCGAAATCGTCGTTTCAGAAAAGGCCGACGCGCGGATCAAGACCGCTGTGCTTAAGATCAGCGGCTACGCGGATAAGGAATTATCCGGTAAATTACTTAACGCCAAGGAATTGGCTGACCTTACCGCGCAGCTGAATTTTCTTGCCGCCCTGCCGGGCAAGGATATCCCCGTGGAACTCCTTGGCTACCTTGAAGGCATAAGCCTCTCTCTCCAGGAGCTGCTTCCCAAAGGGCCGGTCGGCCGCGATATCGGACCGGCCCTCAAGGCCGCGCGCGCTCTCCAGTCAAAGGTAGCGGCGCTGGGCCGGCCGGAAAAGGCAAAGCGCGGCGGGGTGGCATTTGCCGTTGGAGCCGTTTCCATAAAGATCGAAACTCTCAACTTCACTCTGGGCGCCATTTCAGCAAACCTTGCCTGCCGGTTTAAAGACGGGTCCGGCGCCGCAGAATCCCGCCCCGAGCAGGAACTGGCGGTTAAAGTTTCCGGAGACGGGAAGATCCGCCAGGTCGATATTTCAGCCGGCAGATTGGCCCACTTCGGCCTGTTCACATCGCCCAAGTCCTGCAGGTATATCCTTAATGTCCGTTCCTCTGTGGGTAATTCCGGGGACTTCACGCTGGCGGGCTCGATGTTCAACATGACGCGGGAAGAGTTGGACGCGCTTTTGTCGGACACAGGGCTGAATGAAAGAATATCCGCGCAGAACCAGCCTCTTCGGCTCATAGAGCGGAACGGCTATATAACCAAACCAGGTGCGGCCCAATAACCGGCTACCTGGAATGTAAGCGGGTGCGGCTAAAAGAATGGGGTTCCTGCCTGCCTGGCAGAGGGGAGCGTCTGGACTTTGCATGAATTTATGCGGCTAATGAATGGCAGGGTGTTTATCCGCATAAGTCTTCTTGCGCGGGCCGCCGCCATTGCTTTATTATTCGCGGGTTTCCAGGCGTTGCCCGGAGCCCTTTGCGCCCAGACCGAACTGGGCGCGGTGGACGATCTGACGGTGCTAGGCACCGACGGAACCCCGGCGGACCCTGATATTGAAATAAAAGGCTTTACCGTATTCGGCTCAACCCAGGCCGCTTATACCGGCGCCGTCGTAGGCCCCGGCAATGTGGTGGTCAACGGCGTTCTTTCCGTATCTTCCGGCGCTTACTTTGTTGGTAATTCCACATTTACCGGCGCGAACAATATGTTTATAAACGACGGCTCCGCGGGGCAAATACTAAGCAAAAACTCCGCCGGTTACCTGCAATGGACCAGCAGTAGCGCTGTGGGTGACAACCTTGGCAACCATGTGGCCACCACCACGCTGCAGATGGGGATATACGGCGTTAATACTTCCAGCAACATAACGGCCGCGCGCTACCAGATAAACGGTTCTACGGTGCTGGCGATACTGCCGGGAAATGGTGTGAGCCTGGGTATAGGTGTTAATGCGGGCAGGGTTAACATCGCGGATTGGAATTCTTTCGTGGGCTATAATGCGGGCTACTCCAACACCTCGGGGGAGGGTAACTCTTTTCTGGGAGCTAATGCAGGTTACTCCAATATTGCGGGGATGAATAACAACTTTTTAGGGTCGAGTGCTGGCGCCCTTAACAGCACGGGTGGGAATAATTCCTTTTTGGGTAATCAGGCGGGCCGCAATAATCAAACCGGCTCGGCTAATGCCATATTGGGTAATGAGGCTGGTTATGGCGTAGCTAGTAACTCTTACTCAAGTTCCACGCTTGTGGGTTACCAGGCCGGTTACAGTCTTACCACCGGCATTGGTAACAGCTTTTTAGGCTATCAGGCCGGGTATAATGTGACCTCGGGAACCGGCAATGTGATAATCGGCTACGGTCAGAACGCGCCGGCCGCGACGACCAATAATTCCCTTAATATCGGCGGATTGCTCTACGGCGACCTCTCCGCCAAGACCGTAGGCGTTAACCGCAACACCCAAATGGCCGCGCTGGATATAGTGTCTACCGGCACGGCCGCCAATATCTACGCGCAGATCTGGCGCAACGGCAGCGGCGTTATTAAAGCCTCTATGACCTCGGAGGGCACTCTGTACGCCACCATTCCGCCCGGCTCCGTCCTCGGCGACAACCTGGGCGACCATACGGCCACGCTGAATTTAAACATGGCGTACAGGGATATAGCCAACGTGTCCACCATGACTGTTACTGGATATATCAATGTTACAAGCACTATGGGTTATGCCCTGAGCGGTTATTCAGTATTAAGGTCATCGACGGCCTTGTTCAGCACATTTATAGGCAGGGAAGCAGGCGTAAATAATACAGGGGAGAGAAATACTTTTGCAGGTTATCAGGCGGGTGCCAGTAACACCACGGGGCAAGGCAACTCCTTTGTGGGCACATGGGCGGGCAGCGGGAACACCACGGGAACACAGAACATCTTTTTCGGCGATACTGCGGGCTACTCTAATACCACCGGAAGCGATAACTCCTTTTTGGGCTATCAGGCGGGTTTCTTTAACACGGGAAGCAATAACTCCTTTTTGGGCAAGTGGGCCGGCCGCAACAATACCACGGGGGGGGGTAACTCCTTTTTGGGCTATCAGGCGGGCCTCTACAACCAGGTAGGCTCCGGTAACGCCATATTCGGCAGTGAGGCTGGACTCGGCGTAACCAATAACTCTTTCTCCGGTTCCACTCTGGTCGGCTATCGGGCCGGTTATGGGTTAACCACAGGCGGTGACAATATCCTGCTGGGTTGGCGGGCCGGGGATGCGCTTACCACTGGGGCGCGTAATATCGTTATCGGCTATGATGTCGACGCTCCTGTTGCCACTGGCTCCAATCAGCTCTCTATCGGTAATCTCATCTTTGGCACAGGCATCGACGGGACCGGTACCACCATCTCCAACGGGAGTGTCGGTATCGGGGTTGCAAGTCCGGGAGCGAAACTTGAAGTAGCCGGGCAGGTAAAAATAACCGGCGGAATTCCAGGCTCCGGCAAAGTGCTTACTTCTGACGCGGTCGGCCTGGCCACATGGGGAACCGCCTCCGGCGACAACCTGGGCAATCATATCGCCACCACCACGCTTAATATGGCCACGTTCAACATCGTCAGCGTCGGTTCCATAACCGCCAACGCGGCTATCACGACATATTCCAGCATGACGGTGGCAGGCAACGCTTTCAGCGTTGGCGGTTCCACCTTGTCGGTGAATAACGGCAGAGTCGGCATCGGGTCGACGAACCCGGCCGACGGCTGGGGTGTGTGGGGCGCAAAGCTGGATATCACCGGCGGAGGCCTTGGCATCGGGGCACTTAGAAGGCTAGTGGGGGACGCGAATACCACTTATATCTTCAGCGGCTCGGAGGCCGGTGATATCTCATTCAATACCCAGGGTGGAAACGGAAGTATCCTGTTCAAGCCGGGTAGCAGCAGCCTGGTTCTGTCGGGAAATATTACCGCCGCGCGGTACCAGATAGGTGGCAGCACGGTGCTGGCGATACTCCCGGGAACTGAAAGTCTGGCGATAGGTGTTGACGCAGGCAGGGTCAATACCGCCAACTACAATGTGTTTGTGGGTTTTCTGGCGGGTTATTCCAACACCTCTGGACAGCGGAACTCATTTGTGGGAGACGGATCCGGTTATTCCAACACCTCCGGAGAAAGTAACGCGTTCTTCGGCCAATATGCCGGGTTCTCCAATATTTCCGGGGCTTCAAACTCCTTCATCGGCTCGGGCGCCGGATACGGCAACATTTCGGGGAATCATAATTCTTTTGTTGGGAATAACGTGGCGTACTACAATACCACTGGCGCAAACAACTCCGTTTTCGGCTACTATGCCGGCCGCCAGAATGAAATCGGTTCCGCCAACGCCATATTGGGAACGGAGGCCGGTTATGGCGTGAGCAATAACTCGTTCTCGAGCGCCACCCTGGTGGGGTATCGCGCGGGATACGGTTTGAGCACCGGTTCAGACAACATCCTGCTCGGCTGGCAGGCGGGCGACGCTATAACTACAGGCGCGCGCAATATAATCATTGGCTATGACCAGGACGCTTCAGCCGCTACGGCTTCTAACGAACTGAATATCGGCGGATTGCTCTATGGCGACCTCTCCGCCAAGACCGTAGGCGTTAACCGCAACACCCAAATGGCCGCTTTGGATATAGTTTCCACCGGCACGGCTGCCAATATCTACGCGCAGATCTGGCGCGACGGTTCCGGCGTGGTGGTGGCCTCCATGACGTCGGAAGGGACGCTGTACGCCACGCTCCCGCCCAGCGCCGGCACCGGTGATAACCTTGGCAACCATATCGCCACCACCACATTGCAGATGGGCGCTTACGGCGTGAACACCTCCAGCGACATCACCGCCGCGCGCTACCAGATAAACGGCAGCACGGTGCTGGCGATATCAGGGACTAGCAGTCTGGGTATAGGTGTAGATGCGGGAAGGCTAAATAGGAATACAGGGTATGATAATGTTTTCGCGGGTTATAACTCCGGGTATTACAACACTACGGGGGTGGAGAACTCCTTTTTTGGCAGTTATGCCGGTTACTCCAACGATACTGGGTATGGTAACTCCATTGTCGGATTTAATGCGGGTTATTCCAACACCACAGGGAATTACAACTCATTTTTGGGTTATGAGGCGGGCCATGACAACACCACCGGGGTGGGGAACGCCATTATTGGTTATGAAGCGGGCCGCAACAACACCGAGGGGTATAGTAACTCCTTTGTGGGCTCCTTGGCTGGATACCGCAACAACACTGGTGCAAAGAACTCCTTTATTGGCGCTTATTCGGGGTATTACAACCAAACCGGTTCTGCCAATGCGATATTCGGCAATGAAGCCGCCGGTTATGACGATGGTAATGGGGACGGCTCCTTCTCTAGCTCCACTATAATGGGTTATCAGGCCGGCAATAAACTCACCACCGGCAGCGATAATATCTTCTTGGGTTTTAAGGCAGGCTACACCGTCACCACCGGCACGGGCAATATAATCGTGGGCCATAATCAGCTCACCCCCATGCCAGGGACAAATAACTTCCTTAATATAGGGGGAATGCTTTACGGCGACCTCTCCGCCAAGACCATAGGCGTTAACCGCAACACCCAAATGGCCGCTTTGGATATAGTTTCCACCGGCACAGCCTCCAATATCTACGCCCAGATCTGGCGCAACGGTTCCGGCGTTATCAAAGCCTCCATGACCTCGGAGGGGACGCTATACGCCACGCTTCCGCCCAGCGTCGGCGCCGGTGATAACCTTGGCAACCATATCGCCACCACCACATTGCAGATGGGCGCTTATGGCGTTAACACCTCCAGCGACATCACCGCCGCGCGCTACCAGATAAACGGAAGTACAATGGTAGCCATATTGCCCGGCTGGGATAGCATTGCTTACGGCGTGTATGCCGGGACAAGCAATATAACCGGCGGAGATAATAATGTCTTCGTCGGCAATTACGCGGGAACATCCAATACTACAGGCAGTAACAACACCGCGAACGGCGCATATGCCCTCTACAAAAACACTACCGGCACGCAGAACACCGCGAACGGCTCTAATGCCCTCCGCCTCAACACGGCAGGTGGTTCTAATGTCGCAAATGGCGCCTATTCCCTCTACTTCAACACCGCCGATAATAACACTGCGAACGGTCAAAGTGCCCTCTACAACAACACTACCGGCGGCTATAACACCGCGAACGGCAAAAACGCCCTTTACACCAACACTACCGGCAGTAAGAATACCGTCGACGGCGCTTATGCCGCACGCCTAAATGTGAGAGGCTCCGCCAACGCTATATTTGGCTACTATGCCGCAGGTGCCGGCGGGAGCGGCGGTTCCTTCTCCAGTTCAACTGTTGTTGGATCTAACGCGGGTTATCAGATGACAACCGGTAGCGATAATATTTTCCTCGGCTGGAAAGCGGGATATGCCGTAACGACAGGCACCGGCAATATTATCATCGGCTACGAGAAAGACACCTCCGCGCCCAGCGCCAGCAATGAACTCAATATCGGCGGTGTGATTTACGGGAATCTTTCGGCAAAGACCGTAGGGATAAACCTCAACAGTCAAATGGCTGCATTGGACATAGTTTCCACTGGCACGTTGATAAGCCAGTACGCGCAGATCTGGCGTGATTCCACGGGCCTTATAGTTTCCTCCATGACCGCCACCGGTGTGCTGTATCCGCAGAGCACCTCCGCCGGCGACAACCTGGGCAACCACACGGCCACGGAAGTGCTGAAAATGGGCGCTTACGGCGTCAACACCTCCAGCGACATCACCGCCGCGCGCTACCAGATAAACGGCAGCACGGTGCTCTTTGCCGAAGGGAGCAACATAAACGTAGGTGTCGGGGCCGGCGCCAGCCAGCTGGTCCAGCACGATAATACCTACCTCGGCTACAACGCCGGCTACGCCCATGCCGGCAATGGTTCTGGCAACGTCTTTATCGGCAGCGGGGCAGGCGAAAACGTGACCTACAGCGATTATAACGTCTTTATCGGCGCCTGGGCCGGCGGCAACGAGAACAGTAGCGAGAACATCTTCATAGGCGCCCAGGCGGGCATGTCGGCTACAGGTTCCCAGAACACCATGGTAGGTATATTCTCCGGTACCAGCGTGAGCAACGGTGAGTTCAATAGTTTCTTCGGCTATAACTCCGGCCTTGAGGCGACCACGGGGAATTCCAGCACTCTGATAGGTTACGAGGCAGGCAAGAATTCCACCATCGGTACCGCGAATTCCATACTGGGGGCGGGGGCAGGGCGCGGTACTTACGGCAGCGCCATATATTCCAGCGCCACTATAGTCGGGTCCCGGGCGGGCTACTCCCTCACCTCCGGCAACGATAACATTTTCTTGGGTTGGCAGGCCGGGTATACCACCACAAACGGCGCGGGGAACATCGTTATCGGCTATGATAAACGCACCAGCGCTCCGACCGCCTCCAATGAACTCAACATCGGCGGCGTGCTTTACGGCGACCTCTCAGCAAAAACCATCGGCATCTCCACCCGCGCGCCGCAGGCGGCTCTGGACATCGTTTCCACCGGCACGGCGGCCAATATCTATGCCCAGATCTGGCGCAACGGTTCCGGCGTGGTGGTGGCCTCCATGACCTCGGAGGGGGCACTATACGCCACGCTCCCGCCCAGCGCCGGCACCGGTGATAACCTTGGCAACCATATCGCCACCACCACATTGCAGATGGGCGCTTACGGCGTGAACACCTCCAGCGACATCACCGCGGCCTCTTATCAGATAAACGGCAGCACGGTGCTGGCGGTATTACCAGGGACTGCGAGTTTGGGTATAGGTGTGGGCGCGGGGATAGTAAATACAGCCAGCAATAACACTTTTGTGGGTGTTGATGCGGGCAGTTCCAACACATCGGGGTATTCCAATTCCTTTCTGGGCTCTTCTGCGGGGCGTTCCAATACCACAGGGTACCGGAATGTTTTTGTGGGGCATTCTGCGGGCCGCAACAATGCCACGGGGACTTCCAACGCCTTTGTGGGCTATGCTGCTGGCTACGACAATACCACGGGTAGTGATAATTCCTTTTTGGGCGAGTGGGCGGGTGGCTCCAACACCACAGGTTATGATAACACCTTTTTAGGCTATTCTGCCGGCGCCTCCAACATGACAGGACTAAATAACACCTTCGTAGGCGCCTCCGCGGGCATTAACAACGACACGGGTGGCGGGAACTCTTTCATGGGCGCTTATGCCGGTGATTCCAACACCACCGGGTCCAATAATTCCTTCCTTGGTTATTATGCGGCCTACTACAATACGACCGGCAACGATAATGCCGTATTCGGCTATAATGCTTCTGTCAATAACAATAAGACCGGCTCGGCCAATGCCGTATTCGGCAGCGAGGCAGGTTACGGCGTGTGGCCTAATGCTTTCTCAAGCTCAACGCTTGTGGGGTATCAGGCCGGTTATGGCCTGACCACCGGCAACGATAATATTTTTCTGGGCTTCCGATCCGGTTATAACGTGACTTCCGGAACCGGCAATATTATCATCGGCTATAACAAGGGAGCCTCCGCTCCCACGGCTTCCAATGAACTGAATATCGGCGGCGTGCTGTATGGCAGCCTGTCGGCCAAAACTATCGGCATCAGCACGCGCGTACCGCAGGCCGCGCTCGATATTGTGAGCACCGGCACGGCGGCCAATATCTATGCCCAGATCTGGCGCAACGGTTCCGGCGTGGTGGTGGCCTCCATGACCTCGGAGGGGACGCTATACGCCACGCTACCGCCCAGCGTCGGCGCCGGTGATAACCTTGGCAACCATATAGCCACCACCACATTGCAGATGGGCGCTTACGGCGTCAACACCTCCAGCGACATCACCGCCGCGCGCTACCAGATAAACGGCAGCACGGTGCTGGCGATACTGCCGGGGACCGGCAGTTTAGGGATAGGTGTTGGAGCGGGCAGGGTTAACACAGGGGATTACAATACCCTCGTCGGTGGATATGCGGCGTGGGGTAACACTTCTGGGAGCAGTAATTCCTTTCTAGGTTATGAAGCCGGTGCCAGTAATACTACCGGAGCTGGAAATGTCTTTGTAGGAAAACAAGCCGGCATTTCAAACACGTCTGGGAATGCCAACAATTTCATCGGTCAACAAGCCGGCTATTCCAACGACACCGGCAGCGAGAATGTTTTCATCGGTGATACCGCCGGATACTCCAACACGGGGGATTACAACTCCTTTGTGGGTTCACAATCGGGTTTTTTCAATACCGCCGGGTGGTATAACTCCTTTTTTGGCCATCTGGCCGGTTACAGCAATGATTCCGGCAGTTATAATGCTTTTGTTGGTGAGTCCGCTGGATATAACAACACTGCCGGGGAATATAATGTGTTTTTGGGGCCTTACGCAGGGTTCTCCAATGTGACCGGGAACGTCAACTCCTTTATCGGTTATCAGGCAGGCGATTACAATACCACAGGCGGACAGAACTCATTTCTGGGCTATCGTGCCGGATACTACACAAGAACAGGCTCCGCCAACGCAATATTCGGCAATGAGGCCGGGAAAGGTGTATCAGGGAACTCGTTCTCCAGTTCCACGCTTATGGGTTATCAGGCCGGCTATGGCCTGACCACCGGCAACGATAATATTTTCCTGGGCTTTAAGGCCGGCTATAATGTTACCGCCGGTACCGGTAATATCATTATCGGCTACGAAAAAACCACTCCCGCTGCGGGCACAAATAATTACCTGAACATTGGTGGTCTTATTGCGGGCGATATGGCCTTGAGTTCCGTAACTGTAAAAGGGAATCTGTCCGCCGCGCGGTACCAGATAAACGGCAGCACGGTGCTGGCGATACTGCCTGGAATTGGGAGTTTAGGGGTAGGGATCAATGCCGGCAGGATAAGCACAGGGGGGTATAATGTTTTCGTGGGCTCCGGTACGGGTTACACCAACAGCACAGGGGGAAATAACTCCTTCGTAGGGTATAAGGCGGGCTACGCGAACACCACCGGGTGGGATAATGCCTTTTTGGGCGTTTCTGCGGGTGAGCGCAACACCACGGGGTCGTATAACGCTTTTGTCGGTTCTTATGCGGGTGTCAACAATACCACGGGGATAAATAACTCTTTCGTGGGGGTTCAAGCGGGTGCCGCCAACACCGAAGGCGACGACAACGCTTTTTTTGGAGGTTATGCGGGCAACTACAACACCACGGGGTATGGGAATTCCTTTTTTGGCTATAGTGCCGGTGAGCGCAACACCACGGGAGTAGGAAACTCTGCTGTGGGCTATTATGCGGGCCGATATAATCAAACCGGCTGGGCAAATGCCATACTGGGCAGAGAAGCTGGTCATGGAGTGCAAAACAACTCATTCTCCAGTTCCACGCTTATGGGTTATCAGGCCGGCTATGGCCTGACCACAGGCGGTGATAATATTTTCCTTGGCTTCAAGGCCGGTTACAGTGTAACCACCGGCACAGGGAATATCATCATCGGCTATAACAAGACCACCCCGGCCGCAACCACTAATAACCATTTAAATATCGGCAATATCATTTACGGCAACTTATCGACAGGCAATGTCGGCATCGGGACAAATAATCCATCAAGCGCTGTTGAAGTTCAGGGTTCGGCAAGTGATAGGTTCCGCATAATGATCCAGAACCAGAATTCATCTGGTCGAGCAGTTCAGGAAGTGTTTAATGACTGGACGAATAGTCTTGCCGTTGAAATGTACGGTTCAGCGGCAGCTGGCGCTTTGTTCGGCTTATCAAAGAACAATCTGGCAGCGATAACAGGTTCAGGCGCAGATGCGTTTGCAATTGGAACAGATGTTGCTAGTCCGGTCATACTGGGAACTGCGAACGCAGAACGATTAAGAATAAGTGCCACCGGCAACGTCGGCATCGGGACGGCTAGTCCTGGTAATATTTTAACCATCCAGCAAACTTCTGTCACTGATCCTATTGCTGATGCTTGGACCATCTATTCCTCAAGGCGCTGGAAAACCAATATTCAGCCTCTTACTGGAGCCCTGGATAAGGTTAAGGCCCTGGAAGGGGTCTATTTTGACTGGAAAGCGGGTGGCAGGCACGATCTGGGCATGATTGCTGAAGATGTGGGCAAGGTTATTCCGGAGCTGGTAGCCTATGAGGAGAACGGCGTAGACGCCAGGAGCGTGGATTATGCCAGACTGACCGCAGTCTTGGTGGAGGCGGTCAAAGAACAGCAAAAACACATAGAAAATCAGCAAAAAGAGATAGAATCGCTGAAATCAAAAGTGATGAAATTAGAGAAGGGCGACCAATGAACCCCTTAGGTTGGATAAAGACGCTTTTGCGTCGTTTTTGGCCTGAAAACCTCACGAATTCTGAGCCAACCCCTGTTTTTTCCCAAACTCGTGAGGTTTTTACCCCTAAAACTCGTGATATAGAAAACACAAGAAACGCGGAAAACGCGAAAACAAATGAGAAACCTGCATCCAACGCTCCTGAAATATCTCGTGGGATTTAGGTGAAGTGGGATTTAGGTGACACAGAACTTAACTCACACCCGATTGAGCAGTTCGTCTTAAACGGGGGTGATTCCGGTCACAGTACCTTTAAATCATGCGTATGGAGAGAATAATATCATGTCCCGTAACCGCGTAAAAAAATCCCTTTTGGGCATCCTTCTTGCCGCGGCTTTTCCGCTGTTGACCGCCGCGGCGGATAAAGGCTAGCGCTACAGGGAGTGCGGGAGGGACGCTCTTAGGTAATTAGTTTTTGGGGGAAAGGCTTTAAGTCCCACGGTTATTTGGTGGTTTCAAGCACGGTAAGGCGGGTTTCGTGGTTCAATAGTTTTCCCGCCGAAGACTGGGAAGTGGGGGGTGAACTGGCGCTGACGTGCACCCGGACCTGATAATACCGGATGTTATGCTACCCAGGATGTCAGGACTGGAAGTGCTAGGGCGCTTTTGCATGGCGAAGTAAAATACATCTCGGCCTGGCCGAGCGGCGGAGGAAAAAATGAGAGGAATCATCTTGCTGGCGGTCATGGCGGTGGTAGCGCCTGTATACGGCGCGGAATACGAGAAGTGTCAAAAGGGAGCCATAAACGTGTACGAGTATTGGCCGTGGAAGCCGGGGACCGTATGGGAGGCGCGGGAAATGGGAGGGGGCCTCATTAGAAAAAGTCATTCCGCGAAAAGCCTGGGGCCTGCCGACGGGGCGCCAATACGGGTGCAGTGGGACGGGAAGTTTCTGGACTATTACCGGGAAACGAAAGCGGGGTTGGAACGCTATAAAGACTTTGACCCCCGCAACGGCACCTATGGGGAATACTCGCCTCCGGCCGTGCAATATCCGCGCTGCGCGCGCCTGGGAGAGAGCTATAAGCGGGTTTCCCGCCGCACGGATCTCTCCGTCAGGGATAACGCGCCGCTCGATTCGTACGATGAGGAAATGACTTACATGGCGCTTCAGTTCGAGGACGTGACCATAGGCGCGGGAACTTTTAAAAAATGCCTTATGCAGGTACGCGATTATAAGGACGTCCGCCGCGGCGGCGCGGAACACAGGAAGATAGCCATCTCGTGGAATGCCCCCGGGGTGGGGATAGTGCGCGGGTGTCTGATCGAGTTTTCGGAGGGCAAAGAGATCCACAATTTCTGCGCCGACCGTCTGCCGGCCGGCGTAAAGAATGATTAGCGCGCCGTGCCGGCGGCGCGGCCGCGGCGCGCTCGTCCCGGAAACTTTATGAAGAAAAAAGTCCTTATCATAGACGACAGCGAGGAATTCCGGAGCCTGCTGGCGCAGTACCTCGGCGGGAAGGGATATCTTGTGGAGGCGGCGGACCCGGTCGACTGCCTGGAAAAAACGCGCGCTTACCGGCCGGATATCGTTCTGTTGGACGTAATGATGCCCGGGCGGTCCGGCATAGAGGTTCTGCGCGGCCTGCAAACCGACGAGTGTACAAAAAATGTTCCGGTTCTCGTAGTTACCGGGCGGCATTTTGACAGGGAAATAGGAACGTTTTTTCTGCAGGAGCCGAATTGCCGGGATTTCATGGCAAAAAGCGCGGACCTCGGCCTGCTGGCCGGGAGGATAGCTGAGATCCTCTCTTGAGCACTATGAATCCACCCAGTGCCGCGGGGCCTATTCGGACTGCCCGACCCGGATCGTATACGCGTGCCAATAGGGCCTCCGCCGGGCGCGGCCCGGCCGCCTTCCTGCGGCGGTGCCGGCCGGGGCGCGTTACGCTGGACTTCGTCCTGCAGGGCGGGGCCGGTACGGATATCCGCGCCTTGTGCGGCGAGCCGGGTGCGGGCCCTGCCGCGCGTTACGCTGGAATGCCCTTGAACATAAAAAGGCTCTCCGCGTGGCTCAACGGAGTTCTGGGGCCGCGCGGAGGAGGGCAAATCACCTCCGGCGATCTGCGGATCTATGCGAAAACCCGCCTGATAAGGTTCGGGGAGCGGGTTATATCCAACCTTACCGCCCGGGAGTTCGACCTGTTCTCTTTTCTGGTGGCCAGCAGCCCCGGAATCTCATCGCGGCAGGATATTATCTCCCGGGCATGGAAAACCGTCTCGGTGGAGAACCTGGTGGATACGCACATTTTCAAGCTGCGCCGCAAACTACCGCCTCAATTGGCGGCAAGGGTGCGATCTGTTCCCGGCAAAGGGTTCAGATATGTGTGTGGGGAAACCATAAGCACGGTTTGATGAGAGGGCGCTGGGAACATGGGGCTATTCCGGGGATCACCCAGCCGCTACTTCCAGTCAGCTTCGGAGATAAGCGAACTTAACGAATTCTTGTTGATAACCCGGAGTTCGCTCTCATCCACGATAAAGCGCCGCACGTCCTCTACAGCGACGTTGAAATCAATTTTGCCCAGTTTCCCCAACATGAAATCCTTCAAGGTGGCCCGGGTAATCCCCGGCTTCTTTCCCTCTGTCTGCTGGATAGCGTTGTTCAATAATTCGATATTTGGGGAAACCTTCCTGCCCAGATACCAGACCAGGTCGTAGAAGTCCCGTCCCTTGGTATATTTCCTGAAGAAGCATGCATGGATCTTGGTTGCCAGCATGGAGGGCAGGTCAAAATGACGCACGCTGAAGATATAGGTTTTGTTCAGTGTCGTATCGGCCAGCTTCCAGCCCTTGGGGGGATTGCTGTTCACCTCTAGTTTGATGGATAGCTTTTGCGCCTCAAAGGCCCCAAGGCCGAGTTCCTTCAGCACGCCTGGAAACTTTAGGAACGTGCTATGCACGGTCTTCTCCACCTTGGGCTTGGATTCCGCCTCAAGGTTGTTCAGCTTGAAATGGCGGACCAGCCCGGAGTTGATCTCCTTGAAATCGTAGCCTTTGGCCAAGACCAGGGAGAAGTCCAGGTCCTCCGAAAAACGGCGCATATCGTAGAGGATCCTTAAGGCAGTTCCGCCGACGAAGGCGAGGTTCTCGAAGGCGTTCCGGTCGGAAAGGTTCTTCAGGGCCATGACCTGGAGGAATTCCCGCGTGCGGTTAAGCTTCTCTTCGGCTGGCATGGCCGCGGTGAACTGCTGTTTCAGGACTTCAATCATGATCGTAGCTCCTCGCGGGCAACGTGGCGGAGTTCGGCGGCGATAGCGGTAAGCTTGGCGCTGGCGAACAGCGCGGCATAAGACATGAGTTTCTTCAGGTTAAGGCTTTCCAGGTTCTGGAAGCGGTAGGACCGGGTGAAAATCTCCTTATCGCCGCGCTTGAAGCGGGAGAGATTCAGGTAGATGAAGTCCACAACAGCTTTTTCCGGCTCCGCGAGGAAATACGTAAGGCCGGCCGGGTCCCTGGCGACCGTGAAACCCCGGAACGCTTCGCGCTTGATATGCTGGTATTCAAAGTTTCCCAGTCCGGTTTTAAAACTCGCACCGTTCCTGGTAGTTACGGCGGTTACCTGCGTCACCATTTCAGGAATTAGCCCGTGGGCTCCAAGAGCGTATTCCAGGCTTACATACGAGGGGGCATAGAGTTGCCCGGAAAGGAACGGGTTACTGGGCGCTACCTTGCGGTCGGCTTTGCCCAGGACATAGAGTCC
>Ga0209212_1002037_pt1 | contig 30190 bp, 32 predicted proteins | sample RifGroC2_FD_183996 | JGI IMG/M metagenome (GOLD analysis project Ga0209212, IMG submission 183996) | Groundwater microbial communities from Rifle, Colorado, USA - Groundwater C2 (SPAdes) (version 2) | ecosystem: Environmental > Aquatic > Deep subsurface > Groundwater | place: Rifle, Colorado...
TTAAAAGCAAGAGAAGAACTAATTACTGATTTAATAGAAGAAGAGATAGATTCTCTCAATTATGAAGAAGTAAAAAATATTATATCTAAACTTAAAGAAAATATCTATTTTTGCTCTAATTATCAAAAATTCAATAATTATCTTGATGATTTGAGAATTAAATTAAAGGAAGCAAAGCTAAAATTAATTGAGCTTAAAGATAAAGAAAGATTACACAAAAATAGAGAAGAAAAATATCAACTAAAAAACGATATTGAAGAACTTGAAAATAAAAAGTTTAGACTAAAAAGAAGCATGGAAGAAAACGAGATTGAAATATCAAAAAACCTAGAAATAGATGAACACTCCGTTTTTAAGAAAGACAATCTAACAAAACAGGAATTTAGAGTATTATTGAAGAATAATTATAGGCAAACTAATCAATATTGTGTAAAAGAAAAGCGATTGATAACCGTATTAGTCAAACCAATTTTAAATCATGGATTAAGTCACACTTTTCTTGTCTGGAGCATTATAAGATTATTAAAAACATTTAAGGGAATGAAAGATATAAAGGTTCATCAAACAATAGACGCAGATATAACTTTCAAATATAACAATAAAATCTTTGCTTTAGAGATTGAAACTGGCACTTTACTTAGCAAGAAAAAGCAAACCGAAGAAAAGGTAAATTATCTTAACAATAAATATCCGAATAAATGGATGTTTATAGTTTCCAACAAAGATTTAATATGGCGATACCGAAAACTTGGTTTCTCCACCCAAAGAAATGAGGTGGAGAAAAACCTGCAAATTCTGCTTAGAAACAGCTGAACGACAACACCCAGCTTTAGCGGGTGGAGTTCAGCGTTTATCGACGAAGATTTTTAGGAAAAACGAGAAAAAGAAGCCTCTGAATAAGGCTATACCTTATTCCATAGTATATCAATTATTGCCCTTTTAGCCTTGTTTCTTAACTTATAGCTATTAGACCATTTTGCGTATGCTTCCCAACCTTTGTAAATCTCAAATATTCTTTCAAAACTCATCTTTCCATTTTTATAAGCTCTTATTTTTCTAAACATACTTTTAATGTTTCTTTTTCTTAATAGTCTGTTCTTATAGTAATTTCTAAATCCTACAAAATCAACGCCCCTTTTAAGAGTAATAATCCTTGATTTTTGTGGATGCAATTTAATCATAAGCTCATCCTCAAGAAATTTATCAATTTTAGTTTTCCATTCTAATAATTGTTTTCTGGATTTATGCAAAATAACAAAATCATCAACATATCTAATATAATATTTTACTCTTAATTTGTGTTTAACAAACTTGTCAAATTTATCAAGATAAACATTAGCAAAAAATTGAGATGTTAGATTTCCCAAAGGCATACTTTTTGGTCGTTCGCCCCCCCCTCCCCGATGGACTGCAGTATTATTAAGAATTTGCTGAATAAGCCAAATAACATTTTCATCTGCAATTTTATTCTTTATTATAGATAATAGTATTTCATGGTCAATCTCATTAAAATATTGCTTTATGTCTGCTTTCAAGCAAAAAGCAACACCTGTAAAATTATTTGTAACTTTTCTCAAGAATTTATCAAATCTTTTCAATGCAAACAAGGTACCTTTCTTCTTCTGATTAGCACACGAATCATAAATGAATCTGCTCTCAAATATATCCCCAACTATCAAAATTATAACATGATGAACAACTCTATCCCTAAAATGAGATTTTGATATTACTCTTGTTTTAGGGTCTCTTAAAACAAAGGTTGTTAATGGTTTTGGCTTGTAAGTCTTATTTTTCAATTCATAATGCAAATCCAATAGATTTCTTTCTATATTTTCTTCAAATTCAATAATATCATCATTTAATGTCTTTCCTTTTCTTGCGTTTCTCCATGCAAGAGTTAGATTTCCCATTGAACAAAGAGAATCGTAAAGGTTATTGTATGTCTTCATTATAATTTCCTGACTATACTCACATTGAGCTATTCGACCATTCTCGTTCGAGTTAGCAAGATTCTCGTTGTTCGAGTTCAAGTTGAGGTTCCTGTTCAAGTACAACCTCGAAAGGTGTAGCCCTTTACTCTTCAAATCACCATCACTTCATATTTCCTTTTCAGTACTTAATGTTATGATTGTATTTTATAACTCCTTTTCAAGAGCCGTAAGCAAAGAGCTTGTAGCCCAACTATGCTAAAAGCATAGTCAGGACTCTTAAAAGAAAATTAGAGTTTTTATTACTTTCTTTTTAGAGTTCGCATTTTAATGAAACTTATAAAATACTATAAACTCTAATTTTAAAAAAGCGGTGCCTTCGGCACTTAGAACAAAACTACCCGACCATTCTCGAGCGAGAGAGCAAGATTCTCGTCGTTCGAGTTCAAGCCGAGGTACCAGTACAAGTACAACCTCGAAAGTCCAAGATTATCAACAGAATGAGCTTTTTGTGTTGTAGTCCAAAGTTTTCTATTTCCACCTGATAACTTTGAAGGCAATCCCGTATCTAGAGGAACATCTGCATCGCTAAAATTCCAATCTCCATTTGCTAATATTCTTGCAGGTCTAACTTGTGTTCCTTCAGCATGAACTAATCCAAGTCCTAACTTGCCATTATCAGAGTTCTTTAATCCATATCCTACAACAACAGAGGGGTGAAGGTCAAGATTTCTAAGTCCTTTAGGTAACTGCTCATAAAAGTCAACAGCCATGTCGTGATTTCTCCCTGTAAAGTCCAAAACTACACCTAAATCTACATAATGATTTCCTCTTATTCCTAAAGTATCTCCATCATTCAAAGTTCTCTGCAAATCTTCTGGTAATCCTACTCTTCTTGCAGGAGAAACTAAAGAGTGTACAATTGGTAATATCAGAGGGTTAGAACCAACAACAGTTGGGACTCCTTCGACATCTCTTAATGCTAAAACCTTAAGATTTTTATTGCCTCGATATTGGGCATCAACTACTCTGTTAAAATCTTCTAAGAATCTCTCCGCATTTGGTCCTCTAATCAAATAGGGAGTAATTGATGGCTGCTTTATTGCAGGTGCGGAATCATATTGACCAACGACGTTGCTCATTTTACAATCTCAACTCCTTTTTTGTTCTTTCCAATAATGCTAAATCATCTTTTTGTCTAGCTTCAACAGATGCTTTTAATCCTGCAAAGTTCGCATTTCTCTGTTGCTGATAATCTTCAACAAGTTTTGCGTCGGCGGCTCCGCCGCTCCAAAGACCTACCCGACCATCCTCGCCCGAGCCAGCAAGATCCTCGATGTTCGAGCTCAAGTTGTGGTACCTGTTCAAGAACAACCTCAAAATACCTAAATTTTCAACAGAAGGTTTCTTCTGTGTAGCAGTATACATCTTTCTTGTTCCACCAGCCAACTTTGAGGGTAAGCCAGATAGAACTAATTGAGCATCATGCTCATCAAAATTACCTGTTTGTTCAACCAATATTCTTGCAGTTCTCATAACTGAATGTTCATCATAACCAAAAGAAACATCATTTCCTGCTCTTGTAGGATTAAGACCTAACATAACTGCAGGTAATCTCTCCAAGTTTCTAAGCTCTGTTGGTAATTGCTCAAACAACTTTACTGCCAAGCCGTGATTCTTGCCAGAAAAATCAAGGCACAATCCCAAATCATAATAAACTTGCCCCATTTCAGGCAATCTCTTTTTAGCTAACAATAATTCTGCTTGTTCTGGAGTATATACCCTTATATCATGTTTGCCTTCTATACCTGCTCTATCTACAGCAAACTGAATAAATGGATTTGATGCTCTTATTGGCTGATTTTTGCCTACAATATAATCCCTTTTTATTTCAGCAGGAGTTCCAGTAAACTTAGCATTTACTTGCTTTATAATTTCTTTTCCAAGAGAATCATATCTAAGCTGACCAAATCTAGGAGCAGAAAAAAGTTGTTCTCCTTCAAACTCTAATGCCTTTGTCATGCTTTTTCTACAAACAATCCCTATTTAAACCTTTCGATAATGATACTACTATGGAAAAGTAACTAAATCTAGAAAAAAAAACGTTTTTAAAAACGTTTTTTTAGACATCTTTTTTGTACCCACGTGGTTTATTATCCCCTAAAATATGGAGTTTTCATGAAAAATGAAAAAAATAAGCACTATTTAATAGCAGAGGAGCCATGCGGTTTTATGGAAGATGAAGAAGAAATAACTAAGAGGGTTAAGGGAGTCAATAGGGAGAAGCCTGAATGGATGAGGATAATAATGAAGGCGTTGGAAGAACGAGAAAGGCATAATCGGCAGATTTTACAATCACAAGGCTTATAAAATGGAAACAGCTAATCTAATCATGAAAGAAATAGAACAGATAAAGAAGAAAATAGTCCCTGTCCTAAAGAAGTTTAATGTAACGAAGGCGGGAATATTTGGAAGCTATGCTAGAGGAGAGCAGAAAAAGAGAAGCGATGTCGATATTTTAATCGAGATAGATAATAGTGCAGACCTCTTTGATTTAATCAGGCTACAGGCAAATTTGGAAAAAGAAGTAAAAAGAAAAGTGGATTTGGTTGAATATAACCTAATCAGGAAGGAGATAAGAGAGAGTATTCTAAATGACGAGGTGCAGATACTATGAAAAGAGATTATAAGCTATTTCTTAATGATATTAGAGAAAGCATTAAACAAATAGAGGAATATCTTAATGGAGTTACGCAAGAGCAGTTTATGAAAGATAAACAGCTTCAAGATGCAGTTGCGAGAAGATTAGAGATAATGGGTGAAGCAGTAAAGAACGTTCCTCGCTCATTAAAGATAAAGAATAAGCAGGTTGATTGGTTTGAAATTTCAAGGTTTAGGGATTTCATAACTCACGCGTATTATGAAGTAAGCTTGAATAGAATCTGGGAAACTCTACAAAAAAGAATCCCTGCAATAAAAGAAAGCATGAAAGACATTAAACTTGTTTAACCTCTAAGTGTGACAGTATTGTCCAGTGCCCTTCGGGACCATATCCCAATCATCTGAATCTTTCTTTAAATGTTTCAAAATAAGTTATAAGTAAAGGCAACAAGATGGGCCCTATAAATATTCCAACAAATCCAAATAATGTCGCTCCCCCTATAACCCCCACAATAACGCTAATTTGGTTCACCTTTGTCTTTGCATGCACTATTTTTGCCAATAGGATATTATCAATGGTACTAACTATAAAAATACCATATAGAAATAAACATATTCCCTTAACCAAAACCCAATAGTCCCCTAGAAAATAGCCACTCAAAATAAGATATAATGAGGCAGGTAGCCACACAATTGCCGTCCCAATGGCTGGAATCAAGGCACAGAAGGAAGTCAGAACTCCGAGGAATATTGGAAAAGGAACTCCAGCTAGATAAAATCCAATTGTCCCAACAATACCTTGTACAAATGCAACAAATAATTGTGCATAAATTACCGTATGTGCAATATTTCCAAATTCCGTAATAAGTCTATTTTTTGTCTTTGTTCTCATTGGAAGCAAATCTACTATTGTTTTTAGTATAATTCTCCAATCTTTAAGGATAAAATAAGTTATTACAAATGTAAGAAAAATTTGGGCTATTCTAAGAGGTATACTTAGAATAAAATTAGTTATTTTCTCGTCGAGAATTGGTAGAAACTTCTGAAGTTGCTTGTCAAAACCCAAGGTAGACAGCCTTTCCAAGCTAAATTTCTCCGCCTGATTGAGAATCAAACAAACTTTTGATTCAGTGCTGGTGCATCCAAAACCAAATAGTGCTCCCTTCTCAACATTATCAGACAAAGAATTATAGAAATGATATCCCTGCTGTGTAATTTCGAATGCTAAAAAAGAGAATGGGATTAATATAATTATAAATATGCTCAATAAAGATAGAATAATTGAAAGAGATTTATTTAATATCTTTTTATCTATCTTCTTGTAAAGTGGAAAAGATATATAGGATAGAAGAACACTACTCATAAGAATAGTTATCATGGGCCTAACAAGTACAAATAATAAAATCAAAGCCAGTACAAATATCACAAAAGGTACTATTTTTTGATATTGATTATTTATTGCCATTTTTATCTCCAATTACTTTCTTTTTATTAGAGCGACTGCCAGAATTGCACCAACAAATAAACCAATTCCTGCTGCAACCAGTGCTGTTTTTTCAGGATTTTTTTGAATATAACCATCCACATTATTCTTCAGATGCTCTATTTTTTCTTTTCCCAATTCAACAGTACTTTCAGCCTTGTCAATTACCCTATCAACATTTCTATGAGTTTTCCTTCTTATACTTGAAATTGAATTTCTTTTTATCATATTTACCTATTTACCTCCTTTAACTTAATTATAAGTCCAGTTACAAAAAATACAATCCCTATTGAAAAGCATGCAACTGCTTTGCTCCAACCCAAATATTCATTCAGAAAGAAAAATAGTGCGAAAGTCAAGAATACTCCTCCAAACCAAATTATCAAAAGAGAAGAGATTTTCATTATGAATCTTTTTTCTATTTGAATTATCTTATCATCCATATCTTTCATCACTCTTTCACTGCCCTCAATGATAGGAGTAGCTATCGCCACAGTCATAATATGATAAATATAACTTAATCCATCTATCAATATCTCCATAAAATCGCGTTCTTTTTTTTGTTCAGCCATGGTTTTTCTCAAAGTCAGTATTATAGATAACTGCATAGGATATAGCCCATATATTTAAATAATAAGTTATCCTAAACAGATAATGAAAAGAGGTACAGGAAGACAACTTTCTCATGAAGTATTGGAAGCATATCGTTTTCGTGCAATTCAATTAAAGAAAGATGATTGGAAAATAAACGATATTGCTCATGCGTTTGGCTTGAATAGAAGAGCAGTGTCAAGATGGTTTGCGTTTTACAATGAATATGGGAGAGAAGCATTAAAGAGTAAAAAAGCAAAAGGTCCAGATTATAAATTATCTGAAAAAGAAATTCAAAATATAGTTTCAATTCTTTATGATGATGCAACGATTTACGGATTTGAAAATCCTTTATGGACATGCAAGATGGTTCAACAAACTATCTTTAAACAAACAGGTAAGAAAATTCATACAACAAATATTATGAGATTGTTTAAGAAATTAAATTTATCTCCTCAGAAACCTGAGAGGCTGGCCTTTCAGAGAAATGAAAAAGCAATAAGAAAATGGAAGAGAGAAGAATGGCCCAAAATTGAGGAACATCGTCGTAAATGGCAGGCAATGCTTTATTTCCAGGATGAATCTGGAATATCATTAACTCCTGTTCTTGGAAGAACATGGGCTAAAAAAGGAAAAACACCAAAGATTAAAGTTACTGGAAAAAGAGGCGGTTTTTGTGTAACTTCTGCTATTAGTCCTGCTGGAAAATTAATATTTAGGATAGAAAAAAAGAAAGTAAATGCAGATAAACATATAGAATTTTTAAAAAAGATTATGAAACAGCATCTAAATAGAAAGATAATTGTTGTTGAAGACAGTGCTCCAGTGCATAAGGCAAAGAAAGTTGAAAAATTTGTTGAAGAAAATAAAAAGAAATTAGCAGTCTACAGACTGCCATCATATGCTCCAGAATTAAATCCAACAGAACATGTTTGGGCATATCTTAAAGCACATGAATTAAAGACTCACCAAGCACAAAATACTGATGAGTTAAAGCATCTTGTAAAGAGAAAGATGCAAAGTATTCAGATGAAGAAACAGTTAATTCATTCTTTCTTCTAAGATATGTTATGAGACATAAGTAACGCAGTTATCTATAACATAATTTATCCAATCAGCCCAACACTTTTAAACCTTTCCTTTTGTTGTCCCTACCAAATAAGAACAAAAGCGAAAGGTTTAAATACCACTCCCATTGAGTAAAAATATGATAGTTAAGCAAGAGCTAGTAAAAAGAATCAAAGAGTACTTTGACTTAAATATTTATGAAACCAAAGTTTGGTTATCTCTATTGACTAAAGGAATTGCTTCTGCAGGAGAAGTAGCTGAATTATCTGGAGTACCAAGATCAAGAACATACGATGTCCTAGAGAGCTTGGAGAAGAGAGGATTCGCAATAACCAAGATAGGAAAGCCTGTAAAATACATTGCAGTAAAGCCAACTGAAGTTATTGAAAAAATGAAATCTAACGTTATGCAACTTGCACAGGATAAAGTTAAGACTCTATCAGAATTAAGATCAACTTCAGAATATACAGAATTAGAACAACTTCACACAACTGGAATTGCTCCAATAAAATCCCATGAAATAACTGGTGCAATCAAAGGAAGAGCAAACGTTCTATCAAGAGCAAGAGAGCTTTTGGAAAATGCCCAAGATGAAGTATTCATCTGCACAAATGTTTCAGACTTTGAAGATAAATCAAGAGTTCTTATTCCAACCATGCAAAAATTGGAAAAAGCAAACGTTAAAATCAGACTGGCTTTATCAGGAGACCATGACAAGGTTAAGAAATTGAACGCAAAATTCGACCTAAAAGCAAAACACGTAGACACATTAGCAAGAATATTCATCTCAGACAAAAAAGAAGCTCTATTGATGGTAACTCCTCACAATTCCGAAGATGACATAGGTGTCTGGCTTAACGCACCTTTCTTCACCTCCTATTTGGCTGGAATGCTTGATAATTCTTTTAAGAACGGGAATGGGGGACATTAAACAATGGCAGACTCTAGAAATTATATTACTAGAAGTGAAAATATTGATGCTAGATCCAAATTGATTGAAAAAATAGGAGCAGGATTAGTCTTCGGTTCTTTTGGATATCTGGCATTTAGTAATCCTCGATCAGTCAAATATTCAGCAATTACTGCAGCAGCAGGGGGAGCTTTGATGTTGGGAGCATTTGCATATAACGTTGTTGCTAGCAGAATAAATGCAAATAAACAAAGAAGAAAAAATGAATTAGAAAGAACTGCAAACACTAATTAACTAATCAACCCTAATTTCTTTAACATCCATACTTGCAATCTTATCAGCATACTTCAATTTAAAATCATTCAAAAATGATTTGCAACTGAAAGTGATAGCTATTTTTGAATATAATCTTCCAGATTTCACAAATGTGCTTTTGTTCTGCGATTTGAAGGCAGAACATTCAGACTTCATCTTCAAAGGAGGACCGACTTTGATAAACTCCTTATTCGGCTTAACGATTAGATATAACTTGCCTTGTTGTGCTTCATCATAGACAAATTCATCTCTAATTATCTTGTAATACTTCCTTATTTCCTCTTCCAAATAGAGAGAAAACTTCTTTAGTTTAGTTCCTGCAATATCTCCTTCCTGTCTGTCAGTTTTTAAATTAACAGTTAGAAACTCCAATTTCTTTTTCTTTGCCTGTTCTTTTATCTTTTCTACGTCCAATTCCTTCGTTTCAAAATATTTTGCATTTGGACTTGCAAGGAATTTCTTCAAATCTTCTCTCAATTTAAGAAATGTCTCCTTGCTAAGAGCGGCAAGGACATTTCTTTCCTTATATGTAGGGTCAACGAGAATCATTGGACCTCCAGACTTACTTTCATTCATATCAATCATCAAATCCTGCTTGTTTTTGTATGTCCTATCAATATCAATTATTATTTTCTCATCTTCTTTTGAATTTACAATTGCTTTTGCCATTTTTTCAAATGTTTTATAATAAATAAGAAGGCATTCAACACCATACCCAGATATTCCTCTAATGTAACTCTCAGCCCCATATACTCCAGATGCTTTGAAGAAAGCCTTTGTAAGAGCTATTTCCCTTGCTATTCTAGGATTTATTTTCTTTTTTACATAATTAACATGGAAATAACTTAGGTCAGTAACGTTCTTTGCCTGTTTTGGATTGCTTATTTTTAATACAGGGATTATCTCAAACCTAAGTTCATTATCAATTATTCTAAAATAATCTCTACTTCCATGAACTTTTTCATACTTCAATTTCTTTATTATCTTTTCAATCGAATCCAGGTTCTTTTCCTCTTTGAATCTAATAAAAATATCCACATCATATCCTTTTTCCTTTATCAGTGTGCCTTTGGCAAAGCTTCCTCCAACAAAAACATCCACATTTATTCTCAATTTCTTTATGCTCTCCTTTAGCTGGGAAAGAAGATTGGCTGTTTTTTCTTTTACTTCATTAAACTCCACATCATCAAGTTCAAAATCTAATTCTTTCAGAACACTATTTAATTTCATTATATAATTAAGAAATAGCACTTTTTAAACTTCTTTCTTGATAGTAATTAGAAGTTTAAATTAAATTAATTCGCTTCGCCCATAGCCCTAAAAGATATAATTGTCTTATTCAATGACTTAATCATCGGACACTAGATAATATTTTTATTTTAATCATCTGTGCTTTATTATATACTACAAGTTAAAAAAACAAAGTATATTATTCCCCTGCTCAACATTAATATATTAAACAGTCAGCGCATAAGATAATTAAACTAATCTCCCAATGGTTACTTCTTATCTTCCTGCTTTCGTACAGAAGATAAATCCACAATATACTTCCCATCTTCCAATTTGTATATTCTAGGCTTGTCCATCGCAAACAACTTTTGCAAATCAAGAACATATTTTCCAGGTTTTAATATGGTAACACTTTCAAAGTCCAAGAATACGGGTGTTTCATCGTCTTCTATTCCTGCTATTTCCCTTACATCTTCTTCTATCTGCTGTTTTTCCTCTTCATCCAAAACAGGACTTGGAATAGAGTTTTCCAATATCTGCTTAAGCTTATCATTTCTAATATAAAAAAAGAACTTACTTTTACAGCTAGTACATCCAGTAAGAAGCTCATTAGAGCCATCTTCATACAATGCTGAACAATGAACACATCTGTACATCCCAAGTCAAGTTTTTTTGAGGTTATAAATATTACTTTGATTGACTGCTATCTTTTCTTGGCTTCAGACCTACTAAATCTTTTTTGTGCGACACTATATCCATGCATGACTTCTCTTATTTCATTAGTTGTTAAAGGAACGTTAATTATTAATTCAATATCATCAACTCTTCTAGTTGTTGTAGCTCTTTCAGGAGAGCACAATTCAGGAGTCAAATACCTTTTTTCATGGCCTATAGAGTCATCAGGCATAGCATCTAAAATTTTCTTGCCTAATATAAAAGGTAATCTTCCTTCAGCACTTATAGTTCTTGTAACACCTCTTCCAACATACAATGCGCTAGCATAATATCCTTGAACTCCTATTCTACTCAAAAATTCACTCTTACTTAAATTAAAAACTATGCCTGACATCAAAACTAAACTCCAAATACCTTTTTATAACTTTCCTCTATTTTTTCTCAATTTGGAGTGGTAAATTAGAAATGGAAATCTCCAGGGAAAGGAGTTATTGTTTGATACGATGTTGTCTCAACAGTCCGCCCAACAACTTCAGTTTTATATTTTCTCACCAGCACGGCATCATCAGTCATAACTGGCCCACATAATGATTCTAGACAAACATTTCTTGCTACAAGTTGTAAATTAGGGTCAGAAGGTTTAGTAAATATTAAGTATGTCCCTTTTTCAGTCTGGATTGGATGTACTTCAGTACCCTCGTCCATTATTATCGTAGTCAAAGGAATTCCATTTTCACGCATAACTCTTCCTTAGTTTGAATACTTTTAAAGATTATTGTTGCAAATGGCCATTAAACAAAGATTGACTATTTTCTAAAGAACAAGTCAATCTTGCTAGGGTCTTTCTTTATCTCTCTTATCAATGAAGCAGGACCAATTATTGTAAGTGCATTTGAATCTCCCACAAGCATCTTTGCAAAGCCATATTTTGCTTTTGTGAATAAGCTCTGATTTCTCAAATTAGGTTCTACCACGGCCAATTCAATTCCCTGGAAATTCTTTACATGGTCAACAAGAGCCATGGTATCCTCAATCAATCTCGCTTCCTCTTCTGGCCTTAATCTTCCTTGAAGAAGAACAATCTTATTGTCCAAAACTAATTTCAATATCTTCTGCACCCTCTCTGAAATACTCAAGTCCTGCACATCTGCGAAAGGCATTACATGCATGCTTAGCTCTTTCAATTTTCCACTCTTCAAATCTGGATATTTTCTAAATAATTTTGCCATTATACTTTCTTAGCTAATTTGAAAAGAGCTTCGTAAAACTCCTCCATATTAGTGCCCTCTTTTGCTGAAATTCCAACAACCTCATAATCTGGGAAAGTTGCTTCAAATTTTTTAATATCTGCGCCCTTCAAATCAATCTTATTTGCAACAACCAAAACTGGAATCTTTCTTGCAATCAAATTTCCTATAATAGTTAAATTAACCTGAGAATATGGATTTTCAGAAGCATCTAAAACAACAACAACTGCCTCCATATCATCCAACCACTGAATACTTTCAATAATTCCTTGTGTTGCCTCTTTAGCTCTCTTTTTAGCATCCTTCTTCTTTATTCCAAACTTCAAAAAGTCTTCATAATCTATTCTTGTCGCAATTCCAGGAGTGTCAGTAATCTTAAATACCAATTCCTTTCCCTTATGTTTTATCTCCACTTTCTCTTTAAACTGAATATGTCTTGTTTCATGCGGAACTTTGCTAACCGCTCCAATTTCTTCTCCAGTCCAGTCCTTACATATTCTATTTGCCAGAGAAGTCTTCCCAGCATTTGGAGGACCATAAAATCCTAATTTAATGCTATCTTTTTTTCCAAATATTGCGTTCAATATTCTTCTCGAAAAACTCTTTAATATTTTTATCATCTCTGATTATTTACATTTTCAAGGTTTAATAAACCTTACTAGTTTTAGATTTAATTTTGCTCATTGAGTAATCTATTTGCTCATAATTCCAACCCACAGACTTTAATTTCTTCCTTATTTCCACATCAGATAACCCTTTATTTCTAGCGTTGACTATAAACAATATGAGATTATACAAATCTTTAGGATTCTTGAACAAATGACTTTCATAATTGTATATATACCACATCCTTCCGAAATAAAACGCAATTCCTGCAAGAACAAGCACAACCAGCAATCCAGTCAAGAATATTGTCCAATTAAATCCTCCAACAACCTGTCCTATGCTTCCAATAACTCCCAGTTTATTTATATCTGGAGAAATATATGCTCCAATCTCAGAAATCTTTACCGCTCCAGGAATAATAAATTCAATCGTTTGTGCACTGCTAAGTGGAATATAAACTCCACTTCCAACAGCCTTTTGTCCATAGTTCTCTTTAAACAATATGGAATCAAAAGGATAATCTATAATTAAATATCCCTCCAAGTCAGTCTTTGGAGCAACATTGATTGAAAACTTGCTAACTATTGGTGAAACTCCAGAATCTCCAAATCTCGAAATTTCCTCAAACCCAATCTTAGAATCATAATTGCTCTCCATCCAGTCAACAATCTTTATTCTCAATTCAGAATCATCCAAATCAGCAGAGTTAGAAGACAACGTCTTGATATAACTTAAATCAGCATTCCCCACTCCAATTTCCAAGGGAATATTACTTCCTTTTTGTCCAATAACTATTGAGTAGGGCACATCTAATTTTACCAATTGCCCAACTATTGTTTGAAGCGCATCAGAATTATTCTGACTTGTGCTTTCAAATGTTCTTTTTATGGAAGCAAGATCTGTGCTAATCTTAGTGAGATTAGTTCTTTTCTCAACCTCTGCTTTAACCCATCCCTCAAATCCATTTATTTGAGAACTAACATTCGAAATTCTTGCCTCATCTGCAACAATCATAAGTCTTGCAGATTCATATACATTTCCAACATTTATTTTAAATGTCTTTGTAGATATGGCTGCATCACTCTTTACAACCTTAATAGTTACATCATAACTTCCTCCGCTAGAATAAGAATGAGCTACCTCTCCGAAAGAAGATTGAGCAGTTTTACCATCTCCAAAATCCCAATTACTTGAAGTTACATAAGTATAATTATTTGGGAGAATTATTTTAAATGGAACACTCTGTCCAATATATGCATACTTAGGAGAAATCTCAAATCCAAATCCAGAAACCATACTTATCACATCGCTGCTCAATCTGTTTAAGTCAAAAAACAACTCAAATGTTCTGTTTCCAGAAATACTAGGAGTTTTAATATTCAATTTTTCAAAATCAATTGATAAAGTTTTCAATGAACTTATCTTCATTTTATCAGAGCCAACATTATATATTAAATTATTATTTTGCCCTATAGCACTGTCACTATTATATTTCAATTCAATATTATTTATGCTTATAGTTTGTGATGGCCCAATTAACGAGAAAGGAATAACGCATCCATCCTCACAATTATTTCCATACTTTCTGTCAAGATATAGCTGCACAGAATCTATAAGTCCCGTTTCAGATTCGCTCATCAACTTAGAATATAATCTAGAATCAAAAGTTTTTTGTATTGAACCATATTTTAATGGCTGAGCATATATTTCATAATTGGTAGTATATCCCTCGCTGTCCGCTCCCACCTTCCCACACTTTGTCGAACCTCCAGCCAGATTTATTTTATAATTTGCACTATTAGCTACGGAAACACAAACCAGCGCAGTTATCTGCTTTGTAGAACTATAATTTATTACACAATCTCTCTCTTGAATTGAAGAAGTAATATTAGGAAGAGTACATCTCCCTAATCTCTCTCCAGGGCCGCTCTCCAAATACATTTCCATGATTATCAAACCATATCTGTTTGTAGAATTCTTTATCTTTGCACCAACACTATATGCAGGCGAACTTGGTAAGATTATTTTCTCACAATAAGGAGTACTAGACAACTCTCCCTCTCCAGCTATAAGTGAACTATCAAAGCACCCATAATTCTTATCCCCGCATCCATCCAAGACATAATTCGTGTTATATAAATCAACGATTCCATCATCAAACAAATCTAGAGAAAGTTGATTCAAACACGAATCTCGAATATTACTCGAAATTTGGAAGCTTAAATTTCTCAATACAATTCCATCTCCATTTATAACAAAACCATACAAATTCTGACTATCTCCAATATTGATATTTTTATAAGCCTCTCCGGAACTAAAGGTATATGCTGGATTGCAGTCGCTTGGAGAGCATCTGAAGTCAGTTCCAGAAACATATCCGGAATCCCTAACAATATCAAGCAAGGACTTGCTTCCTCCAATAGAACTGGTGAAAAGAGAATTTGTTTGATTAACAAACACCAAATTAAACTTTCCAGCTATCAAATCTCCCCCATTATAATCTGTTTTTAATGAAACCTTAGTAAAATTCAAGCTTGCAGAAGCAAGACTAACTAAAAACATTCCAACCATCACCATCAGCACAACTTTTTTTATATTCATTTATTTCCCTTTTTTTCTAAACGAAACAATAGCATAAACTAATAAAATTCCCAAAATTGAAATAATTAAATTATTGCTATCAAATAATGGAAGAACAATATTTGAACCACCACATTTTACTTTCACAGAACCACTCTTCTCACACTTTGAATCGCTATCCGCTACAATAACCCAAATATTTCCAACTTTATTTGCTCTTCTTATTGTATAATCCACAGTTTTCTCATTTCTAGTGCACTCACTTTCTTTACTAACTTCCATTATGCACTGATATTCAACGTTTGGTATATTAAATCCAGCAACTTGTTTCGTATACTGTACAGCACATGCATCATTAACCCATGCACAATTTGTTGAAGCGATGCCTTCTCCACCAACTAAACTCAAGGATATTGCATCCATCTGCTTCTGGCTGCTTGAAGCATAATTACAATCAGCCTCACATTGTGTTTGTTTCCCAGATGAAACGTAATTATAATCATCACATACTCTTATCTGATATTCCTGTCCGCTCTTGCTCGCAAATTGTATGCATCCATTAGCAGTACATTTTATTCCTGAACCTCCAGAACTTGTGCAGATAGTTCCAATTGGACAGCAATCTTCTGCCCCTCCAGCAACTCTATCTACCCCTCCACAATTTCCAATAACTGACGTATTAAACCCAATTCCATTTTCATACCACATTTTTCCATCTCCCGAACACCCATTTCCATTTACAACACTTCCAGTTATTTCAAATGGATTAGATGTAAATCCAGAATAGTTAGAATATGATTTTATTCTCAATTGAATTTGTTTTTGTCCTGAACTCACATAGGTTTTAGTCCCTGAAACTTTTGCGCTTCCAATTTCAGAAGAACTCGAACTTCCTTCAACAAAAGTCCAGTTAAATTCCATTGAAGCATAATTTAATCTCATTCCTGCGTCATTTCCTATTGCAATTGGACAAACTCCAGAGAATCCAACTGGGCAAGCATCCGTAGAAGAAGGACATCTTCCTCCCAAACAAGATAAATTATAATCGCCACTCATGCTTAAAACATAACTATGTCCTCCACTATAATCAACAACATTACTTGTAACTCTCGAATTAACCAAGGGAGTTTCAATAATTGGAACAACTTGAATTCCTGCAGAGCTATTTAATATAACTATATTTCTTGATGTAGTTCCTGACACTCCATTTCTATTTGTCACATTTAAAATTATTTTTTTAACTCCAGGAGTAGCATATGTATGTGAGAAAGAACTCATATTTCTCTTTGAAACATCTAGAGAAGGATCATCCACATCCCAATAAACACTAAACGCTCTCTCAGAAGAACTACTCTCAGAGAAGTTTACAGGACTTCCAGCAAAATAAACTCCCTCATTTAAAGGATAATTCACTACAGCATTAGGTCTACTTATTGGTCCCTCACTTCTGCTTACACTAATTATTACAGTTCTATTAGTGACACCACCAGCAGAAACAACAGCATAAAATTCCAATTCAGGGCTAGAACCAACGTTATTATTATCATTCTCTGCCCCAGCAAGAATATCCAAATCAGTTATTTCCCAAGAAACTCTCGCAATTCCATCGCTCCCAATTGTTGCATTTAGAGCATTTGAACCAGTGCGAATATTTTGTGTACCAAATAAAATACCGTCCTCTTCATAAATCTCAACGGTTGCAATTCCACTAGGCACACCAGTTTCAACAACAATTCCAACACTATTATTTACATAGCTGCCAGTTATCATCCCCCCCGTGCTATTTATCCAATATGAATATAGTTTTCCAGGAGAAAGAGATTGTTTTGAACAGCAAACTTTGTATGGATATGAATTGTCTGCGGAGATGTGCGCATTGGTATTAGAAGATAATGAAGCAACAATAAATTTTCCAGAAGGGCAGGCACCATTTACAAAAACACATGATAAATCTCCATAGCAAACTGGAACAGAATATTCTCCAATAGAGGCATTCTCAGCATGGGCATTTATAGGAGAGGATAACTTCAAAACAATATTCGAATTATCACTCTTGCAACTATGGGGATTTGTCCCAGTATAACTCATACCCATAACTTGATCATAGCATATTTTATAAGGATAATTATACTCACTCCAATTCGCACCATGAGAATTTGAGTTATTATACAGAGACATTATTACTTGACTTTCTCCTCCAAGACAAGAATTTATTTCAGCAGAAACAATAGAAGAACTAACAAAAATAATAAAAACAAGAAAAGTCAAAAAAATCACCCTATTTTTCACAAATCCCACCATCATTCCAACAGACAAATATACTATTTAAATCTTTCAGAAAATCGACGCTATTCTTGCCAATATACCAACTTAATCTTTACTGGATTTGCCACATTAGAAATACTCGCAGACAATATTCTTTCCTCGCTTATCATCTCCAAGTTATCATTTTCCAATTCGCAACTTTCCAAGGAGCATATCTTTATTTCATATCCATATCCTGGAGGCAGTTTTTCAGAAACAAAATCCCTAATTCTTTTTAATATCACCGCATTTACTCCCTCATCCTCTTTCAATACAAGATTATAATCCAAAATCACTTCTCTCATAGAATTATTCATAGAAATTTGCTCCAATATTCCTATCTCTTCGGCAGGAACCTCTTTCCCAATATTGTTCTGCTTTGTCACAACAAAAAGAACAGACAAAACTATCAAAATCGCAATACTTGCCTCCAATACTCTAAGCCACCCACTTCTGTCATTTATTAAGTTTACCATTCATCCACCTCTATTTTTCCATATTCCATCTTTCCATATTCAGTCAAAACCAAAACATTTTTCTCAGAACTCTCTATTTCCAACCCATATGGAATTTCTTTTTTCATATTTACTTTTCTTCCAGAAACATCAAATATTAAGTTAAAATTATTCATTTTTCCCAATTCCAACTTCTCGGCAATATAATTATAATTCTCATAATAGCTCACATTCATCTCATTTACTTTCTTCTCGGAAATTAAATTCAAATTTTGAACTGCCCCAAGCTTATACAATTCATCATTTTCTTTTACAATTCCAATTTCAGAAGAAGAATCAGGCAAATCTTCGCTAAATACGATGGATATCTTTTTCTTGTCTGCCCAAGAACTCCTAATATAAATTAAATCACCCACTTTCTCAGACATTAATATTCCAGAATCATCAAAAACAGCAAAATTACCTGATTCATTTATTCTAATTGAAATAATATCATTGGAATTTCCCCCATTTACAATAACACTATAAACACTAACTTTGCTCTCAGTCATTTTAATAACATTATCCATAACATTCATATCATTATCGGAATTATAGCTAATCAAGGGCATAAAATAATACAAAACAAACCCCATGCCAGTAAGAAAAAGCACAAATGATGCAATAACCTCAACATGTCCTAGCCCCTTTTTTTCCATGCACCGATATAAGCTGTTACCTTTTTATACTCTTTCCTTCTTTACTAATTATAATAAAAATATAATCAACATGGAAGATTTAATTAAAAAAATAAAAGAAAAACCAGAATTAAGGGGAATTCCAGACAGCATAGTCAGAGAGCTAATTGACAAATACACAGATAAATATAAAATAAATCTAAAAGAAATGAAAAAATCAGACATAAAAATAATAATTAAGGAAGTCAGAGCTCAACTAAGAATTTACACCGGAAGATTCCAACTCTCTAACAAACCTATTTCCTCAAATAACAAAGAAGAAACAGACACTCTCTCACTTCTCAAAGCACATTCCTCAACAAATGAGCGTCTCTCATTTTATCCCCAACTAAAAGAAAAAATAAAAAACCTAAATCCAAAATCTATTCTTGATTTGGGCTGCGGTCTAAACCCACTAGAACTCGCATCTAGAGATGTCCACTACTATGCATCAGACATAAATCAAACTCATTTGGATATAATAAAAGAATTTTTCAAAAAAAATCACATAAAAGGACAAACTTTCATCTACGACCTTAGAAATCTCTCAAAATCGCCAGAACCTCTTCCAGAAACTGACCTTGCCCTTCTTTTCAAAGTCCTTGACATAATCGATGACAAAGGAAGAGCAAATGCAGAAAAAATAATTAATATGATTCCAGCAAAACATATCCTAGCCAGCTTTTCAACAATTAAAATCTCAGGAAAAAAGATGAACCGCCCAGAAAGACAATGGTTTGAGAAGATGCTAGCCCGTTTAGGAAAAAAATACTCCACATTTAGCTCAGAAAATGAGATTTTCTATTTGATTGATAATGAAGTTCAGTATATAAATACTAGATGATTAAAATAAAAATATTATCAAATGTCCAATAATTAAGTTGTTGAATAAGATAATTATATTTTCCAGAGTCATAGTGAATGGCATTAACTTGTAGTGTGCTAAAAATGTCTAAAATCCTAATTCGGCGTTATCCAAATACAGAATTAGCCCCAGTAGAAACCAAAAAGGCAACAACTGCCAAGATAAAAGAATGCTTTACTCCATTTCTTATGCTTCCCTCAGTTAGCTTTCCAATTGCCAATCCAGCAAAAAATCCCTGAGTAACTAAAAGATACAAGAACTGATTTGCGACCTGAAGTTTGGGAATATTTTTTGTAGCAGTTTCTTGCCCATATGATTTAGCCAGATCTCCCATCTTAGTTAAATCTGCAAACTTACTCTCTCCCACAAGAGGAATTATCTTGAACTGCATTATGAGCATTATTCCTAAAAATATAAAGAATATAATATATCCCTGCACAACCAAACTATATATTGCTGCCTTTCTCTCCTTCTTTAGCTTCTCAACTTCATCAATTGACTTAGCAACGGAATCCAGGATATAATTTATTTCTCCTCCTGCCCTCTCAGCTTCAATTATTAAAGCAACTGCCCTGCTTATAACGACATTATCAACATCAAACGCAAAATTTCTAAGGGCACTATTAACTGGAATTCCAAGTTCAATTTGATTAGATAATTTCTGCACATGTGAAGTAAGAGGACCAAAGTCTTTCTTTTTCATATTAATTATACTCTTGCTTATTGGAGTTCCAGTCGCAACGCTCTCACTTAGATTTCTAGAGAACTCCAAGAACATCTGACTCATATCGCTCTCCCTCTTATTTTCCAGCATCAAATCTATAATAAATGGGGAAACAATTATAATCACACCTATTCCAGCAAAAAATAAGAACCCACTTGCTCCAGTATCCATATTAAAAAATAAAAAATCCATTAGGATTGCCACTAATCCAAGAGCAATTCCAATGTAATGTATTTTTTTTAGTTTCATTTTAGTATATTGGCTGTTTAAATCTAAGGAACATAAGGAAAAGCAAATTTATTAATGCTATTGCTGCAATGGTAATGATATTTATCTCTCCAGGAGTGAAAGGCAAATTCAATCCAGATAAAGACATCATCACAACAACAAGCATAAGAATCATTGGAGCAGCAATTACAACACTTATATATATATCCATAAATGTCTCTGCAACCTTCGTGTATTTCTCTCTCTCCAATCTATAATCCGTAAGCAAAGTCTCAGCTCTTTTAGCAAAGAAGTCAGAAAGATTTCCTCCCGAGCTTATTGTAGTTCCCATTCCAGTAAGAAGTTCCGCCAATTTCTGACTTGAAGTGTTTTTCTGAACATTATTAACGGCGGTAACTAAATCATATCCATAAATATTAATTTGATTCATTATCTTTCTTATCTCCACTCTCAGAAAAGGATACTCTTTGCTTAATCCAATTATTTTGAATATTTGTACAGGCTCTATTCCCGAGCCTGCAACCGCGCTCATGTGTATCACTGCAAATGGCAATTCCTGCTCTATTCTTCGGGCATTACTCTTTTTCTCATTTGAAGGATAGCTATACATAAAAAAGAAAGTTCCAAGAGTAAAAATTACCGGCACCCATATTACCGTTAACAGCCTAGAAACAATATCCCCAGAATAACTAATAACAAATGGAAAATTAACAACTAATTTAAAGAATAAAAGGAAAATCATAAACAAAAATCCAAAAATCATTGCAACCAAAGTTGAAAAGAACATTGTTGCAATGTAAACCTCCGCAAGAAAACCAATATTTGCTTTATTCACATCAGACACAAGAGAACCAAAATATCCCTTTTTAACAAGCCCAGACGCCGTTCCCAAAAATATTTTATTTGAATATTTAACATATCCTCTAGATTTCTGAAATTCATCACTCTTTTCAACTTCGACAGCACTTTTTTTCCTTATCTTCCTAATCAATCCTTCACTTATCTCCAATTCCTTCATAAATTTCCCCTTATCTCCGCTCTTTATTGTAACAACCATTGTCTGATTTGGACCGGCTATCTTTATCTGTGCCAGATTTGGTGCTTTCCTATTTCCAGATAATCCTTGCAATCTTGTGCTGCTCGAAAGCAAATCAGGCATAGCATTATTTATTATTTTCAATCTAACCTTCAAAGAAGAAATACTATCATCTAATATTCTTATCTCATCTTTTCCAGCACTCTGCCTTCTATTAACATATGAAGACATCTCCCTAAGAATCTGCATCTGCAAATCAATATTTTTTCTCAATTCTTCTATCATTATTCCTCTATTTTCCTATTTATTTCGCTCTGCAAAGAAAGAATTTCTTTCTTTATCTGCATCATTCTTTCATTATCCTTTTCCCTCACTGCCCTTTCAAGCCCATAGCTCAATTCCCTTATGGCACTCAGAAGCTGCGCAATTGAAACTATCTCTTCTTTTTGCATTAACATAGAAAACCAGGGAGATTTAAATATCTTTATTATCGGTTAAATCTATTCAAAACCCACAATCTCCAACCCATCCAAACCAACAAAATCAATCAAACCACTCAGACACCAGATAATAAAAGCCACTCAAACAAACAGATAACAAAAGTTTAGAATTTAATCAAAAAGAAATCCCCACAGCTCTGCTGTGGTTGGGTAAACTGAAGCACAAGACAAATAATTATCTATAATCTGATATCCTCATCGACAATAGCTAACTCTATTTTTATTCGAGGGTTTTATCTGTTTTAGAAGCCCCGCAGCTCTGCTACGATTGGGAATTTAATTTTGATTGTTTGGTTTCAAAATAACTTTTTCTTCTTTTTGATTAAATGTGATTACAAATTTATCAAAAAATCCTGCTCTCCCCAATAAAACAGGTATTTCCTCGTCCATTTTATCTAATATTATTTTGACTGGAATTTCATAAGTATAGATTTCATGTGCTTTTCCAAGCTCAACTACTAATTTTGACTGGATTGCTGGAACCTTTCCACCTATTCCTCTTGCCTCTTCTTTCTTACCACTTAAATTTATTCCCAGAAGTTCAGCCACTTCACTAGGGATAACAGAAACATCCGCACCAGAATCAAGGAGAGCTATAAATTGATATTTCCCACCACTAGAAGATAAGGTAACAGGAATTGAGGGAGATTTTATTTCAGTATTATTTGGTCTCTTTACCTTTTTATATTTAAAAGTAAGTGTCATTCTAAAATATCATCGTTTCTTCACTGGGAACTCTCGCCAAAAGAAACTTCTTTCCTCCAGAAACGATCTTTGCCATCGTAACAACTTCTTTTAACTCCTTCCCATGAGCAATTATTCTATTCTCAAATATCGCAATCCATTCACCAACATAGATACTTACATCAGCCTGCATAAAATACTGATAGTTCGCTTCCTGAACTGAAAGAGCCATAAGAAATCATATCATTGTTAGTTTTTATACCTTACGAAACAGCATTCCAAAAAATCCTATTCCATAATCCCAAATCTATTCAGAACTTCAACAGGGTTTTTGTAATAGGCATTAATAATTGATTGAACTTCATTAAATCCAAAAACCTTCTGCTGGTATAACATATAAATTAACTTAGCACGTGTTAGCATTTCATTATATAATTTTTCTACGGGAATTCCAGTCTTTGCAGAGATTTTTTCAAAAGCCTTATTTTGTTTTTTGTAATAGAATACATCCTTTGCAGGATCCCATTTGAATGGAGTATTGATGAGCGCAGTTCCATCCTTATTTACATTTATTATTTCCACAATTTCTCTCACTCTTCTCACTTCATTTTTACCAGATAGCGCATGAGTAGCAACGGCAACACAATCTAAAGAATTAACAAGTGTAGGAGAAAGTTCAATTGGAGGAGTTTGCAATCTTCTTATGAGAGTATCAACAGAATCTGCATGCATTGTACTTATCGAACTATGCCCCGATGCCATTCCCTGGAATAACACAGAAGCCTCCTTACCTCTAACTTCTCCCACAATTAGATAATCTGGATTTTGTCTAAATGAGCTCTTAAGCAAGGTGAACAAATCTATTTCTCCCAAATTTCCAACTCCAACAGATGTCCTAGAAACAGAAGGAAGCCAATTTTCTCTTGGAAGATTTATTTCTCTAGTATTATGAACAAAGATATTATTACATAGAAATTTTTCATGCTCTGGAATGCTTAAATCAAAAACTTCAATTTCTTCAGAGCTCACTTTTCTAACCGATTTTACTTTATCCCAAAATATGTCATTATGTGACAAATCATTAAATTCAGATCCAGTCGGAGCTATTTTTTGCATGTAATTTCTGCCCATATTCTGTAATCCTTTCAAGTAAAGATGTTGAATTTTTACGTTTGCAATTTCATCTAATTCCATTAACTTTTGATTACTCAAAGGAATAATATCTGAATTCGAGTGATGTGATTTTGAATTCATCAAATTGAGTTTTTTATTCTTTCTTTCCTGTAAGAATCCTATTTCCTTGAATTTTTGCAGATTATCAAAGCTTGAAATAGACATATTTATACATCTATCTTTTCTTTCAAAATCATTCATCCTAGAGATAATTCCAAATCTAAGAAGCAAGGTTTGCATATCGCTCAGCAATTCATAGCTCTGGGATGCACAAGATGCTTCATGTTTCTTTATACAACCATCCGCACTGAAATATCCTCTTATAAATGGTTTTATTTGCTCATTGCTTAAACCAAATATAAATTCTGGAATCTTTTTAGTATCCGAATAACCATCAAGTTTCATAACATATTTCATGAATTTATACAAAACGGAACTATGGATTCTCAATGAAACGCCACCATCATTCATAGCAGAATAATTTGAGCCAACATAATCTTTAAGGTGTTTAAATATATCAATACATTCTTTATCAATATTTGAGAGTATAACTGAATTTTTATTATAATTATCATAACTTCCATCTCCAAGCCACAACCCACAAAATTCCAAGAATTCTTTACTTATTTCAAATATTACTGGTATCGATGCCTTATTTTTACTTTTGATTCTTAATTTCCTCAGTTCATCATATGAAAAGTCTATTTTCAATTTAAGAAATTCGCTTATTTTTATCAAATCATTATTTTTCCACCATCTTCGTCTTTCTTTTTTAACTCCCAAGTCATGATAAGAATTATTTTCAAATATTTTTCCAATTGGCGATCCTTCTAAAAAGTCTTCCTTAAAGACTTCTAAATAGTCCATAAGGTTAATTTCGCGTACTTCTTTTCCTTCAATAGGCAATCTTCTAGGTACAGCTATAAACGATTTGTTCTCTTTAAGTTCAGTAGGTTTTATTTCCTCTAAAGAATTATCTTTTCCTAATGCGAAGAGTGAATGGTCTTTGGTAACTTTTATCTTTCTTCCAGTTGCAGTCATTACTTCATAAATATCTTTTTTTACCTTGTGATTAATATAATCAGAAGGTTTTACCCATTTAATTTCTCCTTTTTTATCAATAGTCATTACTTTGGCATCTATTTTATTATCGACAAATTCCTTTATAGTAATATTTCTCGTTTTGTCTTTTTCTCTTATGATTATTTTAGAATCACCAGTTACACTATCTTCAATGCTTACGACTCTTGCTTCAGGAGGAATAAAGAAAGCAAGGGCATTCAACAAAGTTGTTTTTCCAGATGCAGTTCCTCCAGCAATAAGAATATTAGAATGATATTGCAACAACATCCAAAAGTAAGCCATCATTTCTGGAGAAAGAGTGTTTGATGAAATTAACTGTGTTGGAGTCCAAGGAACTTTTGTAAATTTTCTTATGGTAAACGTTGGCCCCCTAGAAGAAATATCCTTCGTGTACGTTGCATTTACTCTTGAATTATGACAGCAAATGCCTCCCGTTCCAGCGACAAAATTTTCATCGCCGTCAACACTAAAATCATAAACATATTGCGATGTTGATTTTACTCTAGTAATTTTACTAATCTTAGCAAAACCAAAATCAGAATCTATTAATTTTTTTGCAATCTTTATTTCTTCAACAACCTTTTTACCTTCTTCAGTCAAATTTCCTTCTTGAATAAAACCTCTTTTTCCCCATTCCAGCAAAAACTTTTTAGTTGCCAAATCAAGATTTTCAAATCTTTTATATCTTATATCTTTTAATATTTCTAATAACCTTTCTCTACTTACTCTTTTATTTGCCAATCTTAAGTGAGTTTTATTCAATGGATTAAGTACTTCAAGAGGAATCATCGAAGGATAAGGATTATCAACTTTTCTTGCATAAAAATTAGAATAGTATGCTCCATTAGTATTTATTTTTCTTCCTCTAATATAAGTTACTTTTGGCATCGACTTGTAGAACGCAGCAATCTCCTCATTAAACAAAGCTAAATAAGAGACATCATTTGCAAGCTCTTTACTAACAGTTGTACTGTAATCTCCTTCATGCCAGGCACTTATAAACTCCTTCTGCAACTCTTTAGAAACATTAAATATTAATTCGGGAACTCTTTTATTTTTTGCACCCATACTAACTTTTAAAACTTCTTTCATAATAATCCAAGGAATGAGTCCGTCTATTTTCACTTTAACAGCATTATTTATTGGTGGCTCGACATACGAATCAAGATTAAAGCATTTCTTAGCACATACACCAATTTCATCTATCAGATTATTTTCATTTTTATTTAGGCAAAAATAGATGCCTCTCGAGTTATAATCATACAACCATCCTTCTGCAACATATAGTCCCAATAATCTTACTAAGTCCTTATTCACTTCCAAAAAAGTAGGTACTTTATGAGAAGAAGTTGTTCCAATAAAACATTTTCTTAGCTGATTCTCATCAAGAAAATAGTAAAGATTTATCGGAAGAATTTTTTTGTTTTTATGCTCACAATATGCCTGATTTGGAATTTTGTAATTTGCCCGATAATACTCATAGAGTTCAGTCTTTTTAATTAGGTAAATTTCTTCAGGCACATCTCTTATGATAAGCTTCGTTTTATAGCTAGACTTAGATAATTCTTCAGCGAGATTTATTTCTTTTATTTTATTGTTTTCAGGGATAATTGACGGAATTATAACATAATCTCCCTCTTTTAATATATCAGTCCTTTCAGATTTAACTCCTTCATTTGTCAGAACAAAAATACTATGATTTCCCGTTAACTTTATTTTTCTGCCAAATTCAAGATATAATTGATATAAGTCTTTGTCTACTTTATGTCTGTAAACATATTGTGCTTTTTTCCAGCTTATTTTATAACTCTTATCAAATGAAACAACCTCAAGCTTTTCAACATTTACAGGTTTATCACTTTCATTATCCTTATAATACTTATCCACAACTTCTCCAATTTTTCCAGTTTTTACAATTCCGTCTTCTCTATAAACTAAGGGTTCATTATAATCTATACTTCCATCCGGAAGAGTCCCATCAAGCATTGGCTGGGCATAGGAGACATATCTCCCACATCTCTGAGCAAGCTTCTCAACAAAACTACCTATTCTTTCCATATCATTATAAACTAAATTAGTCCTAAGATTTCTAAACACTCGATGAATTATATAAACAGGAGTGTTTATTCCATTGCATTCAATATCTTCTATAAAATAATCTCTAAGCAAAGGGTCTATTTCATTCAATCCAATAAAATCTCTAAATAAATAATAAAATATCTTTGCATAGGTCTCGGCGCTTATTCCAAGATTAAGTTCATCAATCAATAATCTAGCAGTTTTATCTATATATTTTGTAATTGATTCTAAAGTATTATCTAGAGCAACATTAACATTAACAACTTCCATCATTGCACTTTCCAACTGAATCAATGCAGCCTGTTCCCCATTATCCAAAATAGGTTCTTCCAAATCATAAACCAACTCATTCAAATTATTATTCCAGTATATATGCGCAGAAACATACGGAGCGATAAGCATGTATCTCACATCTATCTTCTTTTTATCATCCAGCTTCGGCAAAGGAGGAATAGCTGGATTGGTATTAATCGTTATTGCCATCAATGATATTTGCCTAAATGTTTATTTAAAGCTATCCCCTAAACTTGTTTTATATCAATATTAAACTGCTTGTTCCTAACTCCTCTATTTGTTAATGTTAATTTATAAGGATTAGAAGATGCATCAAATTTCTTCATTTCCTCTTGTCCAGAATAGGTTATATTTACGCTTGGATAAATTAGCTTTATGCTAATATCGTAATTCTTCTGATTCCTTTCCGTTAAGACTTTTACCTTTCCAACAGATATCTCAACACCAGGCTCAGAATACGCACTGCTTATCCCCATGATATCCAGAGAAATACTATCATTCGCAGAATCAATATTCATCTCTCCACTTTTAAGTGTAAAATCAACAACTTTCCTAGATCCAGGACTGTTTCTAACATCTATAATTTTATTATTCAACCCATTCATTGCAGTTATGCTTTGCTCAACAAGAGTATTATCTCTGAGCTCATTTATTTTAGGCATTGCATATGAAAGAACCAACGCAATTAAAGCCAAACCAATTAACGTATAAATAACTGTTTCAATCCATATCTGTCCTCTTTTTATTTTCATTCTCTCATTTTTCATTATTCAATCCCCCACATATTCACATCACTAACACATTTAACAAAATTAATTTTATCATTGGCTGTTTCACAAACTCTCCCAGAACTAATAATTGGATATATCTCTACAGATTCTATGCTTTCATTGGAATCATAAACATATGTATAAGAATCTCCAGACTTTGGAATAGAAATCTTTTCCGTGCTTCCATCAAGCATTCTTAATTTCCCCACAGCATCTCCATCCTTTGCTTGTGCCGTCTTTATCAGTCCATTTTTTTCAGAAAATGAAACTAAAAATCCAGAAATCTTTTCAGAGTCCATATTTCCCTTAGCTTTAACAACAAATACATAAGAATTTCCACCTTGGCAATTCATATTATAGTCATTATTACCAATTGTCTGCTCCTGAACAAATGTAAAATAATCATTATAATCTAAACATTCACTTCCTCTTTGTAAATTATCTCTTACAAGAGGAACAACAAATGAATAAATAAGAACTGCAGCAGCAATAGTCATAAGAATAATCAAAACTGTGGAAATTATTTCAGACATTCCTTTTTTATTGCTCCAAATGGATTTAATACTTTCCACCTTGCTACGATTATTCTCGTTTGTTCCCATTTGGAGGCTTAAAGAATACCTCCATTTTGCTGTGATTCGGATTCTTTAATTTTTATTGCTATCATTTTAAGCACCAACAACTAAATCAATTCCTTTATCGCTACAGGTATAACTTTTCTTACCACTACTAGATTCTCCCAGTAAAACAGGAAGGACAGTTATAGAATCTCCTTCAAGTACATTGGATGGAAATTCAATCTTCCCAGTTGCTCCGGAAACAATTGTAGAATCAAAAGGCAATACTCCCGAGCCAGAACTGCTTCCAAGAGTTTTCTTTATTATTTCCAAACCATATACTGGAATCGTTCCTTCATTAGAAATATGCACTTGCCCCCCATAAGCTTCAGCCTTAATATTTATTTGAGGACATGAATTTTCAATAACTTCCTTATTCTTTGTAACCTTTTCATTTACAAATCCTTTCGCCCAAACAAAAATGAGTGCCGCAAGTACCATAACAATCAAAATAAGAAGAACACTTGCAATTATTGGAGACAACCCTCTTTTATTATTCAATCCCATCTCTTTCAAAGGATTTTGATGTTTAAAAATCTATTTTAAAACATCAATTTAACGATAAAATAAATTATATTAGCCCACATCCATTATCGCCATTATAATTATCTCTCAAATATTAAATTTCATCCAAGATGAAATTGAACAGATTACAACATAATTCAATTATTTATTTTTGCTTCACAAGAGATATTCTCTTTACTCTTCAATATCTCTCTTCAAATATTCAAAAGCAGAATATGCGGCGGTACATCCCTCAGCTACTCCAGTAATTGCCTGCTTAAACGGTTTATCTGCAACATCTCCAGCAGCAAATACTCCAGGAACATTTGTTTCAGATGTTCTATGGTCTATTACTATCTCATTATGGTTGTTTGTTTTAACTCCCAATTTCTTTGCCAAATCACTCAGAGGGATGTGCCCTATATCCACAAGCAAACCATCAACATCCAATTCCTTTTTACCATTGAATTCTCTATCCAAAATAATTTTTCTCAACCTGCTGTCGCCTTTAATTTCCACAATATTTGCATTATTTATTATTTCTATATTTTTCTTAGCAGCAATTCTTTTAACATTAACAGGTTCAGCAGTCATGTTATCCTTTCTTATTATAATAAACACTTTTTTTGCATGCTCTGCAAGAACAAGAGCATCTTTTGCAGCACTATCACTCCCTCCAACAACTGCAGTAATCTTATTTTTATACATTGGAGAATCACATAGAGCACAATAAAATACTCCCTTATTCTCAAACTCCATACTTCCAGGAACTTCCAACTTTCTCCATTTTGTTCCTGTTGCAAAAAGAATTGTTTTTCCAGAATACTCATTTTCTTTTGTCTTCACAAAAAATCCTTTACCTTT
>Ga0209212_1002038_pt1 | contig 30181 bp, 31 predicted proteins | sample RifGroC2_FD_183996 | JGI IMG/M metagenome (GOLD analysis project Ga0209212, IMG submission 183996) | Groundwater microbial communities from Rifle, Colorado, USA - Groundwater C2 (SPAdes) (version 2) | ecosystem: Environmental > Aquatic > Deep subsurface > Groundwater | place: Rifle, Colorado...
CATGAAATGGCTCGAAATGCATAATGATTCTGTAAAATTAGGAGGGAAAACTCTTCGCGAGGTTATGGAAGAATTAAGCGGATTAATGAAAAGAGCAAATAACGAAGGCACTTATTCAGACAGTATGATTGTTGGCAAAATGGATTTTATAGAAGCTCACAACCTTCCTATCGAGGTTAAGTATCAGTCTTTCTTTTTACCCAAAGATACTACACTTAAAAGTACCTCCGGTAATTCTACTGCGAGAAATTTTAATAGTGATACGGGTAATGTTCCCCCTGATTTTAACTTCATAAAACAAATGATGAAAGACGGGGAAGATGCTGAAATGAATTTTACCTGGTATTCTTCTGCAAATGATAAATGGTACGGGCACAGTGTTGTACTTACAGGTTACCAGGAGTTTGCAAACGGCACAAAGGTACTAACCTTTAACCATGATAAGGATCAGAGGAATGCCGGCGGCACAGTTACGCAAACAGATACCGTTTGGGTAGATTCTACAGGATGGATGAGGTTCGGACCAAACAAAAAATATTTCATTAAAGATATTGTTGCTGAGAGTCCAATACCTACATTTGGACAATCAACTGCAGCATGGCTAAATGAATTTTTCACTCTTGATGGAACACTAAATAAAGGTAATGCAATAAAAAATGGAAGTAGCGAATTTATCGAGATGGTGGCAAACCAGAATATTCCCGACCCGCAGAATTACAGAATCACTTTGTACGACAAAGCAACAGGCACACAATATTCGGTAATGACATTAGATCAATTTACGGCTGGTGCCACGATGGATTCCTTTATTGTATATACAATATCATTTACCGGAGACGTTCTACACGACACCGAAGGGGGTATTGCTCTCAGTTATAACGGTTCACCAATCCCCGGATTATTTATAAGTTACGGCGGTGTATTTACCGCTTTAGATGGAGACTGGACAGGTTTAACAAGCACAGATGCCGGAATAACACCAGCTCCGGGAAATTCTATAGCACTTACCGGAACAGGTGCCCAGTTCTCAAGCTTTTCATGGACAAGCTCAAGTCCTCCTTCCCCGGGATCATTTAATCAATCCCAGGAAATCCCTGTTGAATTGGTTTCCTTTAGCGCTTATGCCGAAAAAGAAGGAGTATCCCTTAAGTGGATGACCGCTACTGAAATAAATAATTCCGGGTTCGAGATTGAAAGAGCTGTTGAGAATGGAATTAATGAAAAATGGAAATTTGAAAAGATCGGTTTTGTTGATGGAGCGGGAACAACAACAGAAAGAAAGGAATATTCATACTTTGATGTGTCGGCTCCGCTCACTAAACTAAAGTACAGGTTAAAACAAATAGACCTGGATGGTTCTTTCGAATACTCCGGCGTAATTGAAATTAATCTTGAACCAAAGTTGCGATATGAGCTTGCTCAGAATTATCCGAACCCATTCAACCCGGTTACTGTAATTTCATACACAATTCCTGATGCCGGCAAGGTACAGCTTACTATTTATAATATTTTAGGGCAAACAGTTGCTGTTCTTGTTAATGAAAGCCAGGAAAAAGGAATTCACAAAGTTGAATTCGACGGGACAAATCTGAACAGCGGAATTTACTTTTATCAACTCGCTGCCGGGAACAATATTTCAACAAGAAAGATGATGCTCATAAAATAATTTTAGTATAAGCAACAATCCGGTAAGGCAGTTCAGCACAACTGAACTGCCTCTTTATTTTTAATATCTGTATCTCACTCTGTATTTAAGGACAGTCTCTCCATCTTCGGGAACCGGAACTTTGAATATAATATTCTGTGCATCTTTCTTTTCATAAGCAAGCGAAGAGTTGAGTATTTCCCAGTTTACTCCGAGAAATCTTTCTACCTCAACAGTTATATCTTCTTTTTTCCTGTTCTTGAATTTAACTTCGTAAGCCTGTTCCCAAACTCTGTCGGTAATTTTTTTGTTTTCAGTCTGTACATCTTCAACTACAACATCGAATGCTTCACCAATTTTAAGCCTGACATTTTCATTCCTTGGAGTATGATCAATCAAATCTTCGCCAACGAATTCAAGTGTGCTGCCGTCTGATTTGTACATTCTTACTTTACCTTTAGGCATCGGAACACCCATATTATTTTCTTCTTTATTTTCAAACTCAACAACAACGCTTACCTTTCCAGTCTGGCTCGGGTTTCCGTAATAACCATACTGCCCGCTTTTATAAAAATATTTTTTAACGGCTTTAACGCCGGGCGATTCAAATAAAGATATCTGCTTGGTTTCATTATTTGCAAGGGTGGTTGGACGCTGAAGATTATAAATATGATATTCAAAGAATTCTTTCTCCTGAAACTGCGGTTGTGAAATACCCTCACTTTTAACCATCATTTCCTGCACCCTGTAATCATACATCGGCTGTTCCTTAACCAAATTTATATCACCGGCAACAAGCTTTAACACGGCATTTTTGTATGTTGTGCCGGATTTATTTTCCACACTCACCCACGAATTCAAATCGAGCTCTGTATCATCGCTATTAAGCACGGCAACATATTCGGCATGCCAGTTCATTCCTGAAGTCTGGTAAGAAATTTCAACGTCCTGTTTACCTGTAGCGGGAGAATTAACTGTCCATAAAAGCGTAGGTTTTGTGATAAGCCCTTCGGGCAAAGCACCGACGGAAAACCTGTATTTGGATAAGTTGGGAAGCATAAGAAGACCGCCTTCTTTTTTCTCCAGGACAATCTGTCCGGCAAATGCAGATAAAAGCCTTCCTTCAATCAGCTCGCTGTTTTCTCCAATTAATTGAATCTCTTTATCAATATACTTCTGAAGAATTTTATCGAGGCTCACGAGATCGTACTGGTAATTCTGTTCAATCACTTCCCCGTTCAAGCTAATATGAACACTGGTTGGATCTATAAACTGGGCAACATCTGTTACGGCAATTTGCGATGTGCCCGACTTTATATTTATTGTTCTCAGGTCCTTTACAACTCCAAGGTTTGAATTATAAACTGTTACTGCAACAGACTTTTGATCAGCCTGCTGAGCTAAAAGATAATTTGCCGAGAGCGCCAGAAACAATAATGATACAAAGACGGATTGTTTTTTCATGATTATTAAACTCCGTTATCTTAATTAATTTTATGGTTTGTTTAACCTTGCTAAAATAAAATAGTTCCTTTAGTGTTAAAGATTTTTTTAAGAAAATCAAAAATAGATTTTGACAGGAGTATGATGTAAATTAGTCCGAAAAATTTATTAATAAAACCTGCTTAACAATGTTATACGAAATTTTTATCAAAAGGAAACATTCTTTTCTATCAATCTTTTTTTTACTCTTTCTATTCGCTTCCTGTTCATCTGCGGAAAAACCCTCGTTCGGACCACGTGAAGACAAAGGGTTAATCCAATATGATGAGATTAATGAAGCATCCGGAATTGTTGCAAGCAGAAAGAATGCCGGGGTTTTGTGGACTCACAATGATTCAGACGATAGTACAAGAATTTTTGCTGTGAACACACATGGCGAACATCTCGGCGTTTACCACATAGATGAAGTTACAAACAGGGATTGGGAAGACATCGCTGTTGGTCCTGGTCCTGAAAGCGGCAGGAGCTATATTTATATTTCTGAAACAGGTGATAATCATGCTAAGTACGATACTAAGTATGTTTTCAGAATTCCCGAACCTGATGTTGATTCAAACCAGGCACCAATTTTTGCAACATTAAAAAATTGTGATGTAATTACATTCAAATATCCCGATGGTCCAAGAGATGCTGAGACAATATTGGTCGATCCTTTAACCAGGGATATTTACATAGTTTCTAAAAGAGAAGAAGAAGTAAATGTATACGTTGCAAGCTATCCTCAATCACTTAAAAAAACTATAATTGTAAAATATATGTTGACTCTCCCTTTCACTCTGATTGTAGGAGGAGATATTTCTTATAATGGACAGGAAATATTGTTGAAAACGTATGATTCGGTTTACTACTGGAAAAGAGAAGCAGGACAATCCGTTATACAGGCATTAACGAATAATTATTATTCGCTGCCTTACATTCGTGAACCGCAAGGTGAAGCCATAGGATGGAGCCACAATGCCGATGGTTATTATACTACGAGCGAAGAAGAAAAACATATTCAGGCTCATCTTTATTTCTACCCTCGGCTGAAATGATAAATACCGGCTGGATGAATTCATATACTATCCCGATGCCGGTTAAAAATTTATGACCACTCAAAAATTAATATCATTTAAAATCCTCATAAAAGAGTTTGCGACAAAAGAAATAAAAATGTTGCTGCTGTTATTAACTCTGTTCTTGAGCGTCCTTATTTTTATAAATATCGGGAATCTTGTAACTGAAGGAACCACAGAACAGTTTGATGAATCTATAATAAAATATTTCAGAGCGGAGGGAAACGATTCTGAGCCTGCAGGTCCTGATTTCTTAAATGAATCTATGAGGGATGTTACTTCTCTCGGCGGCGAAACAGTTATTACAATTATCACAATTTTTGTTATAGGATTTTTAATTCTTCAGAAACGATATAATACAATGTGGCTTGTTCTCGCTGCTACTATTGGAGGGGCTTTAATTTCATTAGGACTTAAAGAATTTTACGGAAGAGAACGACCTGATATAAGCTACAGGCTTATAGAAGTTACCCAGTTAAGTTTTCCCAGCGGTCACTCGATGATGTCTGCCGTTGTTTACCTTACCCAGGCTGCAATCATTGCAAGAATACAGAAGAGTAAAAGGATAAGGATTTATATTCTCTCTGCAGCATTATTTTTAACATTTATTATCGGGCTAAGCAGAGTTTATCTTGGAGTTCATTTTCCAACGGATGTAATAGGCGGATGGACAATCGGTCTGGCGTGGGCTTCCTTCTGCTGGTTTGTAGCGTGGTATCTTCAGAGAAGAAATAAGCTGAAACAGCAAACAAGCGATAAAAGTGTATAAAATAACCTTTCGCTTCGTCCTGTTAGTTCAAAAAAATTTGATGATTTTCAAGAAATTTTAGACTATTTTATTACTATCAATAAAAAGCTGACTTAACTATGAGTAGGGATTTAAAAGAACAGATAAAGAAATTTTTCAAAAGTAAACCTGTTTTGCGTGCTTATTTATTTGGTTCCGAAGCAAGGAATGAATCGGAAGGAAATAGTGATATTGATATTTTGGTTGAATTAGATTACTCTAAACCGATTGGATTAGAGTTTGTAAAAATGAAACTCGAGCTTGAAGAATTATTAAATAAAAAAGTAGATTTGCTTTCGAGCGGGGGAATATCCAAATATATCCAGCCGTTTATAGAGCAAGATAAAATATTGATTTATGAAAAGTAAACTTGGGGACAAAGCAAGGTTGCAGCATATCTCAGATGCAATCAAAGAAATTGAAAATTATATAACGAATAGTTCCTATAAAGATTTTCAATCCAATTCTATGATGCAGTTTGCTACTGTAAAGCAATTAGAAATAATCGGCGAGGCAGCAAATCAACTTACCGAACATTTTAAGAAATTATATACAGAAATTCAGTGGCGGGAAATTGTCGGTTTGAGAAATATATTAATTCACGAATACTTTGGAATTGATACAAAGATAGTTTGGGACATTTTACAAATAGATTTGCCTAAGCTTAAAATCCATGTTGAAGAAATTCTCAAACAACTATAGATAATTTTTATTGCATTATCTAAAATAATTGCTGAAATTTATGGCGGGAAAACTTCTACTCCACCAACTCAATCATTGCTGAAAGCTCATCAACTAACTGATCTGTGTTGCCGGCAAAACCTACGCTTATAAATCTTATTTTGCCTTCTTTATCAATTACAAATTTTGTGGGAATGCCTGCAACTTTATAATCACCTATTACTTTGTCATCGTAATCCATGAGAACGTGGAAGGGATAATTATTTTTTTGTAAGAATTTCTGCACGCTTGCTTTCCTGTCTTTTTCCCGCTCCCACGAGTTGATAAAAAAGAATTTTACATTTTCATCTTTAGAATATTTCTCGACAGCCTTTTGCATTCCCGGGAAAGAATTAATACAGGGACCACACCAAGTAGCCCAGAAATCGACAACAACTATCTTTCCTTTCAAACCTGAAAGAGAAACTTTGCTGCCCTTAATATCTTCAAGTGTAAAATCGGGTGCGGGTTCGCTTACTATTTCTTTGGCTAGTTTGTCCTTTAAATTCTGCAAAGAAGCTGACTCAAGCGTTGAAAGATAAACTTCAAAACCTGCTTCGGAACCTTTTTCAGCTTTATAAATATTCTTTAAGATTTCAATCATTCCCGCAGTATTCTTTCCCTTCTTTATAAAACCTTCAATAACCGTTTTGGCTTCGGAATATTCTACATTTTCATATAACAGCCTGGTGTATAATTCATTAATATCCCCTTCCTGGTTCTTCGTTAAGTCAGCAGCTCTTTCAACGTTTTGCAGCGCATCTTTACTTTTTCCCGAAAGATAAAGTGCATTCCCATAAGAATATAAAGTAAGACCGAGGTAATATTCTCTCTCTTCTTTCCAATCTTTTTCTGTGAGAAATTCAGGTTTTTTACCGGGAGGATTATCCAGCTCTTTTTCACCTCTTTGAACACCCATTTTAGCAATTTCGAGAGCAGTATTTAAATCTGCATTTTCAGAAAACATTCTCTGTGCAACTGAATAAAACCTGAATACGCTCGGACGGTTTATATTTGTCGTTAAAAAATCTTTTAGTTCTTTATATAATTTTTTATCCCTGTAAAGGTTTGCTACAAGATCATAAGCATTTTCAATATATTCGCTTCTGGGAAAGTCCATTGCAAACTTTTCTGCAAGCTCTTTCTTCTTATTCAAATCCTGTTCATCCCGGAGTTCCTTATATCTTTCTACCTGCAAAAACTCGCTTTGGGGAAATTTCCCAGAAAGGATTTTTTTATAATTGTCCGACTTTTCTTTGTTGTTTATTTTTCCGTACCAATCAGCAAGAACAGTCAGATCATCTTCAGTGAGATTCTCTTTCTTCTCAAGCCGCGAAAGTTCCGATTGAGCTAGTGAATCAATATCATCCGGGTAAACCTGCTGGCAGAGTGAAAGATATTTTTCAAGGTAATCATCTTTTATCTCAGGATTATTCTGAAAATCCTCTTTAACATATTTCAGTGCTAATTCAAAATCTCTGTCGAGTTCAGCATAGAAAGAACCCCAGTTAAGAATAGCGCCTCCAAGCCCGGCAACGCTTCCCGGCAAAATTTTATCGTTGCTTCCATACAAATAAATAACATAACCCTTCTTCGAATTGTTATCTAAATCTTCATCATGCTTAAACTTAACAATTATACCGCGGGTCTCAGGAGTAGTTTTAACTTTACCTTCCCAGCCGTTTTCTGTTTTATTCATTTCAACGCCGACCGTATTATCAAGCCCTTTACTATAAAGATATGCAACCAATTCTATCTTATCGGATTGAGCAAGCTTTGTACTGTCGGAATTATAAAAGATCGTTATTTCATCGCCGGCATTCGGTTTCTCAGGATAATAATCAAATGTTCCTTCAAACTCTGGTCCTGAGGAACATGAAGAAAAAACAAACATCAATAGAATGAACGGATAGATATACTTTACCAAAATTTTTGTTGAAATAATTTTCATGGAATGTTCTAGTTAGTTCAGATTTGTAATTTAATTATAATTGGATTTTGTATCTTAAAGATAGAATTATCCGTTGAATCATACAAATAATGTAAAGAAACTTTGTCTTTATCATTGGTCCCCGACTGAAATTCTTCTTATTATTTTACTATATTTTACAGGTTTAATTCCATTTAAAGTAAAGTGTAATCTTGAATTCAATTTTATTCAAATGCTATTTAGCGTTTTGGCAAAGAATTCCCGTAAAGAACCAGTACAGGATATGGGATTGGCTTAAATTCAGGTTCAATGCGAATACGCTTACGCCCGGTCTTCCGCGTGCCGCAATTATAGACCCGATAAATATCTGCAATCTTGATTGTCCTCTTTGTGCCTCGAAAAGCCAGAACTACGAAAAAGGTAAAATGAGTTTCGATACTTTTAAAATGGTTCTGGATAAAATGTCTTCTATTAAAGTAGTAATACTTTTTAACTGGGGAGAACCTCTGCTTCATCATGAAATATTTAACATTATTAAAGAAACTGCATCACGGAATATTTACACAATAACGCATACAAACTTCAGCATAAAGCAAAAACCGGAGTTTTTTGAAAAGCTTGTTGAATCGGGTTTGCACCAATTGGTAATCTCTGCAGACGGTGCTTCGCAGGAAAGCTATGAAAAATACAGGGTAAAAGGAAACTTTAACTGGGTTATAAATAATATCCGTTATACGGTAGAGGCAAAAAAGAAATTAAGGAAAAGAGATCCGAAAATCGTCTGGAAATTTATTGTTAACAAATACAACGAACACGAGATTGGTTATGCAAAGAAACTTGCAAAATCTTTAGGCATAGAAATAATATTTGATAAAATGGGATTATCTGATGATATCCCGGATATCAAATTCCCCGGAACCTTAAATGAAAGAAAGGAAGAATGGCTTCCTAAAAACCAGGCGTTTGTTCTCGACTTTTACAAGAACGGCAGATACACTCCGTTAAACGACCGACCGTGTAACCAGCTTTTTAATTCAACTGTTATTAACCCGGATGGAAAAGTAACGCCCTGCTGCTGGGTTACAAGCAAAGAAAACGTCTGGGGAGATTTAACAAAACAAACTTTTGAAGAAATCTGGTATAACGATAAGTATAAATATTCAAGAAGTCTTTTTAATAATCTTGATTACGATGGAACTACTAAAAACACTGTGTGTACCAAATGTGATATTTACAAAAGGCTACGATAACCTTCAAGGTTGCCCGTTGTTTGAGGTAACCTTAACCTTGAAGGTTCTCCCTACTTTTTCTTCTCTTCAAAAACCGAATCAGGAATACCATTATTGACTTTGTAATTACTGTAAGTTACAGAAACTTTTCCTGTTGTAGACCTTTTCTTGTCCTTACTTTTGGATTCTTTTTCGTTATACTCACCGCTAATACCTTTTGGCAGCTCCATTTTATCTACCTTAAAAGTAAAGAGCATCGAAGCAGGTAGAGGATATTTTGTACCTGACTTATCATATTTCAACTCAATGGAAAAAGTTCCCCCGATCTTAGGTGTCGATTCTACTCTTCTTATTATATGTTTGGCTTCATCAATCCACAAAGTTGTAAGCACGACATTACTTTCATCTTCGAGTGGAATAACTTTTATAACGGCTGTTTTATTCCCATCGACAGTATCTTCTTTTTCATAAATAGCGGTATATTTTTCTTTAAGTAACCCCAGCGGGGAAAAATCCAGTCCCTCCTTAGGAAGCAGTGCAAAACTCTCGGATTCAAGATGAACTTTGTCCGGCTGCTTATAATAAATTTTTGCTTTGGAATCAGGTACCTTTAGAAAATCGACATCTACTTTAATATCGATATCAACTACATAATCTTTTACTTCATTAAAGGTTTTCTTTACATCTTCAAGAATCTTATCCGGGTCTTTCTTCTGTGAGAATGAAGAAGTAAGACTAAAAGAAATGATTAGTAATATTAAGAGAACCTTCATTCTTTACCTCTATTAATAAAGCTCAAAAAACTAATACAACAAAGTGCGATTAATGTTCCTTTTCAATATTTCTTTTTTTTACTTGAACTTAATCTTGCACTTACTCTTGCTCTTGTTCAAGTAAGTATATCCTTCCTCTTAAAAATGTAAGCAGCCAGTCCGAAAAAGAATAATACGTGACCGGCTAATATTAAACAAGATTTAGCAATTTCAGCAAAATCAATCGGATCATCAAAAAATAATCTCCACGATGCCATATAGCTTGTAAATAAGTACGGTTGAATAGCCTCAAAGATGTTTATTTCTATTGCTGAGATGATTACAAAAACAATTATTACAGCCATTGTCGAGACTATAGGTCCGATTGCGTTTTCTACAAGCGCAGAAAAAAGGAACGCAAGAGAAGCAACAACAGACATGCTCAAAGCCGCAAATCCATAAGCAAGGATAAACCTCCAGAAAACATCACCACGTGCAAAAATTATGACTGTAGAAGTTTTAATGACTATTAGCTCGCCTACACTGAATATAATAATTCCGAGCCCTAAGCTTAAAATGGCAAGCCACAGCACCAGCAGGTTAGTATAGATTATCCCGGCAAAAAACTTTGATGTAACCAGCTTAAAGCGGGAAACAGGTCTTGTTATTAACAAGCGGTAAGTTCCGGCAGTGGCTTCTCCGGCAAGCAGGTCTCCGGCAACTAAAGCAACCAAAAATGGAATATGTATTGTAAGTGCATTAAGAATCAGGTAAGAAATCAGGTAGCCGTTAAGAAGATTCCCTACAAAAATAAAAGACTGCTGGAGGTTTCTCGTCATAAAATCAAGCGATTGTTCCCCTTCTATCAACATAGCAACCTGAATGATGGGAACCAGCACTGCAATCGCTATAAAGCCGATATACGTCCGCCACTTTTTGAATATTTTATACAATTCTATGTTTATAATTTTTATCATCAGGCTTCTTTATCAGTCAGCTTTAGGAAATATTCTTCTAGTGATCGCATCGGCACCACAGCATTTACAGGAATATCATTCTGAACAAAATATTTGTTTAGAACAGATATTTCTTCCGGTGCAAGATTAAAAACAAACCTGTCTTCAATTTGTGATTCCAGTTTTTTTATCCAGTAATTTTCATTTATAAGCTTTAACGCTTTTTCTTTATCACCGACCCTGAAAGTAACTTTCAATTCATTTGCATTCAGAAGGTCTTCAACATAGCCTTCAACTTGTGTTGTTCCCTTGTTAAGAATTATCATCCTGTTTGCAACAAGCTCCACTTCATACAGAATATGAGAGGAAAGGAAAATCGTTTTATTCTTTTCTTTGCTTAGATAAAGTATGAGTTCCCTGATTTCTTTCATTCCCTGCGGATCTAATCCTGTAGTCGGTTCATCAAGAATGATAAGGTCTGGATCGTGAAGAAGAGCCTGTGCAATTCCAAGTCTTTGCTTCATTCCGTGAGAATAAGTTTTTACTTTGCTTTTAAACCGCTTTTCAAGCCCTACAAGCTCAAGGGTTTCCATTATTTTATTTTTGGAAGTATTGGTGCCGGAGAGTTTACCGAGAATTTCGAGGTTCTTAAAAGCTGATAAATAGCCGTAAAAATCGGGTTTTTCAACAATAGCGCCAATTTTTCTCAGTATATCGTTTCTTTTAGCTTTTAAAGGCTTCCCGAAAATTTTAATATCGCCTTCAGTTGGGGATATTAAAGAAAGAAGCATCCTGATTGTTGTGCTTTTACCTGCGCCGTTTGGACCGAGAAAACCAAACACATCGCCCCTGAAAACATTAAGGCTGAGATTGTTAACAGCCTTAACTTCTTTGAACTGCTTTGAAAGATTACTTACTTCTATAATTTTATCGGTCAACAGGAAACTTTCGAAATTGATTAATGCGCATTGAGAAATATATGTTTCTTTCTCCCCGTTTTACAAAGCAATTACATAAACGGATAATTCTTTACATAAATGTAAGTAAATTCTCACTTACTTGGCATATTAACTCAATGAGCGTGAAAACAGATGAAAATTTTTTCGATTCTTTGAAAATTTTTTCATCAAATAAAAAATTTAATTTGAATTTCTCAGAAATTTTTCCCAAGTTTGCTACGCTTTTTCCCCGACAGAAAAAAAATTTTTCAAAATCACTTGTTACTATTTTTTTAATTCATTTTTTTTATTAGTTTGTGTTCGAGTTCAACAAATCTAAAACCAAATTGCTAACTACTTAATGAACAAAAACAAAATTCCCGTTTCCCTTCTTCTAATGCCCATCAAAAGAGAGATCTTAATAAATAATCAAAATAAAAATTCTAAAGGCTACGGAGTCACTAATGCAAATTAAAAGATTTTTTACTGAAGCCGGTAAAGATCCATTATCAACAATCGAGTTTGTAAAAAGAACGTCCGAGATCAGGAACCCTGACGGATCTGTTGTTTTTAAAATGGAGGATGTGACTATTCCAAAATCATGGTCGCAGGTTGCAACAGATATTATAGCTCAAAAATATTTCAGGAAAGCGGGAGTTCCCAAGCTATTAAAGAAAGTGCGAGAGAAGGGCGTTCCTGCGTGGCTCCAGTTTTCAAAAGCCGATACGGAAAAATTAGAGCAATTACCTGAAAAGGAAAGATATTCTTCGGAAACAGATTCTAAGCAGGTATTTCATCGTCTTGCAGGCTGCTGGACTTACTGGGGCTGGCAGGCTAACTATTTTAATACGGAGGAGGATGCAAAAGCTTTTTACGATGAACTAATGTTCATGCTGGCTAACCAAATGTCAGCTCCCAATAGTCCACAATGGTTTAACACCGGATTGAACTGGGCTTATGGAATATCGGGTCCTTCGCAAGGACATTATTATGTTGATTACAAAACGGGCGAACTTACAGCTTCGAGTGATGCTTATACGCATCCGCAGCCTCATGCATGCTTCATTCAATCTATAAAAGACGATCTCGTGAATGAAGGCGGAATAATGGATTTGTGGGTCCGGGAAGCAAGACTATTTAAATATGGTTCCGGCACCGGTTCCAACTTCTCTGATATAAGAGGTGCTAATGAATCTTTAAGCGGCGGCGGTAAATCATCCGGACTAATGTCATTTTTAAAGATAGGAGACCGCTCGGCAGGTGCAATTAAATCCGGCGGAACTACTAGAAGAGCCGCTAAGATGGTTACCCTCGATATGGATCATCCCGACATTGAAGAATATATTAACTGGAAAGTTGTTGAAGAGCAAAAAGTAGCTTCCCTTGTAGCAGGTTCAAAACTGTGCAACATTCATCTTAATGCAATTATGAAAGCCTGCTATGATGAACATCCTGAAAACGACAGATTCAACAAGAAGCTTAACCAGAAGTTAAAGTTTGCCGTCATTGAAGCAAGGAAGGCGAACATTCCCAACAATTATATAGAAAGAGTAATCCAGCTTGCTAAGTTAGGATTTAAATCAATAGATTTTCCTGTATATGATGCCGACTGGACTTCTGATGCTTATGCAACTGTTTCAGGTCAGAACTCCAACAATTCTATCCGTGTTACAAATGAATTTATGGAAGCTGTTGTTAACGATAGGGAGTGGAATTTATACGGCAGAATAGAAAAGAAAAAAGCTCAGGGCGAAGGAAGAAAACCGAAAGCATATAAAACTATGCCTGCAAGAGATTTATGGGAACAGATTTCTTATGCAGCCTGGTCCTGTGCAGATCCGGGAATCCAGTATCATACAACTATAAATGAATGGCATACATGCCCGAATGATGGTGAGATAAAAGCGTCAAATCCATGCAGCGAGTATATGTTCCTCGATGACACTGCATGCAATCTTGCATCATTAAATCTTGTAAAATTTTACGATGTAAAAACGCAGGAATTCAATATTGAATCTTACCGTCACGCAACAAGGTTGTGGACAATTGTGCTCGAGATAAGTGTCCTGATGGCTCAATTCCCAAGTAAAGAAATTGCAAAGCAGAGTTATGAATTCAGAACACTCGGACTTGGATATGCAAATCTCGGTTCATTGCTTATGCTTCAGGGAATTCCTTATGACAGCCAGGAAGCTTTTGCAATTTGCGGAGCTTTAACTGCAATAATGCATATGTCGTCTTATGCTGCTTCGGCGGAAATGGCTAAAGAGATCGGACCATTCCCTAAATACAATAATAATAAAGAAGAAATGCTTCGTGTAATCAGGAACCACAGGAGAGCTGCTTACAATGTTCCTAATGAAGAATATGAAGGTCTTTCGATTTTCCCTGTCGGAATCGATCCTAAACATTGCCCTTCAGATTTATTAAAGGCTGCACGTGAAGATGCGGACAGAGCACTTGAATTAGGAAATCAATCAGGATTCAGGAATGCACAGGTTACTGTTATTGCCCCGACCGGTACAATCGGTCTTGTAATGGACTGCGATACAACCGGAGTTGAACCCGATTATGCTCTTGTTAAATTCAAGAAGTTAGCCGGAGGCGGATATTTCAAAATTATTAATCAATCGATTCCTCCTGCTCTTGAAAGATTAGGCTATAACAATGACCAGATTACAGAGATTGTTAAATATGCAAAAGGCTCCGGCACATTAACAGGATGTCCCTATATCAATCCTGAATCTCTCAAAGCAAAAGGCTTTACAGATGAAGGCATAGACAAAATTGAAAAAGTTCTTCCAACAGTTTTTGAATTGAGTTTCGCTTTTAACAGGTATACACTAGGTAAAGAGTTTTTAGTTAAAACATTAAAGATTGAAGAAGAAGAAATAGACTCGCCTTCTTTCAATCTTCTTACAACTTTAGGATTTTCGAAGCAGGAAATAGCTTCGGCAAATGATTATGTGTGCGGAACAATGACAATTGAAGGCGCACCATTTCTTAAACATGAGCATTATCCTGTTTTCGATTGCGCAAACAAATGCGGCAAAAAAGGAAGCAGGTTCATTCGCCCGCAGGCTCACATAAAAATGATGGGAGCGGCTCAGCCGTTTATTTCCGGTGCAATTTCAAAAACCATAAACCTGCCTAACCAGGCTTCAGTTGAAGATATTAAAGATGCTTATATGCAATCCTGGAAGCTTGGAATTAAAGCGAATGCATTGTACAGGGACGGTTCCAAACTTTCACAGCCTTTGAATTCCATAAGCGAAGAAGAGCTTGAAGCTTTAATTGAAGACAAGGAAAAGAACGATATAATTAAAATTGCCGAAAAAATAATTCACCGTTACATAGCTAAAAGAAGAAGACTTCCGGACAGAAGAACCGGCTATACCCAGAAAGCCAAAATCAATGGTCAATCCGTTTATATAAGAACCGGGGAATATGATAACGGTCAGCTTGGAGAAATTTTTATTGATATGCACCGCGAAGGAGCGGCTTTCAGAAGCTTGCTTAACTGTTTTGCAATTTCAATATCTCTCGGCTTGCAGCACGGCGTTCCTCTTGAAGAATTTATCGATGCTTTTGTATTTACACGTTTCGAACCGAGCGGAATTGTTACCGGCAATGAAAAGATTAAAATGGCAACTTCCGTTATTGATTATATTTTCAGGGAACTTGCTGTTACTTACTTGGGAAGGTATGATTTAGCACACGTTGAACCAGATGAATTATCTCAGAAACCTACTTCGAGCATTGTTAAAAAGTTAGTAGAACCTGAATTTGTAAGCGAAGAAGTTGTAAGCGAACGGCTTGTAACTCTCGATAAAGAAAAAGCAAGCTCGTATAACGCCAGCTTATCTGCGTCTCTGCATAAAGCTGATGATAATGGACAAACAACTAAAATACGACAGGCGATAGAGAAAGGTTACACAGGAGACATTTGCACAGAATGCCAGAGCTTAACTATGGTAAGAAATGGCACTTGCCTGAAGTGTATGACTTGCGGCTCTACTTCTGGGTGTAGTTAGAATAAACTTTTAATAATAGTTTTACAAAGCTGTCTTGGGTGGAAGGCAGCTTTTTTTATTTGAGTAATTTTAGAGAGTTATAATGAAAAGTAGAAGAACAAAAATTCCAAAAGATGTTGCAGATGATATACAATTCAAATCAGATTTGGTTTGTGTTGTATGCGAGGCTCCGGGGGACCATATCCACCATATTGATGGTAATTCTTCAAATAATGACCCCGATAATCAGGTGTTACTGTGTTTTAGACATCATGATGCGGCAACACTAAAAGGTAGTTTATCCAGAAAACTATCATCTGGCGTTTTAAGAAAATATAGAGAACAACATTACAAAAAAGTCAGACAAAAAAGATATGTGCCACCCGTTATTAAAGGTTCGAAAAAACTTATACAAATTTCAGAAGAAGTTTTCTTTCAACTAACGATGGACGCTTTAGTCTGCATTGAGGTAGAAAAGATTAGAGTTTATTTTAGAAGGTACGATTGGAAATTAATTTGAAAAACACATTTATGATCTAAATCTGTTTCCTAAAGAAATTGGTATTCGGGCTAGGAAAGCGATTCTCTTTGCCCTTGACGATATAAGTTCTTATACTCATCATAAAATGCCATTTTTAGTGGCTACAGCTGTAAGACATATCGCATCTAATGTTCTTCCCTACAGAACTCAATTAATTGAACAAAATCAAAAAATTACTGAAGATGAGAAAGAATTACTACAAATAGGTATTATAATTGGTTTCGATATGGTTTACAATGCAGTTGTAAGATTGGGCAATATAAAAATTGCTGATGAGGGTGCTCAAATACTCTGGCAGGTATTGTGTTATACTAATAAAAATAATATTAAGGATATTAAGAAAATGGTCATCGAAGAGTTTGAAAGTGCGGAGAAAGCTGCATTGCATGCCAATGACAAATATTCCGCCACACTTATAGCTATGTATAAAAAGCATGGGTTATCAGGTGAACAAAAGTTACCAAGTTATCCTGAAGAACTTATAGAAAAATTAATGTAGTCAAACAAACAAGAACTTAACACCATATCTCCAAAAACAACTTCCCACATAGATCCACTTCCTAAAACACTCAGCTTGCAACTATTAAAAACATCGTAGATGTTTTATTATTGTAAAAACTACCAAACAAACTAACCTCATACATCCTCGTAGAGGATGAATATGCTTCCTTGTTAATCCTCTACGAGGATTATTACAACTTGATCACATATATCTTTTACAAAAATGCTGCCTCTACGAGGCAGGAAAAATTTATCCTCTCAAAACTCTCGTAGCATTTGCAATAGCAATTAGTGCAACCCCATATCACCCGAAAACAGCTTCCCACAAGTTATTCTAAATCTTCTAATACTTTGGTATATTTAGCTTAACGAATGGAAGTACAATGAAAAGATATTCAGCCAAAGAAATTTTTGAAATTCTTAAAACTAATCGTGAATTGTTAAAGAAATACGGGGTAAAAAAAATCGGATTATTTGGTTCGGTTTTACGTAATGAACCAGGTGACAAGAGTGACATTGATTTGCTCGTGGAATTTGAAGAAAAAACCTTTGATAATTTTATTGATCTTGCATTTGAGTTAGATGAATTGTTTGGACAGAAAGTCGATCTTCTTACTGAAAAAGGAATCAGCCCTTATATTCTTCCACACATTCAAAATAACATTCAATGGTATGAAACATAACTCAATTTATCTCAAGCATATCCTGGATGAGATTGATTTTATAATCAGCCAGACAGGTAATCTTACTTACGATTCCCTTGGGGAAAATGAACTTTACACAAGAGCTTTTTCAAGAAGTATGGAGATTATTGGAGAAGCAGTAAAGAATTTATCACAGGACTTCAAAGACAAACATAATAATATTGAATGGAAGAAAATTTCAGGGATGAGAGATAAAATAATTCATCATTATTTTAATGTAGATTATGATTTGATCTGGGATGTAATAAAAAATAAATTACCTGGAATAAAAAAGAAAATTCAGAAAGTTTTAGAAACTGAAAATACGTAACTATCGTAAGATTTAACTTCTAAGCACTCTCGTAGCATTAGCAATAGCAATTAGTGCAACTCCCATATCCCCGAAAACAGCTTCCCACATAGTTGCAATTCCTACACTTCCGAGAGCAATAAAAAAGCCTTTCACAGCCAGTGCAAATAAAATATTCTGCCAGACAATTGTTCTTGTTTTTCTTGCAATCTTAATTGCCTCTGCAACTTTGGAAGGATGATCTTCCATCAATACTATATCAGCCGCTTCTACTGCTGCATCGGAGCCTAATCCTCCCATTGCAATACCGACATCTGCGCGCATAATTACAGGTGCATCATTTATTCCATCCCCGACAAAAGCAACTTTTTTCCCCTTGGAAGATTTCCCAATTATTCCTTCAAGAATCTTTACTTTGTCTTCAGGTAGCAATTCCGAGTGTGAAGAAGTTATTCCAACCTTCTGCGCTATATGCTCAGCAGAAAATTTATTATCGCCTGTAAGCATTATTACGTTATCAATTCCAAGTTCTTTTAATTGTTTAACAGCCTCAATCGAATCCTCTTTAATCTCATCGGATATTTTTATATAGCCGGCGTAATTTTTATCCACAGCAACGTGAACTACAGTTCCAGCTACTTCACAATGATTGTCACCATGCTTAATATCTTCCGAATGAAGCATCCTATCGTTGCCGATTGTAATAAGCTTGTTATCAATATTAGCCTTAATTCCCTGCCCGGCAATCTCCTCAACATTAACCAGTTCCGAAGTACCTATTTCCTTGTTGTAAGCTTCTCTTATTGCCACCGCAATAGGATGTGTGGAATGCGACTCGGCTACAGCAGCATAGTAAAGAATTTTATCCTTGCTCAAACCGTTACTCTCGACAATCTCGGTAACTTTAAAAACACCTTTTGTAAGAGTTCCGGTTTTATCAAAAACTACAGTATTTACTTCTGTAAGAGCATCAAGGTAATTCGATCCTTTTACAAGAATTCCGCGCCTCGAGGCACCGCCTATTCCGCCGAAGTATCCTAAAGGAATGCTTATTACAAGTGCGCACGGACAGGAAATAACAAGTATAACCAAAGCCCTGTAAATCCACTCGGAATAGTTTTGCGAAGAAAAGAATGTCGGGGGCAAAAGAGCTACAAGCAACGCAACGCCAACCGCAGCAGGTGTATAATAAAATGCAAACTTAGAAATGAACTTTTCTGTTTTAGCTTTCTTTTTGGAAGCGTTCTCAACCAGCTCGAGAATTTTCGAGATCGAGGATTCGCCAAAAAGCTTTGTTACTTTAACAGTTATCAATCCCGTTTTATTAATTGTACCTGCAAGAACAGTATCATTTATTTTTGCAGACTTTGGAACAGGCTCGCCTGTTAACGGGAAAGTATCAACAAATGATGAGCCTTCAATAACCTTACCATCCAAAGGAATTTTCTCTCCCGGTTTTATAATTATTTCATCACCCGGTTTAACCTCTTCGGGCGAAACAGTTATAATTTCACCATTCCTTTTCAGGTTTGCGAAATCCGGGCGTATCTCCAGTAATTTCCTTATCGATCTCCTGGAACGCCTTACAGATAACCCCTGCATAAACTCACCAATGTTATAAAACATCATTACGGCAACTGCTTCTGGTAATGCTTTTATTGCTATAGCGCCAAGAGTTGCAACTGACATAAGAAAATTCTCATCAAAAAATTTTCTTCTGAGCAAATTCCTGAAGGCTTTGGCTAAGACACCCCACCCGCTTATTAAATAAGCTGTTATAAAAACAAGATATTCACCGATTGAATAAGGGGTTTCCCCGAGAGAGTCGTGAAATAGTAATCCTATTGCAAATAATGCTACTACAATGGAAATGACAATTATTTCTTTCCTGACTTCCGCTTTTTCTTTTATAGAATTACTTACAACCGTTTTCAACTATAAATCTCGTATTCTAAAGGAATATTGTAACACAAATTTATAAAACTATAATGAAAATAAAATATAAAAGAAAGGATTTGCGGGCTATTGAAAGTCGGCTGAAAGGTCTATTCTTCTGGCCCCCATAAATCTTTCAGAATAGTAGTCACTATCGAGAGGAGTTACAATCACTCCATTTTTTGAGCTTGCATGAACAAAAAGATTATCGCCTATATAAATCCCAACATGTCCCGGCTTTACAGTTTTACGTGTATTGAAAAAAACGAGGTCGCCGAACCTGAGGTTTTCTTTATCACTTATTTCTATTCCCTGTGAAAATTGTTCTCTTGCACTTCTTAAAAGCTGGATTGAGCAAGAATTATAAACTGTCTGGGTAAAAGCCGAGCAGTCAATGCCGTTTTTTGAGCTACCACCATATTTGTAAGGAGTATTTATGTACTTTAATATTTCCATAAGCATTTGTTCTTTAGCGGACGAAGGGGGTTTGTTCAGTTCTTCGGAAGAATAATACTTTTGTTTCAGCGTTGAAATATCTACGGATTCTACATAGTCAGGGGAGTAATCAGGATCAGGATCGTTTTCAATATTTTCCTCATCAACATTATCAGCGTACCTGACGCGCGTCTCTTTTTCTGCTTCGTCATTATCTGCAGAACCGTAACGAACTGAATTTGAGGATGACGAACACCCGGTTATAAAAAAAACACCGGTAATTGCGCAGCAAATCAGAAAGGATTTAAAATATTTAAATGAAGCCACCATCAGCCGAGATAAGTTTTTAAATTCTTACTCCTGGAAGCATGACGTAAACGCCTGATAGCCTTTTCCTTGATCTGTCTTACTCTTTCACGCGTCAAATTAAAACGCTCCCCAATTTCTTCAAGAGTTAGTGAATGATCTTTATTAAGCCCAAAGTAAAGTTTTATAACTTCCGCCTCTCTTTCAGTTAATGTAGAAAGGGCTCTATCAATTTCAGCTTTAAGTGACTCTTTCATAAGTTCCTGGTCAGGCGACGGCAGCTCATCGTTATGAATAACATCGAGCAAACTGTTTTCTTCTCCCTGGGAAAAAGGAGCATCCATAGAAACATGACGCCCGGAAATCTTAAGCGTGTCAGCAACCTCGCTGACTTCCATATCTAGTTTCTGGGCAAGTTCCGATGCACTTGGCTCTCTTTCAAATTCCTGCTCAAGGTTGCTGTATGCCTTACCGATTTTATTTAAAGCACCAACCCTGTTAAGGGGGAGCCTAACTATTCTCGATTGTTCAGCAAGAGCCTGAAGAATTGATTGTCTTATCCACCAGACAGCGTAAGATATAAATTTAAATCCCCTTGTTTCGTCAAATCTTTTTGCCGCTTTTATAAGACCGAGGTTCCCTTCATTTATTAAATCGCCTAAAGACAATCCCTGGTTTTGATATTGTTTTGCAACACTAACAACAAACCTGAGATTTGCTTTGGCTAACGTTTCCAAAGCCTGTGAGTTACCTTTTTTTATCTGGATCGCAAGCCTAATTTCTTCATCAGGTGTAAGAAGATTAACTCTTCCTATTTCCTGGAGATATTTGTCCAGCGATTGACTTTCACGGTTAGTAAATTGCTTTATTATTCTCACAGAGCTTCCTCAAGCTTTTACTTTTCAAGATTAATTGAATCAACGATCCCGACAATTGATGCATCAACAGGAGCCATATCAACAGGCAGCGGTATTACAGCCTCGGATGCCGTTATGTAGTAAATTGTTTCACCAGGACCGGCACCGACCGTATCCACTGCAACTATGGGCTCGCCAATGTTTTCTTTTTCTGCATTAATAGGCTGAACAAACATCAGCTTAAAAGCATGCAGAGCTTCATACTTCCTGGTCGCCCAAACATTTCCTATTACTTTACCTAAGAACAAATCTCCTGCCAAAAATTATTGTTCAAATAAGGATATGTGAGACTTACTTCCTTCTTTATTTAAAGTTAGTTTTCCTGCTCTTGTAAGAATTTCTTAAGTGGGACATCCAGTTTATCTACAATAGCCATTATTACAGCATCAACTGGTTTATTTTTTGTAAAATCGGTCTGCCTGGATGAACTTCCTGTTGCTACAAGCACTACTTCTCCTTCCCCGGCACCAACACTGTCTACTGCAACAACAAAATTATCTTTTTCTTTAAGATTTAGATCGAGCTGCTTTACAATTAAAAATTTAGCACCAACAAGATTTTCATCTTTCCTGGTAGACCATACAGTTCCTATTACTCTGCCTAAAAACAATTTTTTCTCTACTCTGATTATTATTGAATGTTAATATAGTTTTACAATTAATGATTATCAATAATTTAAAAAGCTTTTTCCTTCAAGAGAATTTTCCACTTCAAAAAAATCCGCAACGGTTTTTGCAGCATCCGAAAAAGTTTCTCTTACACCTAAGTTCTTTCCCGCTATATCATTTCTATAAAACAATAAGGGTACATACTCCCTGCTGTGATCGGTGCTTGGAGTTGTCGGGTCATTCCCATGATCTGCTGTTATAATAAGTGCATCAGTGTTATCGAGCCTGTGAAGGAATATATGTAGAAAATTATCAAACTCTTTTAATGCTTTTGCAAAACCGGCTGGGTCATTCCTGTGACCAAAGTAAACATCAAAATCAACTAAGTTCGCAAATATAAATGAGCTGTTAACTTTATAGGCATATTCTAAAAGTTTAATACATCCGTCATTATTGGATTTTGTTTTTTCCTGCACTTTTATTCCCCTGTAATTAAAAAGGTCATTTACTTTTCCAACGGCAACAGTAGTAATTTTATTTTTTGTTAAAATATCCAGTATGGTTTCCGAAGGCGGATCAAGAGAGAAATCTTTTCTGTTTACCGTTCTTGTATAATTACCGGGTTTACCGATGAAAGGTCTTGCAATAACTCTGCCGATATTTACCGGTGGCAATAGTATCTCTTTCCTCGTTATACGGCAAATCTCATAGAGATTTTCAAGATGGATTATTTCTTCATGCGCAGCAATCTGGAACACAGAATCAGCAGAAGTATAAACTATCGGGTAGCCGGTTTTAACATGTTCATCACCAAGCTCATTTATTATCTCCGTTCCCGAAGCAGCTTTATTTCCGAGTACTCCCTTACATCCTGTTTTAGCAATGAATTTTTCTATTATATCCCCTGGAAATCCGTCGGGATAATAAGAAAAATCCAAATCGACTTTTAGCCCAGCCATCTCCCAGTGACCTGATGTAGAATCTTTTCCTTCCGATACTTCTTTCATCTTGCCAAAAGATGCTAATGGATTTGAAACTGAAGGAACCCCTTTTATCTCGGCAATATTCCCAAGCCCGAGTTCAGTCAGGTTCGGCAGATCAAGTTCGTTAACGGCTTTAGAAATATTTACAAGTGTGTTGCTTCCTTTATCGCCATATTTTTCAGAATCAGGAAGCTCCCCTATTCCAACCCCATCAAGTATTATTAGGAAAAAATTTTTCATTAAAACTTAAGCATTTGCTTAGCCGTTGTATGTACAGTAAGATGAAGTTTAATTAATATTACGAACCGTATTACCGCCTTTTTCAAGAGCCTTTTTCAATGCTAAATCGGCATTGTAAATTATTTCTTCAACATCAGTTTTATTGTTGCAGGACGCAACTCCGATTGAAACAGTATATGTTGTCTGTTTTGAAACTACTTCTATCGGCTTACGTGCAATCTTAACACGCAATTTTTCTGCCCAAACAAAAATGTCTTTGGTAGTTGCATTAAAAAAGAAGACACCAAAAACCTTATCATCCAACCTGCCAAAAAGATTCAAGGGTGTAATCTCCTGTGAAATTGTTTCTGAAACTGCTTTCAACACTTTTGGCAAAGGATTATCATCAAAGAGCGACTCCTGTTCTAAAAAATCATCAATTCGTACAAGTGCCAAAGCTCCGGGAACATTCAGCTGAAGAGCTTTCATCAGGTCGGATAACATTCTTTCCTTAAAAGTATGGGAATTAAGTGCCTTCGTTTCCACATCAATAGAAAGAAAACTTTTTAATAATGATTGGGTCGAATGTGCATGAATAACAAAAGAAAGTAAATTGGCAGCGTTTTTCAGGAACTGGATATCGGCATTTGTATATGTGTTTTTCTTCAAGCTTTCAAAACACAATACACCATAATTCTGATTATTATGAATGAGCGGTATCGCAATAAAGGAACCATCAAAACTAACATCTTCCACTTTTGAAAACCTGATATATTGAGCTAACGAGGTATCATCAATTTTTATAGGAATCCCGGTTTTGATCGCTTTGCCAACCAATGTTCCGCTTAATTCTACTTCAAGACCGCTGCCAATATATTTTAATGATGTATTATTCAATATGGTTTGTGTCTTAAATTTTTGTTCCAGCGGATTATAATACACAAAAGCAAAAGCATCCCATTGAACCAACAGGTTAATAGAATTTTGCAGCGCCGTTGCCAGGTCCTGCTCATTTTCAAATTTATATTCAGGACTGACCATATTAAGTATTCCTTTTAGTCTCTGCTGGGATACATTATCGGCGTGCTTTTCTTCAAAGATAGCAATGATCATTGTTATAACACGCACAAATCTTCCCATAGCATAAATAGTCTCGATACCAAAAGCATCGTTATCCTTAGAGTCCATTGCAATTATTGCTATAAGATGTTTGTCATAAAACAGAGGAACTCCTACAAAGCTTCTGATACCCTGGCAGGAGTTATAATACCTGATTACATCAGCTTCGGCAGCAGGAGAAATATCACTTAGCAGTTCCGGTTCACCTTTCTGAACCATCTTGCTTAAAATATCGTCTTCAATATCAAATTTTCTTCTCGCAATATCATTCGAATTAGATACGAATTTTTCAATAGATAATTTTTCTTTTTGCTTATTATACCAGAAAAAAATAGCGGTGTTGGCTGAGTAAGCTTCTCTAATAACAGTAAGAATTTTTTCAAGAACAAAAGTAAACTGGGCATCATGCCCCATTTCAGTAGGAATTTTTTCATTGGCAATTTCCTCGAATCTCTCCTTTAAATCAGGAGGCTTTACTGTCTTTCTCGCTGCACGGAAATCCGGGGTGTAAGTATCGGCTGTTATTATCTCAACATCTTTATTCTTAGAGACTATTTTAAAGGAATCATCGAAGTCGACATGTCTTGCAGTGTCGGGACTACTGTATAAATCATTACTCAAATCATCTTCAGGAAAATCCGAAACATAATCTTTCCCGAATTTAAGCGAGTCTCGTAGAAAAATAATAAAAGCGACATAGATTACGATGAGACCTATAGTTATAATCCTAATAACTACATCATCCGTAACAAGCAGTATAATTGCAAGGAGAGGAACGAGTAAGAATATGAGTAACCTTTTTCTTTGTCGCCGATCCATCACAGGCAGAGTAAATGGGATGTTGAAAAAACAATGACAAATATATAGTTAGTACAAGCGAATATCAAACGTGTAAAAACCTGTGCATATAAAAGAAGGTCAATAAAAGTATTCGCTTAGTTTTTTTAGAACTTCTTTTTGCCCCGTTTTTTTAATTGCCGAGTAAGCAAATAAATTTTTACCATATTCAAGTGAGGGAAAAATTTCTTTTACAACTTTTTGGGAAACAGCTATTTGTGCCTGGTTAAGCTTATCTATCTTACTAAGAATAACAACGTACGGCATATTATACGACAGCAGAAGTGAATTTAATTCTTCATCAAGAACTGTCGGTTTATGCCTGCTGTCAATGATATGGAATGCCAAAGAAATATAGTCCGAACCACCTAAAAAATCTCCTACAAGTTTGCCCCACCTTTCTCTTTCGGTTTTACTCACCCTGGCAAAACCAAACCCGGGCAAATCAACTACGTAAAATCTTTCATCAATTTTGTAATAATTAATAGAACGCGTTTTACCGGGAGACGAACTAACCTTCGCAAGGTTTTTCCGGTTAAAAAGAGAATTAAGAAAGGAAGATTTGCCGACGTTTGATCTTCCGCAAAGTATTACTTCAGGAAGACGAAGCTTTGGCAGTTCATTAAGGTTATAAACCGATTTGATAAAGTTCTGGGTTTCAAACATACTTTAATCCCTGCGTTACTCCATTAATATATGAAATTAAGAAATCAGGAAATCAGGAAATCAGGAATTCTTGTTGGTAATATTGGATTTGACGCATAATCTTTAAAACAAAAATCCCCGGACTTGCCGGGGACAAATTTTTATTTAGCTTTCGACTATTCCTTATCTTCTTTCTTTTTCCTGCCTCTTTTCTTAGGCTTTTTTTCTTCTTCTTTCTCTTCAACTACTTTTGCATCTTCAACTTCAGGAGCTGTTTCTTCAGTTTCTTTTTTCTTTTTTGCTTTTTTAGCTTTTTTTTGTTCTTTCTTCTCTTCGTCTTTTGCTTTCATCACTTCATTGAAATCAACCAGCTCAAGAATAGCAACATCGGCAGCATCGCCTTTTCTGGTGCCGAGCTTAATAACTCTGGTATAACCTCCGGGTCTGTCACCAATTTTTAGTAAAATATCACCGAATAATTCTTTAACTACTTCCCTGTCATGAATTTCACTCATAACCTGTCTTTTAGAATGAAGATCGTTTTTTCTTGCTTTCGTTATAAGTGTTTCGGCAAAAGTTCTTGTTTCTTTAGCTTTGGCAAGCGTAGTTCTTATTCTCTTATGCCTGAATAAAGAAGTAGCGAGAGATCTAAGTAACGCTTTCCGATGACTTTCGGTTCTATTTAATTTTCTTCCTCTAACACGATGTCTCATTTCCGATCCTAATTTAAATACTTGAGATTAAGTTGTTTCAGGTTCTTCTTTAATATATTTGTCTACATCCATTCCGAACTCCAAACCCAATGTTTCAACAATCTCCATGAGTTCGGATAGAGATTTCCTTCCAAAATTTCTGAACTTAAGCATTTCGGCTTCATCTTTTCTTACGAGGTCGGCAAGGTTCTTAATATTGGCTGCCTTAAGACAATTATGAGATCTAACACTAAGCTCAAGATCATCAACCGGTGTAAGAAGAATTTTTCTTAATCTATCAGTTTCTGTGTCTTTAGGAGTAACAGCCTGCTCTTCTTCCTGTTCAATGTCGAAATTAATGAAAAGCTGAATGTGCTCTCTCAATATTTTAGCAGCCTGGGTTATAGCATCATCGGGGGTAATTGAACCATCGGTTGTAATATCAAGAGTAAGTTTTTCATAATCGGCTTTATCACCGATTCGAACATTCTCAACATCATATTTTACATTTTTAATCGGTGTAAAAATAGAATCTATCGGGATAACGCCGATAGTTTGGTCGGGAGAAATATTTTCAGCAGCAGGAATATATCCCACTCCCTTTCCAACGCGAATTTCAACATCGAGTTTAAGATTCTTGTTGAGCGTAGCAATATGGAGTTCCGGATTGAGAATTTCAACTTCATTACTAGCTTTCTGGATATCGGCAGCGGTCCATTCTCCCTGCCCGCTAAAAGAGACATCAATCTTATTAGGTTTCTTACTAAGCAATTTCATTCTAACCTGTTTAAGATTAAGAATAATCTCCGATACATCTTCAACTACTCCTTCAATTGTGGTAAATTCGTGCAACACACCACTGAATTTAACAGAAGTTATAGCAGCACCACTCAATGAAGAAATAAGTACCCTTCTAAGGGAATTTCCTAATGTAACTCCGTAACCTCTTTCAAGCGGCTGCAGCAAAAACCTTCCAAAAGAATTTGTATAAGTTGACTCATCAAGAACAACTGCTTCGGGCATCTTCAAATATGATACGCTCATTTAATAATCCTCTAAAAATTAATCTAATAAAAAAATTTATTTAGAATAAAGCTCAACTACCAGTTGCTCACTGGCATTAAGCGGAATTTCCGATCTTTCAGGAACCTGGATAAAGGTTCCGCTTAGTGTAGCTTTATCGATAGTTAACCAGGAAAACTGATTGTCCCTTACTTTTTTGAGAGAATTATGAATAGCATCCATCTTTTTGCTCTTTTCACGGATGCGTATTACATCTCCTACAGATACAACAAAAGATGGAACATTTACGGTCTTGTCATTCACCAATACATGTCTATGGCTCACAAGTTGGCGAGCGGAAACTCTTGTAGGTGCAAATCCTAAACGATACACAACATTATCAAGTCTTCTTTCCAGAAGTTTAATAAGGTTTTCACCTGTTATACCTTTTTGTCTGCTCGCTTTTTCAAAAAGATTTCTGAACTGCTTTTCATACAAACCGTAAATTCTTTTAATCTTTTGCTTCTCTCTTAACTGAACGCCGTACTCCGATATTTTTTGACGTCTCGATTGTCCATGTTCTCCGGGAGGATAGTTCTTCTTTTCAAGAGGACTTTTACCCATAAGAGATTTAGGACTTCCAAAAAGATCCTGTTTTTCTCTTCTGCTAAGTTTGTATTTTGGACCAGTATGTCTTCCCATCTGTTAATTTACTCCAGTTATAATTAAACCCTTCTTCTTTTAGGTGGTCTGCACCCGTTATGCGGAATTGGGGTTACATCTCGAATTGATGATATTTCCAAACCTGCTGTATTTAAAGCTCTTATAGCCGCTTCTCTTCCGGATCCGGGACCTTTTACAAGAACCTCGATCCTTCTCATACCCAAATCATAGGCTTCCTTTGCAGCAGCTTCTGCCGATACCTGTGCAGCAAAGGGCGTGTTCTTTCTCGAACCTTTGAAACCGTTTTTGCCTGCGGAAGACCACGCAATAGTATTTCCATAAATATCCGTTATGGTAACTACAACATTGTTAAATGTAGCTTTAATGTGAGCTATACCATTTGCGTCAACGTGAGTCTTTTTCTTAACTTTTTTTACTACTTTAGCCAAACTAATTTCCTCTCGTTTTAATTACTTCTTAGTAGGAGCTTTTTTCTTTCCAGCAACAGTTTTACGTTTACCTTTCCTGGTTCTGGAATTTGTACGTGTTCTCTGTCCTCTAACCGGCAAACTTTTTCTGTGCCTAATGCCGCGGTAACTTCCAATATCCATCAATCTTTTAATATTCTGTTGTATTTCAGAACGCAAGGCACCTTCGACCTTAAAGTCGGATTGAATAACTGCCCTGATCTGAGCAACTTCTTCATCATTAAGATCGGATACTTTCTTATTTGGATCTACTTTTGCTTTTTCAAGAATAGCAGAAGAAAGAGTTTTACCGATACCGAAAATATATTGAAGACCGAAAAGAACTCTTTTATTTTTGGGTAGATCTACACCAGCTATACGAGCCAATTATTTCTCCTTAATTTTTTTTAACCCTGACGTTGTTTATGCTTTTTGTTTTTACAAATTACCCTAACAACGCCCTTACGTTTAATAATTTTACAGTTTTCACATATTTTTTTAACTGAAGCTCTTACTTTCATTTCTGCTCCACTATTTATACCTGTATGTTATTCTTCCCTTACTCAAATCATAGGGAGAAAGTTCAATAGAAACCTTGTCTCCGACCAATATCTTAATAAAGTGCATTCTCATCTTCCCGGAAATATGTGCAAGTATCTCATGTCCATTATCAAGTTTTACCTTAAAGTTAGCATTAGGCAAAGTTTCAGTAACTATTCCATCAACTTTTATTGGTCCTTGCTTTGCCATTAAATTACTGTCAGAATTTCAGGTTTACCGTTTGAAACTAAAATTGTATGTTCAAAATGAGCAGACGGCGAACCATCTGCAGTTAAAACAGTCCAGCCATCTTCGCTGGTATGCACGGCTTTTCCACCCAGATTAACCATCGGTTCAATTGCAAGGGTCATTCCTTTTTTCAATCTAACTCCTGTTCCTTTTTTGCCAAAGTTTGGTATTGAGGGATCTTCGTGCAAATATTTTCCAACACCGTGTCCGCAAAGTTCCCTTACAATAGAAAATCCGTTGGCTTCAACATAATCCTGAATTGTCCCTGAAATATCGTGCAAACGGTTTCCTTCTTTTGCTTTTTCAATACCCAGATATAAAGACTTTTCCGTAACATCCAGCAGGCTCTGTTTTTCCGGGGTAATGTTTCCTACAGGAACAGATATAGCCGCATCTCCGTAATAACCGTCTTTATTAACGCCTACATCCAGAGAAATAATTTCACCATTATTAAGAACTCTGTTCCCGGGAATTCCGTGTACAACCGCATCATCTATAGATGCACATATGGAACCCGGAAATTTAAAAGAACCAACCTGTGAATAACCTTTAAAAGCTGCTACTGCTTTATTACTTAATATGTAATCTTCTGCAATTTTATCCAGTTCTAATGTTGTTATACCAGGTCTTACATTAGCTTTAAGTAACTGCAGAGTTTCTGCAACAATTCTGCAGCTTTCCCTGATATAGTCAACTTCCTTTTTCGTTTTTATATAAATCACGATAATTCAGCACGCTATCTGCGACCTTTAATCTTACCAGATTTCATAAAACCATCGTAATGTCTCATCAGAAGATGAGATTCAATCTGCTGCAAAGTATCTAAAGCTACACCAACAATAATTAATAAACTTGTTCCACCGAAAAACTGAGAAAATTGTCCGGACACCCCCCAGGCAGAAACGAAAGCGGGAAGTATCGCGACTATTGCCAAAAAAATAGATCCTGGGAGCGTAATTTTCGTAAGGATGTTGTCTATAAAGTCGGATGTTTGTTTCCCT
>Ga0209212_1002039_pt1 | contig 30179 bp, 37 predicted proteins | sample RifGroC2_FD_183996 | JGI IMG/M metagenome (GOLD analysis project Ga0209212, IMG submission 183996) | Groundwater microbial communities from Rifle, Colorado, USA - Groundwater C2 (SPAdes) (version 2) | ecosystem: Environmental > Aquatic > Deep subsurface > Groundwater | place: Rifle, Colorado...
AGTCGAAGAAGGATGACATGCTCACGTTCGAGGAACTGGGCATCGATTATCTCTTCATTGACGAGGCGCACTACTTCAAAAACCTGTACCGCTTCACAAAAATGACGCGGGTTGCAGGTCTGCCAAACGCCAACTCGGAGCGCGCCTTCGATATGTTCGTGAAGACGCGCCATGTGATGGAAAAGCAGGGCGGTCGTTCGGGTGTGGTGTTCGCAACAGGGACACCGGTTTCTAACTCGATGGCCGAGATGTGGACCATGCAACGCTACTTGCAGCCGATGACGCTGCGCTCCAATCATGTGTCGCAGTTTGATACATGGGCGGGCAACTTCGGGGAATCTGTAACTGCCCTGGAGTTGTCGCCGGATGGTGGCGGCTACCGCATGAATACGCGGTTCGCGCGATTCGTAAATTTGCCGGAACTGATGACCATGTTCCGGGAGGTGGCCGACATCCGTACTGCGGACATGCTGAAGCTGCCGGTGCCCAAGCATCATCTGGAAACCGTGACGGCCAAGCCGACGCCGGAGTTGAAGGCGTTTGTTGCAACATTGGTCGCCCGCGCGGAAGCAATACGCAACGGCGAAGTATCACCCAGCGAAGACAACATGCTGGCGGTGACCAACGATGGCCGCAAGGCTGCGTTGGACATGCGGCTGGTTGATCCTTCAAGCCCGGAAGCTCAGGGCGGCAAGGTCAGCCAGTGTGTGGGCAAGGTCTTCGGGATATGGCGGGAAACCGCAGCGTTCCGTGGGACGCAGGCCGTGTTTTGCGACCTCAGTACACCGACGGATGATGGACGGTTCAGTGTCTATCACGTCATTCGCGCAAAGCTCGTCGAAATGGGTGTGCCGGGAGCGGAGATTGCATTCATCCACGATCACGACAGCGATGCCGCCAAGGCAGAGTTGTTCAAGTCGGTGAGGGAAGGGCGGATTCGCATCCTCCTCGGCAGCACCCTGAAGATGGGCGTTGGCACCAACATCCAGACACGTCTGGTGGCGTTGCATCATCTGGACGCTCCATGGCGGCCATCTGATGTCGAGCAGCGAGAGGGGCGCATTATTCGACAGGGCAACTTGAACGAAGAGGTGCGGATCATCCGCTATGTCACCGAGGCATCGTTCGACGCCTACATCTGGCAGACCCTCGAAACCAAGGCACGCTTCATCGCCCAGGTCATGCGGGGAGATACCGGAATGCGCAGTGCTGAGGACGTGGAGCTGGCTGCGCTGTCCTATGCCGAGGTGAAAGCCCTGGCATCGGGCAATCCGCTGGTGATGGAAAAGGCAGGCATTGATGCCGAAGTCGCGAAGCTTTCATTGCTGAAATCCCAATGGGACAACCAGCGATGGACGAACCAGCGGGAGTCGGCTACCTTGCCGGGCAGAATCGAGAAGATCCGGGAACGGGTCGAATCGGTAGAAGCCGACATTGCGGATCGCGCGGATGTGCGGGGTAACCGCTTCAGCATGGTGATCGATGGGGAACGCTACATCGAACGATCAGTGGTTGGGGAGGTGCTTCACCGGTGCTACATAGAGGCCAAGGCCAGAACCCGGAAGTTCGGGAACTGGACATCCTCGCCGGGAGAAATAACGGTTGGGCAATTTGCCGGCTTCGATCTCGAAGTGACCATCCCAACAACGGCCGATGACGGCCCATGTTTCATCCTGAAAGGGCGACGCAGCTACATGGCTCATCATTCAGATAGCCCGCAAGGGATGGTCAGAGTGGTCGAGAATGTGGCCAACAGCTTGGAAGGGCGATTGGCAGAAGCCTGCGATGAGATGGCTCGGACAGAAAAGCGTCTGGCCGACATTCTCTCGGAGTTGGCCAAGCCATTCGAAAAGGAAGAAAGGCTGACGCAGTTGCTGGTGCGCCAACGCGAGATCAATGCAGCGCTCGATCTCGACAAGGATAACGCCGGTGCGATGGAAGCGGAAGCCGAATCTGCCTGATTGGGATTTTCTTTTAATCCGTTCGGGGGCTCATGCCAGAAATGGTGTGGGTTCCCGTTTTTTCTGGAGGCTCAATCCTAAATCCAGATTTGCATGCAAGCGGGATTGACTGATTATAAATGGTGCTTTTAGTGCTTGCTGGGGGCGAAGCCGGAAATTTCGAGATGGTCTTCATTTCGGTCGTTTCAAAAAACTAATTGGCTCTATAACAAAAGGCTGCTTACGGGAGACGTCGATCTGAATTTATGAGGCTGTTGAACTGATACGACTATGAATAGAGAGTGGTACACACTGTCACAATTTGATACAACACTGAAATCCCTGTGCAACGTTCGTCTTTCATTATGGCCACATCAGGAACGCGACCTGATCTGGGCAATATAATCTAATTTAACTAAAGGAGTACATGATGAACAGCAGAAACTTTTTTTATAATGCCGCACTGATTCTTGGCCTGGCCACCACAGGAATAAGTTTTGCGGATGAAGCTACTACGGTAGACCCTTCCAGCATGACCCAGCAGGAGCGTGAAGCCTATCGCGCCGAAAGACAGGCCAGCATGACCCCCGAGCAGCGCGCCGAAAGGCAGGCCTCCCATAGCCAAGGCGGCAGTGCCCAAGGACAGGGCACAATGGCACGCGACGGTTCCGGGTTGGGTGGGCAATATGGGCGCAGCGGTGGGCAGCACAATGGTAACGGCATGGGCGGCGGCCGTGGTCGGGGCGGGCGCTAATTAATAACCTTTGATGTGGAGACCACGCTTGGTGGCATGAGCGTGTTCTCCATGGTCAAACTTATAGATATTGTAGTCTGTATGGAGGAAGTAAAAGGTATGATTCAACATGTGTACAGACTTTACTTTTTCCCGTGTTATTAACGCATATACTGACAGATGACAAGCCGTGCAATGAGTACACCAACATTCGCCAAGACACCTGAGCATCCTTACTACGCCGTGATTTTTTCATCGCAACGCACCGAGGGTGATAACGGTTATGCCAAGATGGCGGAAAGAATGGTGGAGCTTGCGGCCTGTCAACCGGGGTTTCTCGGTGTCGAAAGCTCTCGGGATGCTGATGGTTTCGGCATCACAGTATCCTACTGGGCTTCCGTCGAAGCTATCGCAAACTGGAAAGCTAATTTTGAGCACCTCGCCGCTCAAGAAATTGGAAAGCGAGCGTGGTATGAGCACTACGAGATCAGAGTTGCTAAAGTTGAACGTGCTTATGGAAAGTGACTTGCCTGGTGGAGCACTCTTGAGTAACACCGTGCTGTGGAACGATCGGGAGATTAGGTGTAGTGGGGTTTAGACTCGATAAAGTTGTGCCATGGGGACGCTCCTTCGAGGAATATGTTGCCATGTTCAATCTTACAAAGGAGGATTTGGGGCGCCGTATTCTTGGCTGCGGTGATGGCCCTGCTGCATTCAATGCCACGCTAACCAAATGCGGGGGGCGTATCGTTTCGGTCGATCCGATCTATTCTTTTGATACTTCGCAAATCAGAAGCCGCATAGCAGGAACATATGAAACCGTGATGGCCCAGATGCACAAGAACCAAGACGACTATGTTTGGAAAGACATTCCCTCAGTCGAGCATCTAGGCAAAATTCGCATGTCCGCGATGGAAGATTTTCTCGCTGACTTCGGCACAGGAAAACAAGATGGCCGGTACGTCACAGGCGAATTGCCATCTTTGCCTTTCGAGAGCGGGCAATTCGACATTGCTTTGTCTTCTCACTTCTTGTTCCTGTACAGCGCACACTTGTCGGCAGAGTTCCATATCCAGGCAATCCAAGAAATGTTACGTGTGGCGCGCGAAGTCAGGATATTCCCCCTGCTTGCTCTCGATGGCGCTTCCTCACCATATTTCAATGCAGTGAAAGAATATTTCTCAACAATGCGGTTCAGTGTAGATACTGTGCGCGTAGCTTATGAGTTTCAGCGAGGTGGCAATGAAATGCTGATTATCAAGCCTGTCTAACATGGCGGTCGCAGTTGACCGAACTTCGGGAGACCCGCCGCACAGCGGCGGCCATCCCTTCGTTCGAGCGATCACAGCTTCGCGGCTACGCCCCGCTTGCTCCACCTTCACCCTTCGGGTACGGTGTCGCCAGCAGCGTATGAAAATCAGTTGGCTTAATCAGGTGTCAATTAAATCGGGGGAATTCCTATCCAAAAGCTGGCTTCGCCACCTTCCGGCCATCCCCTCAATTCCAACGTTATGCGTCTCACAATCACTGAACCTATGCGCCTCCTCCGCCTCTTTATTTTGTCGTTTGCTTTCGCCATGTTTGGTTGCACCACGCTTGAGCGCACGGTGCACATGTACAGCAGCGAAGCGCCTCCGCCGCTGACGTTCCAATACAAGGACGGAGGCTCCAGCATCTATTACGCATTCTCCGTCGGAGATGCGCCACAGCCGGATACCGCAGTCTTTTTCTACGGTGCAACAGGCTGCCCCAGCTGGAAATCTGTCATGCCTGGTTACGTCAGCGGCTTTACGGTCGCTGCCCGTGTTTTCGTTCTCAACAAACGATTTGTGACTGACCGTTCCACCGGCCTATTCGACTGCGGCCGAGACTTTCATCTCGCAAACAATCCCGATCAGTGGGTAGCCGACTATTCGGAATTCATCACCGCGCAAATAAGCTCCATTACGCCCAAGCCCAAAAATGTAGTCTTGGTCGGCGTCTCGGAAGGTGCATTGTCCGCAGCCAAAATCGCCGGGCTACTCCACGAGGTTACCCACCTTGCAATTATCGGTAGCGGCGGTTACTCAATGCGCAAATCGCTCGCCACTCTCAAGCAGAGGGATGCTATCGGGTTCGATGTCGGTTCTGGCTGGAAGAAGATTGCCACCGATCCTCGCAGCATCGAGAACAGTTGGTATGGCAACCCCTATCGCTGGTGGTCAGACATCATGGACATCGAGCCTCTCCCTGACTTTCTCAAGTTGAATATTCCTGTCGTTGTCGGCATTGGCGAACAAGACGAAAGTGTGCCCGTTGAGTCTGCGCGTTTTCTGGCATCGCAATTCAAAAACGCCGGTAAGAGCAACCTCATTCTCCACGTCTATCCGGGTGCGGATCACCGCTTGAGCGGCAATGGCATTTCCCATCGCAGCGAGTTTTTTGCAGAGCTGAGCCGCCTACTACAATCGACACATAACATCGCGGCACGCCCCTTACCTTAATGCTGGGTTGCTCGAAACATGCCATTAACTCACCGCCCCGCAGAAGAAAATGACATTCCGGTCGTTTGTGGCTTTTCGCAGAGCGAAGACGAGCTGTTCTTCATGTTTCCAAAAGCTTTGTATCCATTGTCTCCCACACAGTTGCGTGACGCAATTGCTCAGCGGTCGGATTCAATAGTGGTGGAGCTTGATGGTGAAGTTGTTGGGTTCGCTAACTTCTACCGCTGGGAAGCTGGCGGCTGTTGCTCCATTGGAAACGTCATTGTTTCCTCGTCAGCCCGTGGGCGCGGCATAGGTCGCTATCTCATCGAACAGATGATTAACCTTGCTTTTTCAAAGCATCAGGCCGCCGAGATAACGGTGTCGTGTTTCAATCAAAACATTGTCGGCTTGCTGCTTTACCCGAAGTTGGGCTTTCGTCCTTACGCTATCGAGGAACGGTTGGACAAGAAAGGCAATCGGGTTGCGCTTGTCCACATGCGGCTGCTGCAAAATGCTAGATAATCAACTGGTAGGCTTATATGCTCGAGATTGAATACCGCCACAATTTTCCTCTTGAGGCTGCTGACGTGGCAGCGGTTTTTGATGCCTCCGGCATTCGTCGCCCCACCAAGGATTTGGCGAGGATTGAGCGCATGTTTGCCAATGCCAACCTGATTTTCTCCGCTTGGCATGAAGGCAAACTCGTTGGGGTGTGTCGTGCACTAACCGATTTTAGTTATTGTTGCTACTTGTCCGATCTCGCAGTGGACAAGGCTTTTCAAAAACATGGTATCGGACGTGAGCTTATTGCTCGTGTTCGTTCTACTGTTGGGGAAGAGGTAGCGCTTCTGCTGTTATCGGCCCCGGAAGCAATGAAGTATTACCCCAAGGTCGGCTTCGAGAAAATCGAAAATGGGTTCATCATCAAACGTGCCCAGTAAATCCAATTCGCGTTAGACCACAAGAGGTTGCCAATGGAAATATTAGCCTGGACTTGCTGCTATCAACCGTCTGCCGCCGCCATTATCGTGTTCAGGAAGGTCCAGATGGCGGTGAATATTATTTACGGATAAGCTCTAGGTCGCAAATCTTCTTGCCCCGACCACGCATAGCGCAACCGCCAGCGCAGAAGCGATCATCGTCGCGCTGACATGTTCCCCCAACAGCAGCGCTGCCAGGGCCAGTCCAAAGAAGGGTTGCAGCAATTGCAACTGGCTGATCGACGCAATGCCACCGAGCGCCAAGCCGTGATACCAGAAGAAAAATCCAAGCAGCATGCTGAACAGCGAGACGTAGCCGAGACTCAGCAAAGCGGGCCAAGTGGCCTGCTGAAAATTGCCGGGCAGCATCCACAGGCTCAGCGGCAACATCAACGGTAGGGCCAATACCAACGCCCAGCAGATAACCTGCCATCCGCCCATGCTGCGGGCCAGACGCGCGCCCTCGGCATAGCCCAGGCCGCACACGATAACCGCAGCCAGCATCAGCATATCCCCCGATACCGAAACGTCGATACCTTGCCCCATCGCAAATCCTGCCACAACGAGGCTTCCCGATAAGGAGAACAGCCAGAACAAGCCACGCGGATTTTTGTCGCCGTGCAGCACGCCGAATATTACCGTCGCCATCGGCAACAGCCCGACGAATACGGTGGCATGCGCTGCACTGACATGCCGTAGCGCCAGAGCCAGCAATAGCGGGAAGCCGATCACCACACCGAGCGCCACCACCAGCAAGGCGCGCTTGTCGCCACGCGCAGGGCGCGGCTGGCGTAAAGCCAGCAAAATCAACGCGGCGAGCATGCCGGCAATGGCTGCTCGCGCAAAAGTCACAAAGATCGGGTCGAAGGTGATAACCGCTACCCGCGTGGCAGAAATCGTTCCGCTGAAGATCAGCACGCCCAACAGCCCGCTGGCCCATCCCTCGAATGCCTTGTCCATGTCCATGCCCACCACTTCTTATGAAGAGCCTGCATCTTCCCCTGAAAGTGTCTGGACAAACAGGGATAGATGGATACAATTCAAAGATACTGTCCAGAAAGATTGTGGGTACAAATTGTGCGAAAAGCATCTGACCAAACAGACGGCACCCGCGTAAACGCGGTGATGCAGGCTATACGCGAGCAGCTGGCCTCCCGCATGCTGGTGCCGGGAGAAAGGCTGCCCTCCATCAGGCAGCAGGCCGAGCGCATGGATGTCGCAAAAAACACCATCGTCGAGGCCTATGATCGCCTGGCGGCCGACGGCGTGATTACGGCGAAACGCGGTTCGGGGTTTTACGTGAGCGGACACCTGCCGCCGTTGTCGCTGGCAGACGTGGGTGCAGCGCGGGATCGCAGCATCGATCCGCTGTGGATCATCCGCCAGTCGCTCGAAGCGGAAACAGATATGTTCAAGCCTGGCTGCGGCTGGCTTCCTCCCTCCTGGTTGCCGGACGAAGAAATCCGCCGCACCCTGCGCCGGCTGGCCAGAGATCCGCAAACCGGATTGCTGGAATACGGGCATCCGTATGGTCACTTCGCCTTGCGTGAACAACTCAGCCGCCGCCTGGGCGAACGCGGCGTGGCAGCGTCAGCCTGCCAGATCATCCTGACCGATTCCGGCACACAGGCTATCGACCTGATCTGCCGGTTTTTGCTGGAGCCGGGCGACACGGTGCTGATAGACGATCCGGGCTATTTCAATTTTCAGGCTTTGCTGCGCGCGCATCGCGTGCAACTGGTCGCCGTTCCCTATACCGAGCAGGGGCCAAACGTGCAGGCAATGGCCGAACTGCTGGCGCAGCACAAACCGCGTCTGTATCTCACCAATACGGTTTTCCACAACCCGACTGGAGCCGCGCTGTTGCCCATCATCGCGCACCGCGTGCTCAAACTGGCCGAAGACCACGATCTTCTGATTGTCGAGGACGACATCTATGCTGAATTCGGGCACAACACCTCGCCCTTGCTGGCCTCATTCGACGGCCTGAACCGCGTCATCCACGTTGGCAGTTTTTCCAAGGTGCTGTCGGCATCGGCGCGCTGCGGCTACATGGCTGTGCGGCAAGACTGGGCGGAACAGATCGTAGACCTGAAACTGGCTACTACTCTGAGCAACAACAATCTTGGAGCGGAACTGGTTTACTCCATGCTGCGTCAAGGCAGCTACCGCCACCATGTCGAAGCATTGCGTACCCGATTGGCGGATGTCATGGGACGCACGCTTCACCGGTTGGAAAAACTCGGTATCACCCCCTGGATGAAACCGCAGGGTGGCATGTTCCTCTGGGTACGCCTGCCGCACGGGCTGGATTCAGCCAAGGTATCGCGGGAAGCCTTGCAAGAAGGCGTGGTGCTGGCGCCCGGCAACGTATTCAGCCTCAGCCAGACTGCCGCGCCATATCTGCGCTTCAACGTGGCGCAATGCCAGTCGCCGAGGATTTTTGAAGTGCTGGAAAAAGCGATGGGGAGGGTGTGAAAAGGGAGGTTCGCTTCTTGTCAGGCTAGACCTTGGCTTTGATACCTTTTTCGAGGGTAAGGCTTGCGGGCCAATGGAGCGCCTGTTGGAATAACCGTTACTCAAATGCCCGCCCCTCTCCCTCTTCCTCAAAAGTCCGCCCGTCGCGGATGTGGTAGATCCGCTTGAAGGTGGGGATGATTTTCTCGTCATGAGTCACGACAATGATAGCGGTCTGATACTGGCTGGCCATCTGGTTAAGGATACGCACCACTGACAGGGCTCGCTGGCTGTCCAAGGGCGCGGTGGGTTCGTCGGCGAGGATCACCGGCGGCCGGTTGGCTAGTGCGCGGGCAATTGAGATACGCTGTTGTTCGCCGCCGGAAAGTTCGGAAGTTTCTGCTCTGGCACGGTGTGCTACGTCGAGTGCCTGGAGCAACTCCATCGCTCGTGCGCGTGCTTCTCCGTTGGAGTGCCCTGCCAGCATGGGCAACAGCGCAACATTGTCAGTCGCATCAAGAAACGGGATCAGGTAGGGAGCCTGAAAGATGAAGCCGATGCGATCCCGGCGCAGTACCCGCAGGTCAGAAATCTTCCAGCCGTTGTCGTAAATCACCTCGCCGCCCAAGGTCATGCGGCCCTGCGTCGGCTCAATGACCGCTCCCAGACATTTGAGCAGCGTGCTCTTGCCGGCGCCGCTGGGGCCGACAAGGCCGACCACCTCGCCTGGTGCGACGCTCATGTTCACTTCCTTGAGCGCATCGACGGCGGTATCGCCCGCGCCGTAACGCTTGCTCAAGCCTTCGATATGAATGCCGATGTCTTTGCCCATGTTAGCCTCCGATTGCATTGGCTGGATCAACTTTGAGCGCCGCACGTATCGCCAGCGTGCTGGCAAGGGTGCAAACCACCATCACGGCGACGAAGCCGCGCACCGCGTCGCCCGGTTCGAGCAGGACATATTTTGGAAATGCCGGCGCCCACACGGTGGCGGCAATCTTGCCGACGGCGAAGCCGATCAGCCCCAGCCCCAGCGCCTGTTGCAGGATCATGCTGGCGATGGTGCGGTTGCGAGTGCCGATCAGCTTCAGCACGGCGATCTCTCTGATCTTGCCCAAGGTCATGGTGTAGATGATGAAAGCGACGATGGCCGCGCTGACGATGGTCAGGATCACCAGGAACATGCCGATCTGCCTGGCAGATGTGGCAATCAGCTTGGCGACCAGAATTTCTTCCATCTGATCTTGCGTGAAGACCTGCAAATGTTTCCAGCGGCGAATGTCCTGCGCCACGGCTTCAGCAGAGCGGCCAGCGGCCACCCGTACCAGCACGGCATTGACGTTGTGATTGCTGGACTGCGATGCCTCGATTGCGTCCAGCAAGCCCGGTACACCGGGGCGGTTGAGCGCTGGATTGGCAGCGGTGCGGGCGCGATCGTTGACAATGGCGTCGTTATCCTTGAGAAATTGCGCCTCCTGTGCATCCTTGAGAGGAATGAACACCATCGGATCGCCACCGGAGGACACCATGCGCCGGCTCAGGCCGACCACGGTGTAATCATGGCGGCGTATGCGGATATGGTCACCCAGGGCGAACCCGGTTTTGACATCTGCCACAGCCTCGTAATGGCCGCGAGTAATACGCCGGCCGGCCACCAGATAGCCAGGCTCGCCCGGCTGTCCGGGCTCAAAACCCACCACCATGGCGCGCACGTCGGTATTGCCTTTACGCACCTGCATGGTGAAATAAGTGACATTGGCGGCCTGCGCCACGCTTGGCATGCCGAGGATACTGCGATAGACATCATCGTGGATGCTGGACGACTCTGCATAGGGACCTTGGGTATCCTTTTGCACCACCCACATATCGGCGCCGCTATTACGGAGCAGCACTTTGGCATCATCTACCATGCCGCGATAAACCCCCGCCATGGTGAAGGTGACACCGATGAGCAGCCCGAGCCCCAGACCGGTCAGGACAAATTTACTCCAGGCATGCAGGATGTCGCGGCCTGCCAGACTGATCATTTTGCTTTTCCGATCAATGAAGAAACTACCTTGATGCGGCTGTCATCATCAAGGTCGCGTTCGCTGTAGACCACTATTTCATCGCTGGCTTTCAGACCTTCAATAATTTGCACCTTGCCGTCCGGATCCTCCGCCCCTGTTTTCACCGGAGCGAATCGCAGATGTCCGTCCTCACGCAGCCAGGCACCGGCCTGTGCACCGCGATAGCGCAGGCTGGCATTGGGAATGAATAGCGTATCGTTGATGGTGGGCAAGCGCAGTGTCACCTCGGCCATCTCACCAGTGGACACGCCTTGCGGCACGAGGTCGAAAGCTACTTGGGCGATACGCTCCTCGGTTACGCTGTCGCTGTTCGGCTCGACGCGGACGACTTTGCCCGCAATGGGTTTGCGGGGGTTGGAGCGGAGCGTGATTTCAGCTGGTAGTCCCGTCTGGAGACCGGCGGAGCGTCCCTGATCGAGTCTCACCGTTACCCATAGACTGTCCGGCTGCATCAGTTTGAGTACCGCCTGTCCGGCCACGACGGTGGTGCCAGGTTCTGCATCGCGTGAGGTTATTACGCCGTCGGTAGGCGCAACGAGGCGAATGTTCAACCGTTGCTGCTTTACCCCTTCGAGGTCGGCATCCAACCGTGCCAGGTCTTGCCGGGCGCTTGCCAGAGTGGACTCGGCGGCGGCAAGTTGGGCATCCGCCGACTGTTGCTGCTGCAACTTTCCATCCACCACGCTCTGGCTGACGAAACCTTTGTGCCCCAGGTCAACATAACGGCGCGCCTCGCTGGCAGCCAATGTCTGGCGGCTCTGTGCATCCTGCAATTGGGCTTGCGCCGTTATCACGGCACTTTTGGCGCGAGCCGCAGCCGCAGCCGCAGAGTTCATCCGCGCATCGAGATCCACCGGGTCCATTTCCGCCAGCAACTGTCCAGCCTGAACCGTGTCACCCACATCAACCAGCACACGCCCGACACGGCCAGCGGTGGTCGGCCCGATGAGATAAGCGCGTCGCGCTTCCACCGTGCCGATCCCGAACAGAGCGGGGGCAACCTCCCCCCTGGAGACCTGGGTCACGGTCACCTGTATCGGCGCGAGCGGCCCGCTTTTCAACGCCACCCAGATCAGTGCAAACAGCAACACAACACCGAAGACGGCAAACCAAATCTGTCGTGGCAGGGTTATGGGAATTTTCATCATTTTTCCTGAATATGAGCTAGATAATAATAAATTTTAGTTTAGGCGTAATGTTAATGAAGTGCCTGATTAATTTTAGCCAATTCATCCTCGCCCAATGACCCTACCGCCGCCTTCAGACGCAACTGGCTGACGAGATAATCGTACTCGGCCTGATACAGATCGCGGCGTGTCGAGTAGAGTTGTTGCTGCGCATTCAGCACATCGAGGTTGGTGCGCACTCCGACATCCTGCCCCAGCTTGCTGGCCTCCAGGACGCTTTCGCTGGAGATGAGTGCTTGCTGCAGCGCCTTGACCTGGGCGATGCCGCTGACCACGCCGAGATAAGCCTGGCGGGTTTGCAGCGCGACGCTGCGGCGGGTGTCTTCCAGCTCCTGTTTGGCGCGCTCGCGATTAGCTTCCGCTTCGCGCCATTTGGAATTGATCGCACCGCCTTGAAACAGGGGCATGTTCAGTTGCACGCCGATGCTTTTATTAGTGTTGTCGCTGCCCACGCCGAAACTGCCACCATTGGCATTGCTGTTGGAATAGTTCGCCACCAGATCAACCGTGGGGTAGTGACCGCCACGGTTGCGCGCCACTTCTTTTTCGGCGATCTCGGCGCCCGCCTGCGCGATGGCGAGCTGCAGGCTGTTCAATTGGGCATCGTCCACCCATTTTTCCATGTCGGCGGGTTGCGGGGCCTCCAGCTTGAATTCCTTGCCGAGGTGTTTAAGGTCCTTTGGCATCGTATTGATCAGTTGCTGCAATGTGCGTTTCTTGATTTCCAGCGTATTCTGCGCGGCGATTTCCTGCGCCACGGTCAGGTCGTAACGCGCCTGCGCTTCGTGGGTATCGGTGATGGTGGCGCTACCCACCTCGAAGTTGCGCTTGGCCTGTTCCAGTTGTTCGGAGATGGCGGTCTTCTGCGCCCCGGCCAGTTGCACATTGTCTTGCGCGATCAGCACGTCGAAGTAGTCCTGCGCGACGCGCAGGATCAGGTCCTGTTCTGCGATCTTGAATTGCGCCTCGGCCTGCGCGACCTGCAATTCGGCCTCGGTATAGGCCAGCCAGTTTTGTTGGCGGAACAGCGGTTGCGTCAGGCTCAAGCCATAGCCGTGGCTGTTGTAGCGGTTATTGCCGCTCGGAAAGGGGGCGGTGCCCTGATACTGTGTGGTCTGATCGTTGAAGGTGCTGTTCGCGCTGAGGCTGATGGTGGGCATCAGCAGCGCGCGGCCTTGCGGCAGTTTTTCCTGTCCGGCCTGTTGGGTGGCGCGCGCGGCGGCAAACACCGGATCGTTCGCCTGGGCGGCGCGGAAGGTATCCAGCAGGTCGTCGGCTTGCGCCCAACTGCTCGCGCCGAGCAATGTTACTAATAGAAGTGATAATGGGTTGGGCTTCATCGGGTTTTTGCACAGTTTTAATATCAATTTTTCAAATGCTATTGCTCGCTCAGCAACCAAATCCTGTTTCTGTTGAAACAGAGTCAGTGTTTGTCCAGCCATGATGGCGCCGAGAATTCCCGGTGCGCATCAATGTAGAACTGGAGGTCATTGCCCCCGCCCCATGCCACTTCTTCCCTGCATTCCCTGTCCACCCCGCTGGCTTTTTTTTTGCTCACGCATTTGGTTGCGGAATTCCTCTTTTTCCGTAGCGCTCATGTTTGCGGTGCGTTTCCGCATCTCATCCCGAAAAGCGTTGCGTTCTTCCTCACCCATCTCATTGGGTTTCAGTTGCATCAATTCCGCCGTGTCCAGCGTGGAGAAATCCTGTGCTGAAAAAGCGTTCAAGCTAACAAGGCACAACGCCACTGCAGCTGCCTGCATCAATTTTTTTATGTACATTTTTGTACTCCTTTTAGTTTGAAATAGCCACCGGCCAGGTTGCTACTGACCGGTATTTAATAATTGCGCATCAAGCAATCTTCAAAACTGCATCGGCATGTTTTGGCCGAAATGGGCATCCAGTATTTCTTTTTGCTGCGATGTCAGCACGGCATACAGCTGCTTCATGGCCGCCGCTACGGTTTCCATGCCGGCCAAACGCTGCTTCATGAGCTGGGTACGCTCGTCAATCCAGTCAGGCGCGTGTTGTGTCGATTGCGCGCTGCTCGACTGCTGCATCCGTTCCTGCATCGCAGACATCATTTCCATTTTTTGCCGCTTGATGGTTTTGGCGAATGCCACCCATGCTGCATCCTGTTTGGAATCAATGCCCAGATCTTTTTTAAATTGTGCAAGATGGCTATCTACCTGATTTGCGTTGGCAGTTATATTATCTGGCATCATGCATCCATCCCCCGACTCCATACCTATGTCGGTTGCGTAGGAAGAAGCCATCGCGCCAATGCCGAGGGTGGTGATAATGGCCAATACCATTTTCTGGATGTGTTTCATATCTGAGTCTCCATGTGGAAGAGGGTTAATTGTTTTGCAACGAGGCGCATTTAACTACTGTCGTGTAAACGGCTTATGTCAAAACCACCCTTTTTTGTAACCTATTGTGACAAGTTGCCGACCTTACCGTGATACAAGCCCATGATGGCCGGTGCCCGCCCCAAAAAACTCGCGTATCAAAAAATCTTCCAGTCCTTCGTTATCTTCCATGCGTGCAGACAAAACGACCACACGCTCGAGGCGCTGCGATTCCCAATTAAAATAATCTTTGTAATATCTGCGGATCAGCGTAATCATGCTGCGCACTATTTCACGCTCCACATCCCCATTTGGCCCGGCATCGACTTCGATCACTTCACGACGGGCGCTACTCGCGTCTTTTGTCCAGCCGCGAAACGAATATCTGGCCGTCCGGTTACCCATGCTGATAATCTGAAACACGCCGTTTGTGCCTTGCGGCTGGAGATTGCGCATGATTTTCGCCATCCTGATCTCGTCGGCCGAGGGGCCGCGATCTTTAGCCCTTGCCTCTGCATATTCGCGTTCGGCAGACATCTCGGCGGCACGGTGACGCTCTCTGGCAGCATTGATATAGGCCATCAAGTCTGCCGGCGGCGCCAAGTTTGATTCGGAGGCGGGATCTGCTTGGGACTCAGGCTTGGTGGCTGCAATGTCAGTATGGGATAACGCATCCGGACGAGGTGTTATCTTGGGCGGGCGTGCTGCCTTGGGCAGGGATTTGGGCTGAGCCTCCGGACTCTTGGCCGGAAGGATTGGTGCCACTTCAGACAATTCCACAAAGCTGGCCTCTATGGGCGCAGGCGCTGTCATTTCGACCTTGGGAGAACTCAGGAAATAGCCAAATTTCCAGATGATCGCCAGCCAGATGATCAGCGCCAGCGGTATCGGCCACCACAGCCCGATCTCCCTAGGTCGGAAATTGGGCACATGGATGCGTACGATCCCGCCACAATGGCTGCATATGGCCTGCTGAATATCCCTTGGGCGGAAAACTGGCGCGCTTATGGCGTCATTCATGCTTTACCGCGATCAGGAAATTCCTGGCGCCGGCCGCCCGCGCCTGCAGCATCGCCTGCACCACGATACCCTGTGGCGCCAGGTTGTCCGCCGACACGATAACTCCGGGCTGCGCATCGTTCAGCAGCGGAGCGAGCGTGGCGGCCAGGGTTTGCAGGGTCACCGGCGTGCGGTTGACCAGGATTTTGCTCTCTGCTGTCAGCGTCAGGGTGACCGGAGTATCTGTCTTGAGCTTTTCGGCTTTTCCCTGGGGCAGGTTCACCTGCAGCGCATCGAGGTTCTGCATCGACAATGAAGACAGCATGAATGTTGCCAGCAGGAAAAACATCACATCGATCATCGGTATGATTTCGATGCGCCCCTTGCGATACATCCTGGGTTTACGCAGCTTCATGGGCGTTATCCTGCTGGTCCAGACGGATGTGATCGATCAGGCGTGTGCCGAGGCGTTCCATTTCGTCCATCGTCTGCGATTGCACACGAGAGAAGTAATTGAATCCGAATAAGGCAATCAGCGCGATCAACAGGCCGATTGCCGTTGCAATAAGTGCCTGTGCCACGCCGCCCGTCACCCCCGTGGGATTTACAATGCCACTGCCGCCGATGATCTTGAAGGCATCCATCATGCCGCCTATGGTTCCCATCAGCCCGAGCAAGGGCGCGGCGGTAACGATGGTTTCCAATACCCACAATCTGCGGGCAAGGGATGTTTCGATCAACTGGGCTTCGTCCGCCGCACGGGATTCGGTCCACCATGTCGGACGTCCCCGGTTGGCGATAACCACCTCGAAAAAGCGTCTGAAGTAATGGCGCTCATTCAAGCCGTAAAGCCTTTTCTCCAGCTCTTCCCAGGCGAAGCCATAAGTCTCGGCGAGTCTGAGCAAGTCAAGCGGCAGGCGGGCATAACGCCAATAGATAAACGCTTTCTCAAGCATAATGGACAGGGCGATGATCGCAAGCAACGACAACGGCAGAATGATCATCCCGCCGAGTTTTATTGCGATCCAGGTTTCTTGCAGGTCTTGCATGGTTGTCTCCGAATTGGGGTAGTTTGAAAATGGGGGAATGCGCTAACTGCCCCGGGAGCAGAATGGCGCGTCCAAAATTCGCCATCAGTGCCCAGGAAGAATTTTTGCGGGAGCGAGCACATCAGAGCGCAATGCGCTTTTAGAACTCAAGACTCAGCGCGACAGAACCATAAGCCTGGTTTGGCCCCTGCTCCTCGAATTCCCGCGAACGGTAAACGCGCATCACGGCCAGCTTGACGCCGTGTCCAGCCACCATGCCATGAGTGCTGACCCCGACAGCAGCCTGGGCAACCCATGGTCGGCGGGTGACACTGTGGCTTGACCGAAAGAGGTTGCCGTCGAGCGAAAAATCATGCGCAACGAGCTTTGTTTCAATTGTCCCAAACAGGTGAACACCTGGTCGTGGCCTGGCGACCGCAGAAGGGGCATCGCTCGAACCGCTGTGAATGGAGGCTGCCGATGGCGGACGATTTTCGGCGCCCGGCCTGATCGGGTAGGTGCCGAAGTCGTTCGGCAGATTCCAGCCGATACGCCCTTCGATGCCCAGGGTGGCGGAGGTTTCGATATTGCCCAGCCGCAGCCCCAGCGAGCGGATCGAGTCGGCAGAGAAACCGGGCATGATCGCGCCCGTTCCGCGATAGTCCTTGAATTTGCGATCCATGGCCAATTGCAGCGCAGGTTCATTCTTCAACTGGTGTTGCCAACCGAGAAACCTATCTACGCCGATCGCATCGTGAAACAGGTTTTGTGACTGTTCCGCGAGAGACAGCGGACCGATGACGCCCAGGGTGATCTCGCGTGTATCGAGCATTTCTGAATTGCTTTGTGGTTCGTGTTTCCGGCGGTTCCACGACATGCCCACATACAGCAGACCCGCATAAGGCCGATCGTCCGCGATCAGATCGGTCCTGGAAAAATCTTTCGGTGTGAACATGGATTGGCCAAACTTCACCACTACGTTCTGCGTGTGCGCGGGGTTTTCCGCGTCTGACCAGAAAACGGGATCCAGAAACTTGATGAGTTCCGCATGCAGTCGCGCCGGCGTGGGTAGGCACTCGGTTCGGAGCCTGCCGGCGATGTCGTGCGAAACAGCGGTGAATGCCACGCCGTTCGTGTAGTTCTGGTCGGTACCGGTAAAAAGGTCGTTCTCCAGCCTTGCGGTGCCTCCGCGAAATCTGACAATCTCATCTGCCTTGCAATCATTGATGCTGGAGGTATCTTCATCGGCGGCTTGTGCGCCGGCCGGCACGATAGATAAGAACAGCGCGAATATCCACGCGGGTGGCCACAGAAAGGTGAGTTTCACGCTGCACCTACAGCCGCTGTCGCTGTCTTATCAGGGGTGGCCGCCAGACGGTCGAGCAGTTCCTGCATGGCGAGATTGATGGTGTCGAACCGGCGTATGTCCGCGAACATCGCCTGTGGCGTCTGGATGTAGCGGCCTTCGACGAGTTCGTCTTCGCCATGGGCGATGATCTGCCACGCACTGGACGGAGTCATCTCCAGGTGAAACTGCAAGCCGACGACCCGTTCATCGTAAACGAATGCCTGATTCGCGCAACCGTCGCTGCGTGTGACGTGCAACGCGCCGGCCGGGATGTCGAAAGTGTCACCGTGCCAGTGGAAGGCATTGAGTTGGCGGGGGAATGTGGCAAACAGCCTGCTCCGGGATGCGGCTTCGGTCGTCTCAACCGGAAACCAGCCAATCTCCTTGTCGGTATTGCCATACACCTTCGCACCAAGCACGTCGGCGATGAGCTGCGCGCCAAGGCAGATGCCGAGCACGCGCCGGCCGGCGGCGATGATCTGCTCGATGAAACATTTTTCGTCCGCGAGCCACGGATAGCCGGCTTCTTCGTATATGTTCATCGGCCCGCCCATTACTATCAGCAGATCTACTGTTTCAATCGCTGGCAGGGATTCGCCTTGGTAGAAACGCGTCGCACTAAGGGTATGTCCTTTCTGTCTAGCCCATGTTTCGATGCTTCCCAGCCCTTCAAATGGTACATGCTGCAGGTAGTGTATGTTCATCGTGTTTCTCTTTGGTTCTGTCGTTTTCGTTCATGCCATATCAGCCGCTCAGTGATCTCCATGTTCCGGCTCGGGCTTAAGCTGGTCGTAAACAAGACGGAACGAAACCGGTTGTATTCCAGGAAGGTGAGCCGCTGTAGAAATTATGAGCTGACCCGTTTGGGCGTCGATCTGGAAATTCTGGACCAGCTTTGTACCACTTCTCAATGTTGTCTCGACCACCAGCGCAGTACCCTCCCAGCCGGCAATGGTCACACGCTGCTGCAAATCGCCGTTGGCGGAAACACTGGCGCCGCGAAAGTCGGTGAAAATACGCTGACGCTGAGCACTTTCATCTGTGATGAGCAACAGCGGATCCTTGTGGGCAATATCGAGTTTTTGCGCAGTCGAGATCAGTGCAGACATGCCACCGGAGGGCATCTTGTTACGCCTCTCCGTCTCCTCTGGTGAACCGCGCCCCTGACGTCCGCTTCCCATGCCACCACGGCCCTGTCCGCCAGAACTGCTTCCCATTCCGCGCCCGGCGCTCCTGGCCTGCTTCATCGCTTCCTTTATTATTTCCTGCGGGTCATCACTTGCCTTGGTGTTGAGAGCCCATAGGCCGGAAAAATCCGGCATGGATTGCGGCTCCACAACAGGTGTCGGCGAGGCCACAGGCACATCCGTATTCCTGCCCGCCATCCCGGTAGCGGGCCCCTTGGCACTGCCATCGGCATGCGCTTGTGCCGGATCAGAGGGCAATGCCAGCGACGGGCTGGCGCTGGTGGCTAATACCAGGAATGTGCAAAACAGGGGGATAAAATATGCGTTCAAGCTCATCGTGTGACGCTTTCTGGCCTCGCCAGTTTCGTGCGCAACACTCTGCGCCAGGCAATCGCCGCGATCGTTGCCCATACCAGCGTGCGCATGCTCATGGCGATCACCGTGCGCTTCTCGTACAGCCCTCCAAAAAACACATGCACACCGAATGCGGCGAACACGAGCGCGGTAGAGGCGGCGATGGCAATGGCCAGCCAGACCGCCCAGTGCTGCTGCATCCACAGCCCGGCACCGGCGATGACATAAGCGAAACCCGCCACAAAGTTGAACCACAGCACAAATGGTACATAGTTTCCAGCTGCACTGACCGCTGTCTCATTACCAATCAGAGTCATGCCACCTTCCTTGATGGTCAGCAGCCCGAATCCGGCAGCAATCAAGGAAATTGCCCAGATAAGGGGGCCACGTTGTTGTCGGTTCTTCATGAAATTACTCCTTTAATGTGGAAACGGAACCAAACCGGCTCACCGGACGGTGTCTTTTTTGCCATAGAAATGTTCCACAAACGGTTTGCGGAATTCGCTGTGGCAGCTGTAACAACTGGCCTGGAGCTTCTGGAAGGCGAGAATGACGCCTTGGCCATCCCTGGCTTTTGCCGCATTGCCTGCCGCCTGCGCATGTTCGTGGGTTTCGCCGTCATGTGCCTTGAACTTGCCCATGTTGGTGCCCATGAAGCCCATGATGCGCATTTTCTCGGAGAAGGGTGGCTGAGGATGATCGGCAATCAGGGGCGCGGTTTTTTCCACCAGTTCCCAGTCTTCGCGGGAAATCCCGTCGGTGATGACCTGCATGTTTTTGCCCAGGTCTTTCATGATTTGCTGCAAGGCGAGCGGTTCGACCGCTTGCGCGCCGGTTGCGGCAAATAGCAGGCAGGAAGAGATAAAAATATTGAAGACGAAATTGCGGTTTCTTTTCATGTCAGGACATCCTCGGGTAAGCAATCCGGCAAATGGGGAGCAAAACTCGCGCCCCCTTGGTTCAAACAACCGTTGAAACGGTGCTGCCTATGGTTTGCTCGTTTTGGTCGAATGCCCCATAAGTTGCCATCAGGTCCATTATTCGGGCCATTACCCTGGCCTCGCTACTCTGCACGTCGCTTGAGGATGAGTTGGTTTCGTTCGATGCCTGATAAGCCATCAGTTCCTGCGCACTGATGTTTCCATCCTGGTTGGTGTCTGCTGCATCAAAATTCTCAGCCAGGTCAGTCAATTTTTGCGCTGCGCTGCCAGTGGCGCTTTCTGCCATGCCACTTACATCGCTTTTCGACATACCACCCATACCACCCATTCGCATGTTCTGTAATTGGCCTACGAGTTGGTCGGCAAGTTTCTGGACGCTGTCGGACATTTCCTGCTTGGTAACTTTGCCGTCACCATCTCCGTCCAGCGCCTTGAAGATGTCTTCCACACTGGGGGTTTTGGATGAGGCCTGATCAAACGCACCTTGAAGATCGCTTTTCTCGATATATCCCTGGCCCTTGGTATCCAGCTTCGAAAATAAATTGTCGACCATTTTCGACGGATCGGGACGTTGCATCCCATTCATTCCGCCCATCGTTGCCGAAGAACATCCTCCTGCGCCACCGATTGCACTGCTCATATCAATACTCCCTGTAAAGTTGGTGTATCCCGCCGCCGGAATACGATTTAACCAAGCCAGGCATGGCGGCATGCCCGTTTTATCTCTATGCGGACAATGATGCCCGTCAAAAGCGGTATTTGATGCCGACGCTTGCTGACGCCTGATCCCTGCTGCCGAGACTTGCAACAATGGGGCTGTCGGCCGCGCCACCCAGAAGCTGCTTGTAACGAATGGTCGCAAAGCCTGACCAATCGCGGGTTATCGCATAATCGGCCATGACGCTCACGCCTGCATCCTTGAAGCCCGAACCGGCTTCATATTGGGCGATGCCCGATTGCGTCGATTGCAATGCGTCAATGCCGAAGAAGGTTTTCATGTAATCAGCCGATGCCCAGGTGGCTTCAAGATTGGCACGGAGCTTGAATTTTTGGCCGAGAGGTATGCCATGACCTGCGGAGAATTTCATCGTCGCACCTTGGCCGCTATTCGTGACGTTCTGCCTGATATCGACGGAAGCATGCCAACCTTGTTTGCGAAAGCGGACAAAACCGCCCGCATCAAGAGCACGATCAATATCCCCCAAGCCGTTCAGCGCAGCATTTTCATCCTGGTCGCGACCACGGCGCAGGGCCAGAAGCGGCCCGGCAGTGATGGCAATGCCCTGTTCCGTTTTGAAACGCAGGAGATTGGCGCCCGCCGTCATGCGGGTGAAAAACAGGGTGTCACCGTAGAATAGATTGATATTCGGTATTGCCCTCGTCTTATGATCCTTCGAGCCCTCATACTCGGGCATCACGGCCACCCCCATGCCGATGCTGCCATGCAGGCCTGCGGACGTGGCCTGCATATCCTCGCCTGCCGTGGCCTGATCTATGACAAAACTCAGCAAGGCTATCCCCGCCACAACCGCACTCGTGATCCCGGTGAGAGTCATTTGGCGCACCCCCGGTAGCAAGGTTTTGTGGTGATAATGGCCAAGGCGATTTGCCGGGCACGCTTCATGATTGAGCCTCCATGTAAAATAGAAAAACTGCTTTGCAACGAAGCGTATTTAACAATGGTGGTGTAAATGGCATATATCAAAACTGCCCTTTTTTGTAACTTACTGTGACAAGGTGCCGGGCCGTTACACTGCTTTACAATTTTCTTGCATAAGAATTGGGATATCAGGGTATAAAAACGTCATGACAACACCAGAACACATTCTTATCGTGGACGACGATGCCGAGATACGCAGTTTGCTGAGCAATTACCTGCAGAAAAACGGCTATCGGACCACCGCCGTGGCAGAAGGCAAGGGCATGCTGGCGGCGCTGGATAAGGGAAGGGCGGATTTGATCGTGCTAGACCTGATGCTGCCGGGAGACGATGGCTTGGTGTTGTGCCGCAATCTGCGGGCGCGCTCCGATATCCCGGTAATCATGCTCACCGCTCGTGGCGAGGATATGGATCGCATCCTCGGCCTGGAAATGGGCGCTGATGATTACCTGCCCAAGCCATTCAATCCGCGTGAACTGCTGGCGCGCATCAAGAGCATTTTGCGCCGGGCAAAGGCTTTGCCAGGGAACATGGAAACCGGAGATGCGGCCAGAGTCCGCTTTGCCGGATGGGAATTGGACACGATCTCGCGCCAACTGGTCTCGCCGGAAGGAGTGGTGGTTCCGCTGAGCGGCTCAGAATATCGCCTGCTGCGGATATTCCTCAATCACCCCAACCGGATTCTCAACCGGGATCAACTCATGGATATGATGCGCGGGAGAGAAACGGATCCTTTTGATAGAAGCATTGATGTTCAGGTGAGCCGGCTCCGTCACCGCCTGGCGGATGATGCCAAGGAACCCGCCATCATCAAGACGGTGCGGGGCGAAGGCTATATCCTGGCAGTGCAAGTGGAAGCGGGGAAATGATGCGGTTCTTGCCACGTTCCCTGTTCAGCCGAATGGTTCTGATCCTGCTCGGCGGCCTGATTCTGGTGCAATCCATCAGCGTCACCTTCCATTTGCGCGAACGCGACCGTTTGCTGTTTCGCTCAAACAGCATGGAATCGGCGCAGCGTATCGCCGATACCATCCGCCTGCTAAATTCGCTTGCCCCAGCCGATCGGCATAATCTTGTGACAGCCCTCAATTCACCAACCCTGCGAATTTCCCTTGGCGCATCCCCATCAGGCACACCCCATCAGAACCCGGACAGCGCAAACCAGGCGGCCAGTTTCAATATGTTGCTGCGCGACCTGCTTGGGGGAGTCCCGGCTATCGAGGCCACCGTTTCCGAAATGGAATGGCACGCGCGGCAAATCGAGGGTAATGCACCCAGTCTCGCCATGAATATCTACCCGCAGCAAAGAACCGTCTTCACCGTGTGGACACGCTTGCAGGATGGCACAATGGTATCAGTCGATGCATTCCCATCCGGCGGGGCTTTTCCTACACCTCCACGCCTGCTGTTCAATCTGCTGATCCTGTTCGCCGCCGTGATCCTTCTTTCACTTCTCGCCGTGCGCCTTGCCACGCGCCCCCTTAACACACTCGCCAGCGCCGCCGAAAAACTGGGCAACAATATCAACAGTCCACCCCTGATTGAAACGGGCCCGACCGAAGTGCGTCGCGCGGCTCATGCTTTCAACACCATGCAATCACGCCTGGCCAGCTACATACAAGAACGCACGCGGATACTCGCCGCCATGTCACATGACCTGAAAACCCCCATCACCCGGTTGCGTCTCCGGGCCGAACTACTGGAGGACGACGAACTTAGAACAAAGTTCGCAAAAGACTTGGAAGAAATGGAGTCCATGGTGGCCGCCACCCTGGATTTCATGCGCGGCGTGGACAATCCGGAGCAGGTGCAACCCGTTGACATCATAGCATTGCTGGAAAGCCTCCAAGCAGATGCGGCGGAAATTGGCCAGGAAGTCAGGCTGGAGGGCACCTCTGCACAGCCCTATCCGTGCAAGCCTGCGGCCATGAAGCGATGCTTGGGTAATCTGATCGATAACGCCGTCAAATACGGAAAAAGCGCCACCGTCATCGTGAACGATCACGACAAACAACTGCAAATTCGTATTCTGGATCAAGGCCAAGGCATTCCAGAAACTGAACTTGAACGGGTATTCGAACCTTTTTATCGATTGGAAAGTTCCCGTAGCCGCGATACCGGCGGCACCGGTTTGGGCTTGGGCATTGCACGTAACATTGCACAAATGCACGGTGGCGACCTCTTGCTGCGCAACCGCCCGTGCGGCGGGCTTGAGGCAATCTTGACGCTGCCACGGAGACCATAAGTACGTGTATGGAATGAACAAGAAACCGCAACCCAATGGTGGGTTGTCGCCGTTTACAACTTGTGAAGATTGCACTCACTCGATTAGAAAAAAAGAAAGGCAGGATGAGGTTGTATGCATTCCACATTTAAAGACCATGCCCACCAAAAACTCATCAGTATGTAAGTTGCATTCAACAAGAACCAAGAAGCCTTGAACACCTTGAAAGTTTAGCTTTGCGACTGGCAGCGGTCTGCTTTCAGGCTAGGTGAGTGACCGAATGTGTCGATACCGTACCGTGACCATAGCCAGCTTTATGGCGAGCAGTTTCTGTGCTTCCTTCGAGTTAAAATCGCAACTCACGAGCAGCCGGTATTTTTTGCATGCCAGCGTTGCATACCTCGCATTGCGTTGGCTGTAGAATTGCACGGTTGGCAGCCAGCCATTCAAGGTAATAATCATGATGAAAGTCCATTGCGAAGGGTGCGGCGAAGACGCTCCCAGCTATGAAATCACCCACTATGGTTCCATGGATGGGATTTATAGACAGTTTTGCAGCTGTTGCTTTAGTGCAGAAGTCGCCAAGGTCAGCGGTATCGATAATTTTGACAATACCCGGCTTCAGCCTATCAGGATAAATGACTGCGCTGGCGAAGCACACCAATTTCATTTCGTGTCGCGCCTGCTAGGAAACATGGTCACGCTGGAAGCTTTCGAGGTTCAAGATGGTGACCCCGCTGGCTATCAGTTCCAAATAATCGGCGACCCCGAAGAAGACATGTTCGCCATGCTTGGTCGCATGGTTGAGAAAATACGCAAAGCGCTTTCTGTTAAGCACATCATTGACAAGGGTGATGGGCACGGGCTTCAGATTGCTGACATGACGGTGCAGGGGAGAATCGACTGTGACCTCTCCGATGATGCTCACATGCCCTGTGTTGTTGTCGATGGCCAGGAAATATCATGGGAAGATTTTGGCCGCATGATAAGTTCATTCGAGGGGTGGCAGTTCAAGCTGGAGATTCTTGATTGCAGCGAGGAGTGCTGATGCCGGACACTACACTCGGTTTATTGCCTGTCATAATCACAGCATGAATAACCAGCCCCCAGAAAACATAAAACTTAATGAAGCCTAGCGTTGCTGAAAACCAATGGCTATTAGGGCATGGCGCGCCGCAACCACTATCACGTCTATGTTGTCGACGTTGTCCAGGGACGTGCTGTACGAAGGCAAGTTCAAAAGATGCAATCCGGATTACATCCCGGGCAAGCCGTGCGTTTATGTCGGCATGACAGGCTTGGATCCCGATGTGCGCTTCGACAAACACAAGGCGGGCATCCAGTCCAATCGGTACGTCAAGCAATACGGATTGCGGTTGTTGCCCGATCTCTACGAAGCATTTAACCCGATGCCTTATGAAGAGGCGTGTGACAGGGAAGTCGAGGTGGGGATTGATTTGCGCAGTGCAGGGTTCGGGGTTTGGCAGGCGTGACAAATCACATAATGCTCCACGCTTGCGCTTGAAGTAAAATCCGCCAGCTTTATTCATGACCGCACACACTCTACAGCCCTTGCAAATGACCCGCTCAGAACTTATTGAACGCATTGCCGATCTGCATCCCCAATTGCAATTGAAAGATGCCGAGCTTGCCGTCAGGGTGATTCTGGATGCGCTTTCCAATGCGCTGTCGAAGGGTGGGCGTGCCGAGATTCGCGGCTTCGGCAGCTTTGGATTGAATTACCGGCCACCGCGGCAAGGGCGGAATCCCAAGACCGGCGCGAAGGTGAAGGTGCCTGCCAAGTATGTACCGCATTTCAAGCCGGGAAAGGAACTGAAGGAACGGGTGGATCGCGAATGACAATCGAATCTCTCCCTGAATTTACTGCCCCGGCAGCCAGACTATGGGCAACCATTCCAGTCGATGCCAGAAAGCGACTGCTCGCGAATGTCTGGTGCGGGAAATGCCGTCATGCGGCCACCATCACCAATTTTACCGGAGCCGTCAAGGAGGGCGACCTGTTGCTAGTCGGCAAATGTTCGGAGTGTCATGGTGATGTGGCGAGACTGATCGAGACGAGTGAGATTGCGGTTAAATGAAAAATCACGCACCAGAATCGGGTAAATTCGGCGGCTGTTAATTCGGAATTCCCAGACGATGGATATGACAAGTGCGCTATTCCTGCTGTTGCTGGCCGCGCTGGGGTGGTTCTGGTTCAGCAGCCTGCGCGCCCTTGAGATAGCCAGGAACGCAGGGAAACATGTTTGCAGCGATGCGGATGTGCAATTTCTCGACGACACGGTCGCCAGCATCTCGATGGCGCTGGCGCGGGACAAGTCTGGCCGCCGGGTGTTGCGCCGCACCTACCGTTTCGAATTCAGCGAGACCGGCAACACCCGGCTCGAAGGCCGGCTGATCCTGCTTGGCGACAAGATCGAGTCGGTAACCATGGAACCCTACCAAATATTGCCCTGAACGGATAATGACCTTGACAGTAGAACGCTCGTTCCATTATCGTTATCCCCATGGAAAACATCGATTCGACCTATCTGGCCAAGCTCCAGGACTATTACGCCGAAACCGGCGTGCTGCCGCCGTATTCCACCATCATGGGTATCGTCGGCATGAAGTCCAAGTCGCCCGTGGCGGCGCTGGTGGCCAGGCTCAAGCTGCAAGGCTATCTGGAATCCACCCCGGAAAAGCGCCTCAAGCCGGGCAGACGCTTCTTCGAGCGCCCCATCTTCGACAGCGTGCGCGCCGGTTTTCCCAGTCCGGCAGGAGATACGCAGCATGACACCCTGACCATCGACGAGTTTCTGGTTTCACACCCTTCCAGTACTGTGCTGGTCAACGTCAAAGGTGACTCCATGATCGATGCCGGTATCCTGCCGGGTGATACCGTCATAGTGGAAAAGCGCGCCGTGGCAAACGTGGGCGACATGGTCATCGCCATCATCGACAACGAATTCACCCTGAAGACTCTTGGCAAAGAGAAGGGCAAATACGTGCTGATCCCCGCCAATCCGGCCTATCCTGTCATCCATCCCAAGGGTGACATGGAAATCTTTGGCGTCGTCGTCGGACAGTTCCGCAAATACAAATAAACCGGCTCATCCATCATGCTCATCAGCAACTGGCCCAATGCCATCGCGCATAATGCCATCGCGCATGTGGATGCGGACTGTTTCTACGCCTCCTGCGAACAGTTGCGCCGCCCCGACCTGAAAGGCCAGCCCATCTGCGTGCTGTCCAGCCAGGATGCCTGCGTGGTCGCCAAGACCTATGACGCCAAAGCCGCCGGTATCACCACCGGCATGCCGGTCTGGGAAGCCAGGAAGCTGCTGCCGCAAGCAAACTACCTTTCGGCCGATTTCCGCTACTACGGGCAAATCTCCGACAAGCTCTTTGCCATTCTCAGGCGCTATAGCCCGGCAATCGAGGAATACTCCATCGATGAGGGGTTCATGGATATGAACGGGCTGCGCAGCCTGTACCGCAAACCGTATCAGGCCATTGCCGACGAGATCCGCACCACCATCCGGCAAGAGGTCGGCATCACCGTCTCGATCGGCATCTCGATCACCCGCACCCTGGCCAAGATGGCTTCCGAATACAACAAACCCGATGGCACGACAATCGTGGCGGGCAGGCGCATCCATGATTTTCTGGAAAATGTCAGCGTGCGCGACATCCCCGGTATCGGCGGCAACCGCCAGGCGCTGCTCAACAAGTTCGATATCCGCACCGCAGCCGATTTTGTTGATGTGCCAGAACGCGAAATAAGGCGACTGTTAGGTAAAGCCGGCATCGACCTGTGGCACGAGCTCAACGGCACGCCCGTCTACAAGATCGAGACCGAAGCCAAGCTGCCCAAGAGTGTAGCCAGAACCGCCTCGATGGGCGAGGTCACACAGGATAAGCAGACCATTCACGCACATCTACTTAACCACGCCATGCGACTGTCGAAAGAACTCATCACCAAACGGCTGGCATCCGGGCAACTGACAGTATTTCTGACCCTGAAGTCATTCGACAAACAATCATCCACGTTCGAACTTCCTTACCCAAGTGCAGATTACTTTCTGTTGGCGAGCGAAGCGGGCAGGGCGCTGGATATGCTCTACGACCCAGACCAGTTCTATCGCGCCTGTGGATTGATCGCCGGCGATATTGCAGTCCGTCAATCAGGCAGCTTCGATCTGTTCCAGATGGCCGATCAACAGCGGGAAGAAAAACACCTCAAGTTGCTGGAGACAATGCACACCATCAATCACAAGCATGGCGACAACGTAATCGCCATCTGTGGTGCAATGCAAAAACGCAAGGCGGAAGGGGTGATGGGGAGGTTCGCGTATCCGGTGCTGGAGTGTAGCTAGACGATTTGTGCTGGTGCGTCATCCGCCTGAGCTCGGTGACGAGGCTCGTTTTGCCGTTGATATCGAGCTTGGTATGTATCCGTTCAAGCCGTGATCGCGTGATTGAGCGGAAATTTACGACAGAGCCGACTGTGCCTTTGGTTTTCTGCCAGGCGCTGCTGGAGGAGTATATCCAGCTACACGGTAAATGGTTCCTTCGACTTTCTTGCCCTTGTTAAACCTGATTGAATGGCACGCCACAACCTCACATTTGGCAGCAAGTTCTGCTAACTGCAAACGCACGGTAGCAAGTGAGATGCCCGTGGCTTCAGCGATATCAGTGTCCAGCCGCTCACCATGCGTTTTCAGGTATTGCAAGATTTCATTCATCGGGTCATAAAGACCGGCTTTTATCACCGGTCTATATTGTCATCATTACTTCTTGCCGCCGTTGACCGCAGTCTTCAGCGTAGCACCAGCCTTGAATGCCGGAGCCTTGGATGCCTTGATCTTCAGTTCTGCACCAGTAGCCGGGTTGCGGCCAATGCGTGCTGCGCGCTTGCGCACTTCGAACGTACCGAAGCCAACCAATGCCACGTTATCGCCTTTTTTCAGGGTGGCAGTGATGATTTCAATCAGTGCTGCGATGTTGCGATCTGCATCCGCTTTGGTGCTGCCGGTCTTGCCTGCCAGTGCATCGATCAGTTCTTTACGGTTCATGCTGTTTCTCCCTTTGGGTGGTTAAAAACTATTGTGGATTGTTGTGGATATTGGGCTGCGTGGCAAGTGAAACCTGTTTGAAATGGTTGCTCAACTGTTATTGAACTGGACGCCAACCTTTCGAAACAACTTGAAAAATGGAATCCAGCTTCATCCCTCAATGTAAAATCGTCGGTGGCTCATCGCCTTCCTTCCTGGGTAGCAGGTGTGCAAACCGGCCTCCAGCTTCCGTGAAATAGCGGAACTCGATTACCCCAATTGTCCGTTTCTTTTTGGAAATTCCCTTGGGCTTGATCTGGGGTTGTGCGGCCCACACCCCATGCCTCGTTTCCAGCATAAGCGAGTACGTATCTATCGCATAGGGTGATGCGCTTATGCTTCCGTACTTGTCGAGAATCGCATTCATTTGGCGCATTTTATCGGGCCGAAGCGTCCATGCTTCCATGATCACGAACACAAAATCAGCCTCCAATGCCAACGCCGCTGACTGGATCGTCCGCGCAGACTGGTCTTTGCCTTCCCCGCTTCCAGTCTGAATCATCACCGGAATGATTTCCTTTGTGGTCAGGTTGCCAACGAACGCCATCGGCTGAAGCTTTTCGCCTGCCTCCAGAAAACCCCGCGCCTTGTCGATCAGCGAACTGATGATGTTCATGTACGCTTGCGGTGGCGTGCTGATGGGTGCCTCGATCATTTTTTCCTCAATATCTGCCACCGGTCGTGCAAACAGGGAAGAGCACGGTAGCCATATCTGAAATTGGCATCGTGGGTAATGCAGCAGTGAGTGCAGTTGTTACAACCTGAGAGATTTTCTTTTGGCTCTGTATCCATGAATCTGTTGGCGCGAATTCAAAACTTACACTTTTGAGGTCGCCATTATGCTCGAATTGGGTTGACCAGGACCTCGGGCCTGATCGCAAAGCAGCGATGGTCGCCAATTAAAAAGTGGCGCCCAGTATAATCAGCGGTTTTTGAGAATCCCGCCATGTGGTTTAAAAACATCTTCATTTATCGCCTGCCTGCCGGCTGCGCCATCACTGCCGCCACCCTACAGGAAAAACTGGCGCTCAAGCCACTACAACCTTGCAGCGGGCTCGACAAACAAAGCAGGGGATGGGTTTCCTGCCGTGGCGATGACCGCCTGGTTCACGTTGCAAATCAACAAATCCTGTTTGCGCTGG
>Ga0209212_1002042_pt1 | contig 30162 bp, 26 predicted proteins | sample RifGroC2_FD_183996 | JGI IMG/M metagenome (GOLD analysis project Ga0209212, IMG submission 183996) | Groundwater microbial communities from Rifle, Colorado, USA - Groundwater C2 (SPAdes) (version 2) | ecosystem: Environmental > Aquatic > Deep subsurface > Groundwater | place: Rifle, Colorado...
TGATGCGATTCACCTTTTGGGCGAGTTCAAGAATGGATACTGGGAGCGCGGACATCCTGTCCGCCTGCGGGCTGGAAGCCCGCGTTCCAGTCAAACCGTGGCTTGAACTGAGTTTTCTAGGTTGATCGTTTCCACGCTCTGCGTGGGAACGATACGTGCGCAAAAAAGGAAGTTCTTTCGCAGGCGTTCCTTGCGTATTCACCTGTCGAACGCAAACGGGCGAACCTGCCGCTTTCTGCCACCGAGCCTCAAGGTTTCGGTAAGATGCACTCCATGAATCCCGACCACTTGCTCATCGCAATCGTCGCCGTGGCATTCGGTGCAAGCCCGCTGCCGTTGCTGTTGCAGCCTTTCGGCAGGAAATTTGCGGCGCTCGGCGCGGCGGGCGTGATGGCGGCCTGCCTGGCGCTGCTGGCGCCGCTGGTTCCTGCGGTGATGGACGGGATGGTGCTGGTGGCGAGCTTCGCCTGGCTGCCGGACTGGGGGTTGGCGCTGTCCTTCCGGCTCGACGGCTTGAGCCTGATGTTCTGCCTGCTGATCCTCGGCATCGGCCTGCTGGTCACGCTGTATGCCCATTACTACCTGCCTGAAAAAGATTCCCTCGGTCGTTTTTACTTCCTGCTGCTGCTGTTCATGGCCGCGATGCTCGGTGTGGTGCTGTCGGAAAACCTGCTGTTGCTGGTGGTGTTCTGGGAAATCACCAGCCTGTCGTCTTTCCTGTTGATTTCCTACAAACGCGAGAGTCACGAGTCGCGCCTTGCCGCGCGCATCGCCTTTGCGGTCACCGGCGGAGGAGGCTTGGCGCTGTTCGCCGGGGTGCTGCTGCTCGGCCATATCGTCGGCAGCTTCGAGCTGACGCAGGTGCTGGTGGCGGGCGAGCGCATCCGCGCTCACGATCTGTACGCGCCCATGCTGATCCTGGTGCTGCTCGGCGCGTTCACCAAGTCGGCGCAGTTCCCGTTCCATTTCTGGCTGCCGCAGGCGATGGCCGCGCCCACGCCGGTGTCGGCTTACCTGCATTCGGCGACGATGGTGAAGGCGGGTGTGTTCCTGCTGGCGCGTTTGCATCCGGCGCTGTCGGACAGCGAACTGTGGTTCTGGCTGGTCGGCGGCACCGGTGCTGCCACGCTGGTGTATGCCGCGTATATCGCCTTTTACCGCTACGACCTCAAAGGATTGCTGGCCTATTCCACCATCAGCCACCTCGGTTTAATCACGCTGTTGTTCGGGCTGGACACGCCGTTGTCGGTGGTCGCGGGCGTGTTCCATATCATCAACCACGCGATCTTCAAGGCGTCGCTGTTCATGGCGGCCGGCATCGTCGATCACGAATGCGGCACGCGCGACATGCGCCGCGTCAACGGGCTGTTCAAGTTCATGCCGGTCACCGCCACCCTGGCCATCGTCGCCGCCGGTTCGATGGCGGGCGTGCCGCTGCTCAACGGCTTTCTCAGCAAGGAAATGTTTTTCGCCGAAACGGTCGGTCATCCGGTGTTCGAAGAAATGAGCTGGCTGCTGCCAACCTTTGCCACCGTCGCCGGCATCCTCGCGGTGGCCTATTCGTCGCGCTTCATCCACGATGTATTTTTCAACGGCGACCCCATCGACTTGCCGCGCCAGCCGCATGAGCCGCCGCGCTGGATGCGCGCCCCGGTCGAGGTGCTGGTGGTGCTGTGCCTGCTGGTCGGCATCTTCCCGCAATGGAGCATCGCGCCGATCCTGCATGTATCTGCTACTGCTGTTCTGCAACAGGAGCTGCCGCCATTCCATCTGGCGGTCTGGCACGGCTTCAATGCGCCGTTTATGATGAGTCTGCTCGCCATGGCGGGCGGCATCGCGCTGTATGCCATGCGCCACCCGCTGTACGCGTTCTACGGACGCCTGCCTTCGATCCATGCCAGCATCGTGTTCGAGCGCTTTCATAATGGGCTGGTCGGGCTCTCGGTGACGCTGGTAAGTTTGTTGGACAACGCCTCGCTGCAACGCTATCTCGCGCTGTTCTTTAGTTTTGTCATTGCGCTGGGTTCATGGGCGTGGTTTTCCGCGCCCGCCCGCCCGCTGCCTGGCGTGATGCAGCCCGCCGATGCGGCCAGCATGGTTGCGGTGTTGCTGCTGGCACTGGTCGCTGGCGGCGTGGTGTTGCTGCACCGCCAGCGCCTCACCGCCATCGTGTTCACCAGCGTGATCGGCCTGATCGTCGCGCTGATTTTCGTGCGTTTCTCGGCACCCGATCTCGCGCTGACACAACTGTCAGTCGAGGTCGTCACCATTGTGCTGCTGTTGCTGGCGCTGCACTATCTGCCGCCCGGTTTACCCGCCAAAGATAGCGCTTCGCCCGCCGAAGATTCGCTGCCTCGCCTCGCGCGCGATGCGCTGCTGGCCATCGCCGCCGGTGCGGGTCTGGGAGCCACCGCCTACGTCATGCTGACTTCGCCGTTCGACACCATTTCCGGTTTCTATCTCGCCCAGTCCGTGCCGGGCGGGGGCGGCAGCAATGTGGTGAATGTGACCCTGGTGGACTTCCGCGGTTTCGACACGCTGGGCGAAATCACCGTGCTGGCGATGGTCGGGCTGGCCGCGCATGCCTTGCTCGACAAACTGGTTCTCAAAGCGCCAACCGTTGATGGCGAGGGTCGCCGCTTTGCCACTGAGCGGCATCCGCTGTTCCTGGAAATGCTGATGCGCCCGCTGCTGCCGCTGGCGCTGATGGTGTCGGTGTTCATCTTTCTGCGCGGCCACAATCTGCCGGGCGGCGGTTTCGTCGCCGGACTGGTGACCGGCGTGGCCCTGATCCTGCAATACCTTGCCAGCGGCATCGGCTTCGCCAGCGCGCGTCTGCCGCAGCGTCTGCCGCAACTGCTGGCGGCAGGCCTCGCCTGCGCCCTGGGTATCGGCGCGGTGAGCTGGCTGTTCGGTTTTCCCTTCCTCACCACCGCACACGGCCACATCACGCTGCCGCTGATCGGCGAGGTCGAACTGGCTTCCGCCATGATCTTCGACCTTGGCGTGTACCTGGTGGTGGTCAGCGTGGTGCTGATGGTGCTGGCCGAACTGGGCAAACTGTCCGTGCATGAAGGAGTAAAAAGCTGATGGAAGCATTGCTCGCCACCGCCATCGGCATCCTTACCGCCTGTGGCGTATTCCTGATGTTGCGCCCGCGCACCTTCTCGCTGGTGCTGGGGCTGACCTTGTTTTCCTACGCGGTGAACCTGTTCCTGTTCGCCAGCGGTCGGCTGAAAATGAACGCGCCGCCGCTGATCCGCGCGGGTGCGACCTACACCGATCCGTTGCCGCAGGCGCTGGCGCTGACCGCCATCGTCATCGGCTTCGGCATGACCGCCTTTCTGGTGATGCTGGCGCTGCGCGCGCTGGCGGAGTCGGGCGACGACAGCGTGGATGCGAAGGAAAAATCGTGACAATGAAAATTCATGTAGGAGCCCGATTCATCGGGCGATTGGAGAGCATGAAAATGACGCAAAGACCATCGCGCGATAAATCGCGCTCCTACCGGGGCGCGGTTGCAGAAGACCGATTCACTGAGCGATTCCGTCAGCCCCATATCGCGCAACAAGTTGCGCTCCTACAAATCAAGTCGGTAATCCCGGCATGACCCAGCACGCCGCCATCCTGCCGATCCTGATTCCCTTTGTCGCCGCGCTGCTGCAACTGGTGGCGAAGGGTTACGGCATTTCCATACAGCGCGCTATCGGGCTGTCCGGCGCGCTGCTCGGCGTGTGCGCCGCGATCTGGCTGGTGGCGCTGGCGGATGAGGGCGCGGTGCTGGTGTATGCGCTGGGCAACTGGCCAGCGCCGTTCGGCATCGTGCTGGCGGTGGACCGGTTGGCCGCCGCGATGGCGCTGCTCACCGCGCTGTTGTCCGGTGCGGCCTTGCTGTATGCGAGCGCCGGGTTCGACGAACGCGGGCGGCATTTCCACCCGCTATTCCAGTTGCAGGTAGTCGGTTTACAGGGCGCGTTCCTCACCGGCGATCTGTTCAACCTGTTCGTGTTCTTCGAGGTGATGCTGCTCGCTTCCTACGTCCTGCTGGCGCACGGCAGCGGATTGGCGCGCACCCGCGCCGGGCTGGCCTACGTGACGCTGAACCTGGCCGGGTCGGCACTGTTCCTGATCGCGCTGGGCCTGTTGTACGACACGCTGGGCACGCTGAACCTGGCCGACATCGCGCAGCGTTTGCATGCGCCGGAAATCAACATCGGGCTGGCGCGGCTGGCCTGCATGCTGCTGATCGCGGTGTTCGCGCTGAAGGCGGCGCTGCTGCCGCTGTCGTTCTGGCTGCCGCACACATACTCCGCCGCCGGTGCGCCGGTCGCCGCGCTGTTCGTCGTCATGACCAAGGTCGGCATCGTCTCCATCCTGCGCGTGCAGGTTATCGCCTTGGCACCGGCGGCGGCGACAGCGGATTTGCTTGACGGCTGGCTCGCTCCGCTGGCGCTGGCGACGGTGCTGTTCGCCGCGCTGGGCGCGCTCGCCGCACTGCGCCTGCGCGACCTCGCCGCGTGGCTGGTGCTGGGCTCCGCCGGTGTGCTGCTGGTTGTGCCCGCCTTCGCGCAAAGCACGGTGAGCGCCGCCGCGCTGTATTACCTGCTGCAATCCACCTTCGTTGCCGCCGCGTTGTTTCTGCTGGCGGAGTTGATCGCCGAACGGCGCGGCGCGCTTGCCGACGCATTACAGGGCGGCCCCGCGTTTCATGCGCCCTGGCTGGCGCTGGCTTTTCTGCTGGCCGCCGCCAGCGCCGCAGGAATGCCGCCGTTCTCCGGCTTCCTCGGCAAGCTGATGCTGCTGACTGCGTTGCGCGACACCGGGTCGGCTGCGGCAATCTGGTTCGTGCTGCTGGCTTCCGGCCTGCTGGTGATGCTGGCGCTGGCGCGCGGCGGCAGCCGTTTGTTCTGGGCGAGAAAACCCGATCTGCCGCCCGCTGCCGCGCCCGCCGTGAGCTGGCAGCGGGCAACGGCCATCCTGCTGCTGGTCGCACCCTCCGTGCTGCTCGCGCTGTTCGCGCGCCCGGTGTCTGATTACGCCGCGCGGGCCGCAGTCCAGTTGCACGACCCGCAAGCCTATATCGCCGCCGTGCTCGGCGCGGATCGCGCAACTATCCCACGGGAGCACAGGCCATGAAATTTGAAATTAAAAACACTCACGCGGAGGCGCGGAGGCGCGGAGATAAAACCCGCCCTCCTGTTATCGCTTGTCTCCGTGTCTCCGCGTCTCAGCGTGAAATGTTTTTTTGTTTTAAATCGACTCGATCTTCAATTGGCGGGTTAACAATATGATGCGCCGCCTGCTGCCGCGCCCCGCACTTTCATTCGCGCTGTTCCTGCTGTGGGCGGCGCTGACCAATGCCGCCTCGCTCGGCACGCTGGTGCTGGGCGGCCTGCTCGCGCTGGCGCTGCCGTTCATCGTGGCACCGTTCTGGCCGGATACGCGGCGCATCGCGCGACCCGGCCTGGTACCGGGGTTCGCCGCAAGAGTGGCTTGGGATATGCTGGTCGCCAACTGGGCGGTAGCGCGCCGCGTGGTCGGGCCGCTGGAAAAACTCAGCCCGGCCTTCGTCGAAGTGCCGCTCGACCTGCGCGATCCGTTCGCCGCGTCGGTGCTGGGCAGCATCGTGTCGCTGACACCGGGCACGGTGTCGATCGACGTGGATCGCGAACGCTGGGTGTTGCAACTGCACGCGCTCGACGCACCCGACCCCGATGCGCTGATCCGTGAAATCAAGCGGCGCTATGAGACGCCGATCAGGGAGATATTCGCATGCTGAATTTCGCCATCGAAATTGGTTTCATATTGATCGGTCTCGCCATGCTGCTGAACATTTGGCGGCTGCTGCGCGGCCCGGACATCACCGACCGCATCCTCGCGCTCGACACGCTGAACATCAACGCCATCGCGCTGCTGGTACTGTTCGGCATCCGCGCGGCCAGCTCCGCGTATTTCGAGGCGGCGCTGCTGCTCGCCGCGATGGGTTTCGTCGCCACGGTGGCGTTGTGCAAATTCTTGTTGCGCGGAGACATCATCGAATGAAGGACGCGCCCAAAATCGTTTTGCGGGCGAATCGCGGCGTCGCGTGCTCGCTCATTCCTCGCCTACCAACATGGTATGTCTCGTCATTCGCTGCGCGGCTCCTTGCGCTTCATCCCGCAAAAGCAATTTTTGACTGCGTCCTTTCAGTATCGAATGGAGATTGCAAATGAACCCGGTCATCGAATTCCTTGTCGCATCCTTGATCCTGCTCGGTGCCGTGTTCGCGCTGCTGGGCTCGGTCGGGCTGGCGCGCTTGCCGGATTTTTTCACCCGCCTGCACGGCCCGACCAAGGCGACCACGCTGGGCGTTGGCGCGATGGCGCTGGCCTCCGCCGTATATTTCACCGCAACCCAGCCCGGCCTCAGCCTGCACGAGATCGCGGTGCTGGTATTCCTGTTCATCACCGCGCCGGTGTCGGCGCACCTGCTGGCCAAGGCGGCGCTGCACCGGCGGCAGCCTGAAGCAGGCAAGGAAGTTAACGAATAACGAGGTCTGATATGACACAACAACCCTGGCATCAACTCCCGGCAGACGAAGCGCTTGCTGCGCAGCAAACGACGGGCAGCGGGTTGGCGGCTGACGAAGCCGCGCGCCGCCTCGCCGAACACGGCCCGAACCGGCTCACGCCGCCGTCGCGGCGCGGGCCGCTGATGCGCTTCCTGCTGCAATTCCACAACGTGCTGATCTATGTGCTGCTGGCCGCGGCCTTCGTCACCGCGCTGCTCGCGCACTGGGTGGACACGGCGGTGATCGTCGGCGTGGTGGTCATCAATTCCATCATCGGCTTTATCCAGGAAGGCAAGGCGGAACAGGCGATGGAGGCAATCCGCCGCATGCTGTCGCCGGAGGCGACGGTGTTGCGCGGCGGCAAGCGCGTGGTGGTGGATGCCGAGGCGCTGGTGCCGGGCGACATCGTGTTGCTGCAATCGGGCGACAAGGTGCCTGCCGATCTGCGCCTGCTGCACACGAAAAATCTGCGCATCGAGGAGGCCGCGCTGACCGGCGAATCCACCGCTGTCGAAAAAAATATCGAAGCGGTAGAGGCAACAGCCGTACTCGGCGACCGCTATTGCATGGCGTATTCCAGCACGCTGGTGGTGTATGGGCAGGGCACCGGTGTGGTGGTGGCGACCGCCGACGACACCGAGATCGGACGCATCAGCGCGATGCTGGAGGAGGTGCAGACGCTGACCACGCCGCTGCTGCGCCAGATGGAAACGTTCGGGCGCTGGCTGACCGTCGCTATCATGGCACTGGCCGCGCTGACCTTTTTGTTCGGCTGGCTGGTGCATGACTTCGGCCTCGGCGACATGTTCCTCGCCGCCGTGAGCATGGCGGTGGCGGCGATTCCGGAAGGGCTGCCCGCCGTGATGACCATCACGCTCGCGCTCGGCGTGCAGCGTATGGCGAAGCGCAGCGCCATCGTGCGCCGCCTGCCCGCAGTGGAGTCGCTGGGCTCGGTGACCACCATCTGCTCCGACAAAACCGGCACACTGACCAAAAACGAGATGACGGTGCAGCGCGTCATCACCGCCGTGCAGGTGTTCGAGGTGAATGGCAGCGGTTATGCGCCGCACGGCGGTTTCGCCATTGGCGACACCGAGGCGGATATTTCCGAACATGCGCATGTGCTGGAATTGCTGCGTGCCGGGCTGCTGTGCAACGACGCGCAACTGCATGAAAGCGAAGGGCAGTGGCACATCGCGGGCGACCCGACCGAGGGCGCGCTGATCCCGCTGGCTTTGAAGGCCGGGATGGATGCGGAATTCGAGCATGGCGAGTTGCCGCGCACCGATCACATTCCGTTCGAATCCGAGCATCGCTTCATGGCGACGCTGCACCACGATCACGCCGGACATGCCTTTATTTTTGTGAAGGGTGCGGTGGAGCAGGTGCTGGCGATGTGCCATCAGCAGCGCGCGCTGGGCGAAGACGAAGCGCTCGATCTGCCTTACTGGCACGCGCAGATGGCAGCGACCGGCGCGCTCGGCCAGCGCGTGCTGGCGCTGGCGATGAAGACCGTCGACAGCAGCCAGCGCGAACTGAATTTCGCCGACATGGAGGGCGGTTTCACGCTGCTCGGCATGGTCGGCATCAGCGACCCGCCGCGCGAAGAAGCCATCGCGGCGGTGCGCGATTGCCGCGCGGCGGGCATCAGCGTCAAGATGATCACCGGTGATCATGCCGACACGGCAAGTGCGATTGCCTTGCAGCTCGGCATCGGCGATGGCCACGCGCTGACCGGCGGCGAGATCGACGCGCTGGACGACGCGGCGCTGCGCCAGGCGGTGCGCGACGTGGACGTGTTCGCGCGCGCCAGTCCCGAGCACAAATTGCGGCTGGTGACCGCGTTGCAGGCCAACGGCGAGATCGTCGCGATGACCGGCGACGGCGTGAACGACGCGCCCGCGCTGAAGCGCGCCGACATCGGCGTGGCGATGGGCATGAAAGGCACCGAAGTCGCGAAGGAGGCGGCGGAAATGGTGCTGGCCGACGACAACTTCGCCACCATCGCACACGCGGTGCAAGAGGGTCGCACCGTCTACGACAACATCAAGAAAGCCATCGTGTTCATCATGCCGACCAACGGCGGCGAGGCCGGCATCGTGCTGATCGCGATCGTGTTCGGCATGGCGCTGCCGCTCACGCCGGTGCAGATCCTGTGGGTAAACATGGTGACTGCGGTCACGCTGGCGTTGTCGCTATCGTTCGAGCCGGCGGAACCGGACGTGATGCGGCGCGCGCCGCGCGCCGCGAATGAACCCATCCTGTCCGGTTTCATGATCTGGCGCATCGGTTTCGTCTCGGTGCTGCTCGCGCTGGGCGTGGTCGCGCTGTTCCTGTGGGAAATCGCGCGCGGCGACAGCCTCGATACCGCCCGCACCGTGGCGGTCAACGCGCTGGTGATGGGCGAGATCGTTTACCTGTTCAACTGCCGCTACCTGCTCGCACCGGTGCGCAGCTGGCAGGACTTCACCGGCAACCGCTACGTGCTGCTCAGCATCGGTGTGCTGGTCGTGATCCAGGCGGGTTTTACCTACCTGCCGTTCATGCAGAAGCTGTTCGGCGTGGTCGCCCTCGACGCGGCGGCCTGGGGTCTGATCGCGGGTTTCGGCGTGCTGCTGTTCGTGGCGGTCGAGCTGGAAAAACTGGCGATACGAAAGCTGGGTAAACGCCAAACTGGCACCGATTGAGGAAAACCTGAATGAAACCTGAATACGACAACAAGAAAACTGCTTCTGTACCGCCAGCGCCGGACAGCGCGGCTGGCCGGGGTGTCCATGCCGCCCGCTACATACTGATCGGCTTCTTTACCGTCGCGCCGTTGTGGGTCACCTGGCTGGTGTTCGATTTCCTGCTCGGCCTCCTCGCCGATGTAGGTCTGCCGCTGCTGCATGCCGCAGGCCGTGTCATACACCCGTTTTCGGAAACGCTGGGCAGCGATTCCGCCTTGCAGAAATTGCTCGCCATCCTGCTCACGCTGGGCGGCCTGTACGCGATCGGCATGCTGGCCTCGCGGGTGCTGGGGCGCAAGCTGCTCGCCATGATGGAAGGGATGCTCGCGCGTCTGCCGCTGGTGCAAACCATTTACGGCGGCACCAAACGATTTCTTGCCAGCATGCGCACGCCCCCGGTCAGCGGCCAGCGCGTGGTGCTGATCAGTTTCCCGACGCCGGAAATGAAGGCGGTCGGCTTCGTCACCAAGGTAATGCGCGACGAAACCACGGGCCGGGAACTGGCGGCGGTGTATGTGCCGACCTCGCCGAACCCGACTTCCGGTTACATCGAGATCGTGCCGCTCGAAAACGTGGTGCAGACCGACTGGACGATGGAGGAGGCGATGAGCTTCGTGATGACCGGCGGCGCGAACGCGCCGGACCGGGTGCGCTACACGCGCGCGCCGGTGCAGGCGAGCGAGGATACGCAGGGTGCGTGAGCGCAAACTGCGTTGGATTGCGTCCTGTTGCATCTTATTGCTGAGCTCTACGGCGGGCGCGGAATCCGCAGCAGTTACACCGGAAGTGGCGGTAACGCTGGTCGCGCCCGAGCCGGTGCGCGCCTTTCTCGTGCAACACCTGGAACTGCCGGCGCGCCTGGCCGGCGACGACGCGCAGGCGGTGCTGACGCGCCGCACCGGCCGTGAGACAACCGAGCTGCTCGCCACCGAAGGCTATTTCACGCCGCACATCACGGTGCGCCGCGCGGCGGATGCCGGGCTGGTCGTCGAAGTTGACCCTGGGCCGCGCACGCGGGTCGATAGCGTCACCATCGAATTTCTCGGCAATCTGGCGGATGAGGATGGCGCACTGGCCGCACGCCGCGAGCGCCTGCGCGCCGGCTGGTCGCTCAAGGCGGGCGCGGCTTTCCGTTCGGCGGACTGGGAGGCCGCGAAATCCGCCTTGCTGAACGAGGTCGCCGCATCCGATCATGCGGCGGCACGCCTCGCCGACAGTCGCGCCGAAGTCGATCCGCTGCGGGCGACGGCACGGCTGAACGTGGTGATTGACAGTGGCCCGGCCTACCGCTTCGGCCCGCTCACCATAGATGGCCTGAAACGCTACGACGCGTCACTGGTGCAAGGGCTTGCGCCCTTCGCGGCGGGAGACGCCTACCGCCGCGATGCGCTGCTGACCTTCCAGACACGCCTGCAGAACGCGCCCTGGTTCCATTCGGTCAGCGTCGAGGCCGACCCGGCCAGCGCATCCGGTGACGCCGTGCCGGTACATGTGACGCTCGCCGAGACGCAAACAAAACGCATCGGTTTCGGTCTCGGCTATGGCACCAACAGCGGCGCGCGCGGCGAAGCCAACTACCGTAATCACGATTTTCTCGACCGCGCCTGGGAGTTCAACAGCGGCCTGCGCATCGAAGAAAAACGCCAGACACTGTCCGCCGACCTCGGCCTGCTGCCCGATGCGCGCGGCTACCGTCTGGCTTTCGGCGGTTTGATCGAGGCCAGCAACATCCAGGGTCTTGCCAGCACGCGCCAGGTGCTGGGGACGACGCGCAGCCGGGTCGAAGACCGGGTCGAGACGCGCCTCGGCCTCGATTGGCAGCGCGAAGAGCGCCGCCCCGCCGGCGCCGCTGTCGAAACAGACGATGCCCTGACGCTCGACTGGCGCTGGATCCGCCGCGCGGCGGACGATGCGCTGAACCCCCGGCGCGGCAATGTCATCGACTTCCGGCTGGGCGGAGCCTCGACACAGCTGCTGTCCGACCGCGACTTCGTGCGCACCCAGTTGCGCGTACAGCAATGGTGGCCCATCGGCGAGCGCGACACGCTTTCGCTGCGCGGCGAAGCCGGCTACACCGCCGCGACGTCGCGTTTCGGCATCCCGCAGGATTACCTGTTCCGCACCGGCGGCGGCCAAACGGTGCGCGGCTACGCCTACCAGAGCCTCGGTGTGCGCGAGGGCGACGCGGTGGTGGGCGGGCGCGCGCTCCTGACCGGCAGCATCGAATACACGCACTGGCTCGACGGGCCGTGGGGCGCGGCGCTGTTTGTCGATAGCGGCGACGCGGCCGACCTTTGGCGCGATTTGAAACCGGCCACCGGCATCGGCGCGGGCGCCCGCTGGAAGAGTCCGGTCGGGCCGCTCGCCTTCGACCTGGCGCGCGGCAACCGCGACGGGCGCTGGCACCCGCATTTCGCCCTGATGGTGGCTTTCTGATGGCGCGCGTGCGGAGTTTCCTCAGCCGGTTTTCGCGCCGCCTCTGGCTCATGGCGGCGCTGACCATCGCTCTATTTGGCGCCCTGTTTGCCGCCCTGCCGGGCTGGCTGCTGTTCACCGAAAGCGGCCTGACCTGGACTGCCGCGATGCTGGAGCGCAACAGCGGCGGGCAGGCGCGCATCGAAGGCGCGCGCGGACGCCTGGCCGGGCCGCTGACTCTGGAGCGTCTGCATGTTGTTTCCGGCGTGGATCATTACACCTTCCACGATCTTGAAATCGCGTGGAGCCCGGTGTCGCTGCTCGGCGGCCTGCTGAAAATTCACGCGCTGAAAGTCGCCCGTGTCGAGCTGTTGTGGCCGGACGCTGCCCAGCCCATCGCGCTGCCTGCAAGTCTGCGCCTGCCGCTCGCCGTGCGCCTGGACGCGCTGGAAATCGGCGTCCTCGAAATGCATGATGCCCCGCACCCCTTTGCCCGCGAACTGAAGGCGGCGCTTTCCGGCGACGGCGCAGCGCTCCGCTTCGATGCGCTGTCCGTCGCCATCGACGCGGGCACGCTGACGGGGCAAGGCACGCTTGCCGCCGCCGCGCCTTTCGAGTTGCGCGCCGAAGTAAAGCTGACCGGCAGCGGAGCGGCGGCGTTAGAAATGGCGGCGCTGCAAGTGGCGGCGCGGGCAAGCGGCACACTGGAAGCGATCGCCCTCGACTTCGACGGGCAGGGAGAAAATTTTTCCGTCGCGGGGCAGGCCAGCCTGCAACCTTTCGCCGCGCATGTTCTGGCCGCGTTGCGCATGACGGCGCGCGGCCTCGATCCGCACGCCTTCGCCGCCGCCGCACCGCGCGCGCTGCTGACGCTGGATGTCGATCTGGCGCAGCAAGCCGACGGCGCGCTGGCCGGTCACTTGCGCGCGGACAATGCCGCACCGCTGCCGCTGGATCGCGGCGGGCTGCCGTTCTCCAGCGCCGAGGCCGGGCTGGTGCTGCATTGGGACGCCAGCCCGCGCCGCCTGCGCCTCGACGATCTGGCGCTCAAAATCGGCGCGGACGGGACGGCGAGCGGTCGCATCGATTTAACCTGGCCCGATCAAATATTGCCCGGTGCCGCGCCCTGGCCGCAAGGCGAAGCCGATCTCAAGGTGGCGCAGCTTGATCCGTCCGCGCTGCATTCCGCGCTGCGCCCCGCGCGGCTGACCGGCAGCATTCTCATGAGCGGCGACGCCGAGGCGCAGCAGGCCGCGCTGACTCTTGCCGACGGGGCGTTGCGGCTCGACGCGCAGCTCGCGCGGCGCGGCGACACGCTCGCGCTCTCCCGCATGCTTCTGGCGCAGGGCGCGGCGCAACTGAGCGGCGCGGGTGAATTGCGCCTCGACACGGAGCGCGCCTGGAAATTCGCCGGCGCACTGCGGCATTTCGATCCGTCCGCCTTCATCGACGCGCCCTGGGCCAATCTAAGTGCCGCCGATCTGAATGCCGGATTCGAGGGCAGCGGCCGTCTTGCGCCACAGCTCGATGGGCGCCTGCGTTTCGCCCTGGGCAAAAGCCGCCTGGACGGCCAGACACTGGCTGGCGCTGGCGACTTGAGCTTCGCCGGTCTCGACCGCCTCGACGAGCTGCTCGCCGCCAGCGGCAAGGCGCATCTGCGCGGCACGCTGGACATCCGTCTGGGCGACAGCCGCCTGCACATGAAAGGCGGCTGGGGCGGTGCGGCGGAAAAATTGGCACTGAGCGTGAAGGTGCCCGATCTGGCGCACTTGCGTGGGCTGGTTCCGGGTTTGCCCGCAGATTTGAGCGGGGCGCTCGATCTGTCTGTCGAGGGCACACCCCGGCAGCATCGGCTGCGCGCGAATGCCGTCCTGCCGGATGGACGCGCCATTCATCTGACAGCAACCGGCGACCTGGCGGCAACCGGGGCGTTGCGCGCGCCGTCGCCGGATTGGCGCGACCTCGCCTGGCAGGGCAGCGTCGAAACATTGTCTCTCTCCGGGGATTTCCCGCTCGCCCTGATCGCCCCGGCGCATCTGGCGGCGAGCCGCGCGCGCATCACGCTCGGCGCGGCCGAGCTGGCGTTTGCCGGTGGCCGCATCCTGCCGGAGGAAATCGACTGGCAGCCCGGTCGCTGGTCCAGCCGTGGCCGCTACACCGGCATCGCGCTGCGCCCGGGGGATGAGGCGCATGACGGTCTGGAGCCGCTGCGCCTCGGCGGCGCATGGTCGCTGACGGGCGCAACCCACATCGAGGGCTGGCTGCGCGCCAGCCGCGAAAGCGGCGACTGGGTGCTGCCCGGCATTTTGCCGCCCGCCAGGCGCACAGCCGGTCTCGAAACCCTGCGTCTGGAAGCGCACAGTGCGGATGGCCGCATGAACCTCGATTTCGCCGCCGCAGGCCGCCGCATCGGGCAGTGGCAGGCGGGCGCCACGCTGCCGCTCGCAGGCGGCGCGGCGGGTCTTGCTATCCCGCAAGGGCCGCTCACCGGCCGGCTGAAGGCCGCAATCACGGACTTGGCCTGGGTGGGGCCGGCCCTCGACGGCAACCTGACCAGTGCCGGTGCGCTCGATATCGACGCCGAGTTTGCCGGCACCCTCGATGCGCCGCTCCTGAGCGGCCATGTGCGCGGCAGCGGGCTGGCCATCGGCCTGATCGACCAGAACATCCAGTTGCGCGACGGCGAACTCGCGATCCGCTTCGATCGTGAGCGCGCGGTGCTGGAGCGGCTCGCTTTCGTCGCGCCGCAGCAACCGCCGCCGCGCGCCGCGCGCACGGCAGGTTTCGCTTCCCAAGCGGAACCCGGCCGCCTGAACATCGAAGGCGAACTCGACCTGCGCCAGCGCAACGCTAGTCTCAGCGCCACGCTGACCCGCTTGCCGCTGTCGCAGCGCCCGGAACGCTGGGTGGTGGCCTCGGGCACGGCTCGTCTGGATTACGGCGCAGGCCAGCAGCGCGACCGGCTGAAAATCGGTGCCGAACCGGTCGCCGACGCAGGCTTCATCGCCGAGGCGGCAAGCAGCCACCCGGAACTATCCGGGGACATCGTCGTGCTCGGCCAGCAATCTCCCGGAAGGCGCGGGCCGCGCGTCGAGAGCGACATCGCGTTCGATCTCGGCGAGCATTTCCACCTGCGCTCAGCCGGGCTTGCCGCGCGCCTCAGCGGCCGGTTGCGCGTGCGTGGTTCCGGTGACGGCCCGCTCGTCGCCACCGGCAGCATCGCCACCCGCGACGCCACCTTCGACGCCTACGGCCAGCGCCTCATCGTCGAGCGCGGCATCGTGAACTTCCAGGGGCCGCTCGACGATCCGGGTCTCAACGTGCTGGCGCTGCGCAAGGGTCTGGCGGTCGAAGCCGGGGTCAGCGTCACCGGCACGGCGCAACGCCCGGTGGTGCGCCTGGTCTCGACGCCGCCGGTGCCGGATGCGGAAAAACTGTCCTGGATCGTTCTCGGCCGCCCCACGGATGCGGGCGGCACCGATGCCTCACTGCTGCTGGCCGCCGCCGGTGGAATTCTCGGCGGGCAGGGCGATGGGTTGACGGCGCAACTCGCGCAGGCCTTCGGTGTCGACGAAATATCCTTGCGCCAGGCACCGACGGGCGATCCCCTCACCGGACAGATTCTGACCCTGGGCAAACGCTTGTCGGCGCGCACCTACATCGGTTACGAACAGGGGCTGACGGCGGCCGCCGGGGCGGTTAAACTGAGCCATGCGCTGACGCCGCGCATCTCCGTCGTCACCCGCTCCGGGGAAGATAATGCGATTGACGTGTTTTACCATTTCGATTTCGACTGAAAGCACATTAGCCACTTAAAAACAGGAGGAATCGCCATGCAACTCGGATTGATCGTCGGCATCGTCTGCGCCATCGGCGCAGTAATCTTTGCCATGCAGAACATTGCGCCCGTAATTGTCACGCTCGGATTCTGGAGTTTCGAAGGCTCGCTGGCGCTGGTGTTACTCGTAACGCTCGGCCTCGGCGCGCTGATCGCCGGGCTGGTTTCGTCGCCCACCATGATTCGTCGCCAGTGGGCAGTCGCACGAATGGATCGCCAGATTTCCGACCTCGAACATCGGCTGGCTGAACAGGAAAAGCATAATGCCGAGCTGGCGGCACAACTCTCCAGCATGTCGACCGCCTCGGCGGTTGCCGGGCCGGATACGGAACCCGGAAAATGACCGGTGCATTTTTGCCGCGCGTGCGCTATTCCGCTAGGGGGATTTGCAGCGGGTGACGAGAAAGGTGGCAGTTTTTGTAGATGAGCGCAGCGTTAACCAATGACTTGGCCGTCGTTTTTTGACGGCCAAGTCAGATGGCTATGCAAAGCTATCCGACAGGGAGATGTCGGATATCTGTAGCCTGGATGTAGCGACAGCGGAATCCGGGGGGCATCGTGTCTCTCCCCCGGATTACACCGCGTTTCAACCGGGCTATCAACAACGGAATGGTTGCCATGTTCATCGCTTAAGCATAATATTGCCGGCAATATGACGATAATTCTTGATACCAATGTCTTGGTGGCTGCTTTACGCAGCCCGACCGGGGCTGCGGCAGAAATTATGCGCCGTGTTTTGCGGGGCGAAATGCAAGTAGTCGCAAGCGTGCCGTTGTTTATGGAGTATGAGGCAGTGTTGCTTCGTCCTGCTCATTTAAAGGCGGCGCGGGTTTCGTCGGCGGACGTGAACAATTTTCTGGATGTGTTGGCTGGCGTAGTTGTTCCGGTTGAGGTGTTTTATCTGTGGCGGCCGCAACTTAAAGATGCCAACGATGACATGGTGCTGGAGGCTGCGGTGAGCGGACAGGCTGACACCATTGTGACGTTTAATATCAGGGATTTTTTACCCTCGGCGGAAAATTTCCATATTCAGGTGAGCAAGCCGAGTGATTTTTTAAAGGAGCTGCGCGATGGGAACCACGAGTAATTTCGCTTTGCGCTTGCCTGCCTCACTCAAACATTCCGTTGAGCAGGTCGCGCGTGATGATGGCACTTCGCTTAACCAGTTTTTTGTGACTGCGATTGCAGAGAAGCTGGCAGCAATCAAGACTGCGGACTATTTTCAGGAGCGGGCTAAGCGCGGCAATCTCGATGCTGCGCTGGCCTTGCTGAACCGTACGGGCGGAGAGCCGCCGCAATCCGGTGACGAGATTTTATAGTCGATGTCTGGCAGACTCACCGAATCCGCCATCGAAGACTTCGCCATCAAGCTGTTCGAGCGCTTGGGCTACGACTACATCCACGCGCCGGACATTGCGCCGGATGGCGACAGGCCGGAGCGCAGCCGCTATGACGGGTGTTGCTGACCGGTCGGCTGGAATCGGCGCTCAAGCGTATCAACCCAAAACTGTCGCCCGCACTGCTGCAAGCAGGCTTGAAGGAAGTGCAACGCATTCATTCGCCCGAGCTGCTGGCGAACAACGAAGCCTTCCATCGTTTGCTCACCGAGGGCGTGCCGGTATCCGCCCACAAGGATGGCGACGAGCGCGGCGAGCGGGTGTGGCTGATCGACTTTGCCAATCCTGCGAACAACGAGTTTGTCGTCGCCAACCAGTTCACGGTGATCGGCCATTCGGATAGTGGGGGCACCAGAACAAGCGGCCTGATCTGGTGCTGTTCGTGAACGGAATTCCACTGGTGGTGATCGAGCTGAAAAACGCCGCCGATGAAAACACCACCATCAGGGCGGCCTATCAGCAACTGGAAACCTACAAGCAGGCCATCCCCGGCCTGTTCACATCCAACGCCTTCACAGTGATTTCCGACGGGCTGGAAGCCAAGGCTGGCGCGCTCTCGGCGGGCTACTCGCGCTTCATGAGCTGGAAGAGTGCGGACGGCAAGGCCGAGGCTTCGCATCTGGTGAGCCAGTTGGAGGTGTTGATCAACGGCATGTTGAACAAGGCGACGCTGCGGCCTGGGGCTTGATCCTCGGCTTCGGCGTGCTGCTGTTTGTGGCCGTCGAATTGGAAAAAGCCGTGATTAGTCGAATCGCTGCGCGAAAGTCTTGAAGGGCACAGAAGTGCCAGAAACAGTCAGTCAGAGTGCCGGGTATGAGAGACAGCTCCTCGGCCTTATGGAAAGCTTTGCATAAGGCCGATTATGCAAAGTCATTTATGGAAAGTAGCAAACCGGAACACGTGCCAAGAGCTGTTTTACAGCGCCCAGCGCTAATTTCGAGCTTTGCATAATCAAGGCACCTTGAAGGAGTTGATCAGCGAGTCAGGCGACATTCAGCCGGTTAACTTGCATCTGATACGGCACTTTACGTAGTAGTGCGGGCCATAATGGTCTGCTAAAGTGGGGTTGCCACATCGGGCTAGGGCAGAAATTATGTTCAGCTCACATTTGCATCAAACCCTGCAATACCGCTTACTTTCTGCCTCTCAGCGTAATCAGCTCCAAAACTTTGCATAATCGGCCTTATGTAGCGCTCCACATAAGGCCGACAAGACGACCATGGCGCGGGCGCGGTTTCCGCAGGGTGCGATACTTGACGAGGCGCAGCGTTGTCCCGGTTTATTCTCTTATCTGCAAGGTGTGGTAGTTGAGTTGGCAGGGTAGCGAGGGGAGCCAGAGCGATGAACGGCTGGACAGCCTTTGGCGGGCTGTCTGGCGGCATTGAAGGCTCGTGCGCCGACCGGATTCCAAATGCGCCGTGCGTGCGTTATTCCGTGACTCGCACGCAATTCCGTCCACCGTCTTTGGCGGCATAGAGCGCGCCATCGACTTTTTGCAGCATGGTGTCCAGTGTCTGCGGGGTATCGGGATGATGCGCGCCGATGCTGACGGTGAAATTAAAGGTGTTTCCGCCGGCCTGCATGCGCAGCGCCGCGATCTCTGCGCGGATACGTTCGGCGATTCCCAGCAAGTCCGCCTTTGGGCAATCCGGCATGAGCATCAGGAACTCTTCGCCGCCCCATCGGGCTGCGTGGTCGTAGGTGCGTTTTGTGGATTGCAACACCCGTGAAACTTCGCAAAGCGCAAGGTCGCCCGCCGCATGCCCGTAGGTGTCGTTGATGTCCTTGAAATGATCGAGGTCAAGCAACAGTATCCCCATCGACCCGCCCTGGCGCGCTTGGCGCGCTATCTCGCCCCCGAATCGCTCCAACATGCCACGGCGGTTCAGGAGCCCGGTCAGCGGATCGATTTCGGATAAGCGATGCAACGCTTCGGTGCGTTCCCGCACCTTCTCTTCCAGATCACGATTGCTCTCGATTACAAACCTCGCCATGCTTTCGAAAGAACGCGACAAATGTGCGATTTCGCTCGACCCAGCGAGAGGGGGATCGATTTCGAAATTGCCATTGCGGATTTTGTCTGTCGATACCCGCAGTGCCGCGATTGGGTTGAGTATCCATCTGCGCAGCGCCCAGCCCAGCGTCAGCAAGGCGAGCAGCAATGCGAAGCCGAACAGGACGGGCCCCACAAACAGGTTGTCGGACAAGTTTAGGCTGTGGCCGTCCATCAGCGTCAGGTCATACCAGCCGATTTCCGGCAGGAAGGCCACACCGAGCAAATGTTTGCCGCCCATGTAATCCACTTTCAGCACGGCAATATCCTTCGGGGAACGTTCCAGCCCGATCATCGCTTGCCTTAAGCGATCGACATCTGCCGGGTTTTTCAGCAATACGTCGATTTTGATGCGCTGCCCGACATCCTTGGCGACGGTCATGTAGTCGATCAGCTCCGGGTCGCTGTTTAACTGAATCGCCATGCTCTTGTCGATGAACATGTTGTGGATGCCGGGCTGGGTTATTTTGACGGTCTCGTTGATCAGGTCGGTGAGGTCGATCCCGGTGCCGACGATACCGAGCGTTTCGCTGCCGCTCCTCACCAGCACGTTGATCCAGGCCTTGGTCACCTTGAGATGGACATCCGGATCCAGGTTGACCTGATATTCCTTGCCGTCCACCAGCGTGGCATAAAACCATTTGTCCGCCGGGGCGGTTGGCGACAGCACGTAGCGCAACTGCTTGCCCGCATACTGGTCGGCGGCATCGTTGTAGTAGTAATTGCCGCTCTGCGCGAAGGCGGCGAAGTAGCTGTGGTCGCGGAAATTGAAGCGATATTTTTCCATGGCCGCGATACCGCGCCGCCGCCTTTCCGGATCGTGCTCGTGCAAGGCCATGTCGATGATCGCCGGTTCTGCCGCCATCTGCCGGGCAAGGGCGATTTCGCGGATTAGCGGCGCCAGTGTGCGGTATTTGTCGAACATGACCTGCCGCTCGGCGAATTGTTCGCCCCATTGCCGGTCGAGTTCGTTTATCAACCGGTCGGACAAATACCAGGTGATCGAGAGGAAGCCGATGAATATCAGGGTCATCAGCAGCAGAAATCGCGCTTTAAGGTTCATGGCGCTCCATTGGGGGAGAATCTATCGGGTAGGCAGCTAAAACAGGCGGCAACGGCATCATTCTAAAGGTGCATTCTGTATCCGAACACCCGCTTTGTCCAAAAAATATCTTGCTCCATGCCCACGGATGCCACGATGGAAAGATTGCGTCCTGCATGCTCCGGGAACAATCGCATTCCAGCATTGTCGTTTTATGGCATGCTAGGCTGGCGTCCTGAAGTTGAGCGGATGCCGCATTGGTACCGCCCGTGGAGCCACGAATGGAACATGAAAATGACTTTGGAGCTGAAAGGCCAATCCCCATTCCGCCGAAATGTCGGAATGCCGTACATCCTCCACCAGAAAAGAGCGATGACTGATGTATGACTGGGCAACCATCGGCGGACTGCTCGGCGGTATCGGCCTGTTCCTGCTCGGCATGGGGCTGATGACCGATGGCCTCAAGCTCGCGGCGGGTCACGCGCTGGAGCGCATCCTCGCCAGTTCGACCAAGACACGTTTGCGCGGACTGGCTTCCGGCGCATTGATCACCGCGCTGGTGCAATCGTCCAGCGCGGTGACGGTGGCGGCGATCGGCTTCGTCAACGCCGGCCTGTTGACGCTGGGGCAGTCGCTGTGGGTGCTGTTCGGCTCCAACGTCGGTACCACGATGACCGGCTGGCTGGTGGCGCTGGTCGGGCTCAAATTCAAGATCGACGTGCTGGCCTTGCCCTTGATCGGCATCGGCATGGCGCTGCGCCTGACCGGCGGCAACAACAAACGCGCCGCGCTGGGCATGGCGCTGGCCGGGTTCGGCGTGCTGTTCCTCGGCATCGACATGCTGCGGATGTCCTTCTCGGGGGTCGCTACCGGTTTTTCGCTGGGCGAGTTCGAGGGCGCGCTCGGCATCGCGGTGATGGTGCTGTCCGGCATCCTGATGACGGTGCTGATGCAATCGTCCAGCGCGTCGCTCACCATCGTGCTGACCGCGGCCCAGGGCGGCCTGATAACAATCGAGAGTGCGGCGGCAGCGGTGATCGGCGCCAATATCGGCACCACGGTTACCGCGCTGATCGCCGCGATCGGCGCCACGCCGAACGCGAAACGCGCCGCCGGTGCGCATGTGCTGTTCAACCTGCTGACCGGCATCGTCGCCTTGCTGCTGCTGCCGTTGTTGCTCGCCCTGATCGGCGTGCTGCGCGACTGGCTGGAGTTGGATGCCGCCCCGGCCGCCACGCTGGCGATGTTCCACACGGTGTTCAACCTGCTCGGCGTGGCGCTGATGTGGCCGCTGGTCGGCCGCTTGACGCATTTTCTGGAACGGCGTTTCCGCACGGCGGAAGAGGACGAGTCAAAACCGCGCTACCTCGACGCGAACGTGGCCGAGGTGCCCGCGCTGGCGCTCGATGCGCTGAAGCGGGAAGTGGCGCGCATGGGCGGTATCGCGCTGCGCATGATGCGTGAGGCGCTGGGTGGCGCGACCGGTGACGGATTGGCGCGCGACCAGCAGATTGTTGCCGAGCTCAACCGCGCCATTGCCGATTTCATCGCACGCCTGAATCGTGGCGGCATGTCGCCCGAGGGCGCGCAACGCCTGCCGGGCATTCTGCGTATCGCGCGTTATTACGAAACGCTGGCCGAGCTGGCGCTGGAAACGGCAGCGGCCATGCGGGAAACGCCCGCGCCTGCCCCGACCGAAGCCGGCAAGTTTTCCGCCCAGGCGGAAGCGTTGCTGGATGCCGCCGATCCGGAAATGAAACCGGATGACGATAGTCATGTCGAAGCTGGCCTGCAATCGCTTGAAGATCACTACCAGTTGCTGAAATCACGGCTGCTTGAGATGGGTGCCCAAGGACAATTGCCCGTGGCGGAAATGGACGCGCGCCTGCGTGCCGCCAGCGCCACCCGCCGTGCCTTGCAGCAAGCAGTCAAGGCGATGCGGCTGCTCAACGGCGCAACATCGGGAAACGGCGCAGAGAATCCGCCTGCCGAAGAGAAATAACTGCAACAATGAAAGAATGTTTGAAACGCCCGACATTTTGCACAGACACCAAACAGTAAATTAACTTAAGCCGGGCAAGCCGGAGCCAAAAAAGATGATAAGGGCACGCTCCAAAACCACCAGCAGAAATTCTTGTCGTGTTTTGACATGATTTAACTTGTAAGTGACTGGAAACCTCAGTTCAGGCCACAGAGAACACAGAGAACAAGGGAAACATGAAAACCATTGCACCGATTTTATCGGCATTTGCCGCCCTGTTTTTCTCCTGCGCCGCACTGGCCGCGCCGGGCTGGATCATCGCCACGCCCGGCGAAACCGTGCAGGCCGGGGAAATGCTGCGGCTGGAGGCGGTGCGCCCGGACGAAAGCACGTCTTGGCCCGCATTCCTGCGGCTCAAGCTGGTCACCGATCAGAAAACCGAGATCATGGTTTTTCTTCCCGATGCCGCCGCATCTGCGCGCGGCTCGCGCCGCACCTATATCGCGACGCTGCCGCCTTTGAGCGGGCTATTGAAGATCGAACTGGCCGATGCCGCGTCCAACCGCCTGATGTTGATGGCTGGCGCCGGGCAGCCTGGCGAGGTTTTTCCGGAGACGGTCGGCAGGATCGACCTGATTCCCGAAGGTGAACCGGCGCTGTCCGCCCACGAGCCGGTTTATTTCCTGCTCGGCGCGCGCAGCGGCCCGAATGCCCGCTACCAGATCAGCTTCAAGTACCGCATCTTCGACGAGGAATCCACGCCGGCGCAATGGCTGCCCGCGCTTGGCCAGTTGCACTTCGGCTACACGCAGACCGCCACCTGGGACCTGGGCGTCGATTCCAAACCGTTTCATGACACCAGTTACCGCCCCAGCCTGTTCTGGCAAAAACGCCTCGACGAGAGCGAATCCATGCCGCGCTATCTGCGCGCCGGCTTCGAGCACGAATCCAACGGCAAGGAAGGCATCAATTCGCGCAGCATCAATCTTGCGTACATTCAGCCTGCCTGGCGCACCGACTTCGATGACGGCAACTCGCTGATTTTTGCCCCGCGCTTCTACAGTTATCTGGATAAAACCGAAAATCCCGATATCGCCCACTACCGGGGTTACGCGGACTGGCTGGTGTGCTATGGCGACGAAAGCGAATGGGTGTTGTCCGGCCGCGTGCGCATCGGCAGCGGCGGCCACAGCGGCACGCAGATCGACCTCTCCGTGCCGTTCCGCAAACCGCTATTCGCGCGCACCGGCGGCTTTGTGTATTTGCAGCTATTCAGCGGTTACGGCGAAACCCTGCTCGATTACTACCAGCGGCATCCGGCGCAGTTGCGCGTCGGCTTTTCCATCGTGCGGTAGCTGCCTGGTTACGAGGTTTTATCGGTATTGAGCACGCGCAGCGGCGGCGCGTTGCCGTGCTTGTCCTGCCCGGCGTAGAGGGTCAGGTGCGGGTAGGGGATCTCGATGCCGCGCGCATCGAATGCCTCTTTCAGGCGGCGCAAAAATTCGCGGCGCACGCCCCATTGCTCCAGCGGGATGACCTTGAAGCGGCAGCGCAGCACCACGGCGGAATCCGCCCATTCCTGCACCCCGGCGATGTCGATATCTTCCAGTATCTTGGCGGCGAACGCCTCGCTGGCGCGCAGCTGCGCACCAACTTCGCGCATGATGCCAAAGGCTTCCTCGACGCTTTCGCGGTAAGCGATGCTCACGTCGATCACGGCGTAGGCAAAGCCGCGCGATTTGTTGGTGACCGTGGTAATCAGACTATTCGGCACAAAATGGACGCTGCCCTCGAAATCGCGCAACTGGATATAGCGCAGCGTGACCTTTTCCACCACGCCGGTCTTGTCGCATATTTCGACCACGTCCCCCTGGCGAATCTGATTTTCGATCAGGATGAACAGGCCGTTGAAAAAATCTTTGATCAGACTTTGCGCGCCGAAGCCGACGGCGATGCCGACCACACCGGCGGCGCCCAGGATCGGCGCGATGGAAATGCCCAGCTCGCTCAACACCAGCATTCCGGCCACCAGAACAATCAGCAGGCTGGTCACATAGCTGAACACCCGTGCCAGCGTCTCGATGCGCCGCACATCTTCAGGCGAGGCGGCGCGCGCATTCATATAGAGGCGGAAAGTGCGAATCAGCTTGCGGCTGATGCGCAGCAACAGCCAACCCAGCAGCAGGATAATGGCAACGCGCAGCAGCACGCCGGTGACAGGCGGCCATTCGCGGAAATAACTCAGGTCCGGGATATTCATCGATCTTGTCCTTTTTCGTGCATTTTACTTGGGAATCACACGCTCCGCGCCGGGCTGCCCATCCTGCGCGATCCGCGCAGCCAGTTCGAGCGCCGCGAAATCTGCGGCGTTCATGAACGGATAGAGAATGAGGTGCGCCCCGGCATTCTGCAACAGGCGGCCATCGGTTTCGCCGTGCGCGGTGACGGCGATGCCCCCGGCGTAGCCGTGGTTGGCCAGCGCGCGCAGCAGGGTCAGGTTTAATTCGCGTTGCGGCAAGGTGCTGACCACCCAGCGCGCGCCCGCCAGCGGCAGGGTCTCCGGAAAATCCAAATCCTCGGCATCGCCGAAACGCACCGGTATGCCGTGGCGGCGAAAAACGCGCACCATTTCCGGGTCAAAATCGACACCCAGTACGGCGATGTTTTTATCCCTGAGGCTTTTGATCAGGTGACCACCGTAACGGCCCAGGCCGAAGACGATAATTTCCGCATCCTCCCCGCCCTTGTGCCCCTTTTCCATCGGACGTTCGCGGTGCGGGTCGCGGCGTTCAAAAATACCGAGCAACGGCTCCAGGCGCTGATAGAGCCAATTGGAATAGAGAATCATGTAAGTGGACAGCGCGATGGTGACCAGCCCGACCAGCGTGACCAGCCCGAGCGCCTCGTTGTTGACATGCCCGAGCGTGATGCCCATCGCGACGAAAATGATGGAGAACTCGCTGATCTGCGCCACCGTCAGCCCGGCCATGAAGCCGGTGCGCTTGCGGTAGCCCATGTAACCCATGATCGCCATCACGATCAGCGGGTTGCCGATCAGCACGAAGAGGGACAGGATCATCGCCGCGCCCATTTCGTCGCCGAGAATGGAAAATTCCAGCTTGGAACCGAGGTCGATGAAAAAGAACAGCAGCAGAAAATCGCGGATGCTGGTGAGCCGCGCGCTGATCGCCTCGCGGTAGGCGGTCGAGGCCAGCGAGAAGCCGGCGAGAAATGCGCCCACTTCCTTGGAAAATCCGGCGATCTCGCCCAGCGCGGCGAAGCCGGTGCCCCATGCAATAGCGAAAATCAGCAGCAGTTCCTGCGAGCGCGCGAGTTGCCCCATCAGCTTCGGCAGCACATAGCGCATCAGCGCCGCCACCAGCACGACCGCCGCCAGCAGCCTCCCGGCAATGCCCAGCAAGGTCATGGCGATGCCGGCCTCGGCGTGAGCCTGCATGCTGCCCACCGCCATCATCGCCATCACCACGGCGATGTCCTGCACGATCAGAAAACCCATCGCGATGCGCCCGTGCAGCGAGTCGATCTCGCGCTTGTCGGAGAGCAGTTTGACGATGATGATGGTGCTGGAAAAAGTCAGCGCCACCGCGACGTACAGCGATTTCATCGCATCCATGCCGAGGCCGATGCAGATCAAAAAGCCGAACAGGATGGTGAAGCCGAGCTGCCCGAGGCCGGTCGCCAAGGCCACCGGACCGATGTGGCGCACCAGATGCAAATCGAGCTTGAGCCCCACCACGAACAGCAGCACGGTGACGCCGATTTGCGCCAGCAAATCGATCTGGTCGTGCGACTGCACCCAGCCCAGCACGGCCGGGCCGACCAGAATGCCGACCACGATGAAGGCGACGATCAGCGGCTGGCGCAGGCGCACGGCGATCGCGCCGACCACCGCCGAGGCCAGCAGCAAGGCGGTGAATTCGTAATAGACGTTGCCCACGATTAGCCCCCGGCCCCGTAGCGGATCAGGGGGTCAACAGCACATCGCAGCCGGCATGGTAAACAATGTTCTGGGTGACGCTGCCCAGCAACAGTTCCTCGACGGCGCCGCCGCCATGCTTGCCGATGGCGATCAGGTCGGCTTCCATGCCCTGCGCTTGCTCGAACAGCACGGAGGCCGGATAGCCATACAGCGCGAGTTTGGAAAACTCCCCGGCAGCCTGATAATCGCAATCAACCGCGAAGGCCTCCAGATTACGCATCGCCTCGAGAGAGGCCTGATCGCGATAGCGCCGGATATCTTCCTCCTGGGCGCCACCCATGCGCATGCGCGCCTCGAAGGGCACGGCATAGGCGTGAATCAGGTGATGCCGCGCATCCGGGAACAGCTCCAGCGTCAGACGGGCGGCGCGGGTCGCGGCCCCGGAAAAGTCCGTGGCGATAATGATGCGCTGATAGGGGGCGACGGCGGGACGCCGCACCAGCAGCACGGGAATCTGCGTAGCCTTGAGCACCTTGAGCGCGGTGCCGCCCAGCACGGCATCGCGCAGCCAGTTTTCGCCGTGCTCGCCAACCACCAGCAACCCCGCCTGCCGCGAGGCGGCTAAATGGCCGATCTGCTCCGACGCGCGCCCGATCAGCACTTCGGCGACCACTTTCACGGCAAAATCTTTTGCGATCTGTTCGCCCAGCGCGGCCAGCCGCGCCCGTGCGGTCTCGGCGGGATTGACGCTCGACCAACGGGTCAAGTCATATACCGCTTTAAGGCTGGACCATGCGCTGTCGTTGAACACATGGATCAAGGTCAGCGCCGCCCCCCACGACTGCGCCAGATGGGCGGCCCGCTCCACGGCGCGCTGTGCATTCCCGGAAAAATCGGTGGCGACAATGATGGTTTGCGGTTTGGACATGACGCTCTCCTGTTTTATTGCGCCAGCTTGCTGTGGCGGATGGAATAGGTGAAATAGACGATCAGGCCGATGCTCAGCCAGACGAGGAAACGCAGCCAGGTCTGGGCGGGCAGGAAGGCCATCAACCCCGCGCAGGAAATCATGCCGAGTACCGGGAACAGGTGGCCGAACGGGTTCCTGAACGGGCGCGGCAGGTTCGGATGGCGGATGCGCATCACGATGACGCCGAGGCAGACCAGCACGAAGGCGGCCAGCGTGCCGATGTTGACCAGCTCAGCCAGCGCGCCGAGCGGGAACAGTCCGGCGGCCAGCGACATGATGATGCCGGTGATGACGATGACGCGCACCGGGGTTTGCGTGCCCTGGTTGACCTTGGACAGGAACGGCGACATCAATTCGTCGCGCGACATCGCCAGGATGATGCGGGTGAGGCCGTAGTAAAGCACCAGCATCACGGTGGTCAGCCCGGCGATGACGCCGGTCGCGACCAGCGCCGATGCCCAGTTGTAGCCGAGCAGTTGCAGCGCGTGTGAAACCGGCGAGGAAACGCCGAGCTCGGTGTAGGGCACGATACCGGTCAGCAGGCCGGACACGATGATGTAGATGATCGTGCAGAAGGCCAGCGAGGCGATGATGCCGATCGGCACGTCGCGCTGCGGATTTTTGGCTTCTTCCACCGCCGTCGAGACGGCATCGAAACCGACGTAGGCGAAGAACACCAGCGAGGCGCCCGCCAGCACGCCGGTCGTGCTGCCATCGGGCAGGGTGTTGAACCAGCCGTAGGGCATGAACGGCTGCCAGTTGGCCGGATCGACGTTGAACGAGGCGATGCCGATAAAGATGGCGATGGCCAATACCTTGACGAAAACCATCGCGGTGTTGAGTTGTGCGCTCTGCTTGATGCCGACGATCAGCAGCCCCATCAGGATCAGGATGATGGCGGCGGCGGGCAGGTTGACGATGCCGCCGAGCTCCGGCGACTTGGTGAGCATGTCCGGCAGGCCCATGCCCATCGCGGAGAGCGCGTTGTTGAAATAGCCCGACCAGCCGTTGGCGACCGCCGCCACCGACACGCTGTATTCCAGCAGCAGGATCCAGCCGATCATCCACGCGACGATCTCGCCGAACGCGACGTAGCTGTAGCCGTAGGCGCTGCCGCAGCCGCCCACGGCGGCGGCCAGTTCCGCGTAGGCCAGCGCGGCGAAGGCGCAGGCAAAACCGGAGATGACGAACGACAGCACCACCGCCGGGCCGGCCTGGTTGGCGGCGGCAATACCGGTCAGCACGAAGATGCCGGTGCCGATGATCGCGCCGATGCCGAGCAGGGTGAGATCGAATGCCGTCAGACATTTTTTCAGCTCGGTATTCCCGGCTGCGCCATCGGTTGAAATCGGTTTGGTGCGGAATATCTGCAACGCCATGAGGCTCTCCCTGTATTTTTGTCGTGAGATTATGCACCATCGCGCCGTTCGCCGCAGCAGGCAGCCGCCAGCCAAGTGATACAATTCGCGCCTTTCAATACAGCCGAGATTTACGATGCACACACTGATTTGCGGTTCGATGGCCTACGACACCATCATGGTGTTTCAGGATCAATTCAAGAAGCACATCCTGCCCGAGAAGATTCACATCCTGAACGTGGCATTTCTGGTGCCGGAGATGCGCCGCGAGTTCGGCGGCTGCGCGGGCAACATCGCGTACAACCTGCAACTGCTCGGCGGCAAGCCGATAATTATGGCGACGGTGGGGGATGACTTTGCCAGCTATACGCTGCGCCTGGAAAAACTCGGCATTTCGCAGCGGCATATCCGCCATGTGCCGGACAGTTTCACCGGGCAGGCGTTCATCACCACCGACCTGGACGACAACCAGATCACCGCGTTCCATCCCGGCGCGATGAGCTTTTCGGAACAGAATCATGTCGGCGACGCAACGGACATCGGCCTCGGCATCGTCTCGCCGGACGGCCGCGAAGGGATGTTGCAACACGCGCGCGAGTTCCACGAAGCGGGCATCCCGTGGGTGTTTGATCCGGGCCAGGGGATGCCGATGTTCGGCGGCGACGAGCTGCTGCGCTTCGTCGAGCAGGCCGACTATGTGACGGTGAACGACTACGAGGCGCAGCTGTTGCAGGACAAGACCGGCAAGAAGATCGGGGAGCTCGCCAAAGCGACGCGCGCTTTCATCGTGACCCTCGGCGCGCAAGGCTCGATCATCTACGCCGACGGCAAGGAAATTGCGATCCCCTGCGCCCAACCCACCGCGCTGCTCGACCCGACCGGCTGCGGCGACGCGTATCGCGCCGGCCTGCTGCACGGCATCCAGCAGGGCTGGGACTGGGAGACCACCGGACGGCTGGCTTCGCTGCTTGGCACGCTCAAGATCGCCAGCCGGGGCGGACAGAACCACGCACCGACCCGCGACGAAATCAAGGCGCAGTTCCAGCAGCATTTCGGGTTTTCCGTGCCGCTGTAAATCCATTTCTCAATCAAGAGTGAAATATTGTAGGGGCGAGATTTATCGCGCCCTTCTTATGGTGCATGAATAGATCAGGGCGCGATAAATCTCGCCCCTACTGCGTTATTTGACCTTTGAAATAGAATTGGAATAAATCATGCGTAAAACTCTACTCATCCTTGCCCTGCTGCTGACCGGCTGCGCCAGCGACCGGCAGGGTGGCATCGGCGGTGCCAGTAACGACGCCAATGTCGCCGTCATCAAGCTGGGCGTGATCGAAAGCGTCACCCCGATTGAAATGGATGCCAGCACTGGCGGCGGCGCTACCGCCGGCAGCGTCTTCGGCCAGGTCGGCGGAGCCAGTTCCGGCGGCGGGCGCGGCGCGGCGGTCGGTTCGATACTCGGCACCGTGCTCGGCGGCACGCTCGGCCAGCAATCCGGTATCGCCACCAAACCCGGCCTGGAAATCTGGGTCAGGCTGGATGGCGAGGAAGGCAAGAGCGCCTACGTGATGCAGCCCGGCAAGCCGGATGCGTTCAAGGTCGGCGACCGTGTGCGCGTGGTGCGCAAGCGAGGCGAAGTGCGCGTCGAGCCGGCAGCTGCCACAGACACGCCGAAAGACTCGCCCAAACCCTGATGGCGGATTGGCCGGCTATCTCAGCGGTTTGGCAGCACCGGATGATTGTCTAGCAGCCTGTCGGACTTAAAGGAAATCGGCTGCAAATCCGCCTGACCGGTGCAAATTTTGCCGCTTTTTTGGTCAATAGAACGACTATTGACCTGCAAAACCGGCAAAATTTGCCCTCGCCCAGCCGAATTTTCGCTTCGATTC
>Ga0209212_1002043_pt1 | contig 30161 bp, 32 predicted proteins | sample RifGroC2_FD_183996 | JGI IMG/M metagenome (GOLD analysis project Ga0209212, IMG submission 183996) | Groundwater microbial communities from Rifle, Colorado, USA - Groundwater C2 (SPAdes) (version 2) | ecosystem: Environmental > Aquatic > Deep subsurface > Groundwater | place: Rifle, Colorado...
CGGCGGATCAAAAACCGTCGGTAAAATAATCACGGACCATAAAAAAATGAGTTTCAGCCCGTCTGAACTCATTTTTTTTTTGCAATATTAATTAAATTATGGTAAAATAATGTGATTCAAAATCAGCGTAATATTAAGGAGATAAATAGATGTCAAAATTTTCTCTTATCTATAAATGCCGCCTGATAGAGGCGCTCGGCGAACTGAAAAGCAGCGGCCTGTTTGGCGCCGCCGGAAGCGCCCTGAAAACCGCGCTCATAGAATCTATCGCCGTTCTTTACGGCGTCGGCGCGCTCGACCTTCATAATTACGCTCTGCTTGACGCCGATTTTCTCCGTGAGCCCGCTTATCCGTCGGGATGCTCAGTGGGCGGCGGTATCACCAGACTTTTCTTCAACCTCAAAGATTATAAAAAACATAAGAACGAAATAATAGAACACAACCTCAGGCTTATATGGTCGGTTTTCGATATAACCGCCGAAGGCTCCGCAGCCGGCTACGACTCGCATGGCATCACGCTCGCCGCGCTAAATCTGAAAACCGGCGCCACCGAACTCGTGCGCGAAAAAACCTCGGGCGATATCGACGAGCGCGGATATATCACCATAAGCAATCTTCTTAAAAAATGCCCCGAGATCGAAACCGGCGATGCGCTGGTGCTTGTAACCGGCGCCCAGACGCGCGCGGCGACGCAGGGCGACAACATGTATTCGCGAGCGAACGCCCATCTTCACAACGAGCGCATGACGCGCGAGATCTTCAACGACGCGATGAATTCCGAAGAACTTGAACGCTTCCGCAGGGCCTATCCTCTCGTGATCAACCGCGACGGGCCGTTCTGCGTCGGTCACAACGGCGACGTCAACTCGAAGATCAAGTGGGAAAAATACTTTTTGAACATGGGCTTCGAGACCAAAGCCGATTCCGACTCGAAGGAAATACCGCGCATAATCAGAATAGTTTACGAATGCCTTATGGCCGAAGAAATTTTGAAGGCTGAAGGCCGCTTTCTCGGCTGGTTCATGGATACGCTCTTTTATAACCAGGTCCTGAGCGAGCGCGCAAAATTCGAAATCGACGGCGCCGCGAAGATCATCGGCTTCGAAGAGCAGAAGCGCCTTGTAACCGAAACCGCGGAAAAAGCGGCCTTCAGCCTTGGGACTGCTCGCCTCAGGCGCGTCGAAGGTCACGGCGTCATGTTCGGTGGCGGCCAAACTTATATATCTCGTCGATCCCACGTCCATATTCGTATTCGAGACCCTCACCAATATCATCGACGAAAAAGGCGCCGTGATACCGGTTACGACGATCACGCGCGGTCCGAAGTCGGGCGGGATGTTTTTATACCGCGACGCGACCGATCACACCATACCCGTAAAATTCGCCTCATCGCTTTCGAATATGCGCAACCAGATCAAAAAATACGACAACGAAAAACAGGAAGAAATAGCCGTGGACTATATCACCAGCGGCGCGAAGATACTCGTGCGTGAAGGCTCGGTCAGCTACTACTCGCTTTCTGACTGGCAGGCCGCCGAAATATACCAGCCGGCCAATTCGAAGGAACCCGAACTGAAGATATACGACGTTCTGAAAGCCTCCGCCATTAATAAAAAGCCTGAAAAATCGCCGATCATCGACTACCAGCTCAAGGGCCTCGAAAAGAGCGCTATCTTAAAGGAAGAAGGCTATTTCAAAAATAAGAGCCGCGTCGAGCGCACCGTCATTTACGAGACCATACTCGGCAAGATAGTCAGCGGCCCGAATTTCATAAAGGGCAAGCAGATCAAAAGCTTCGCGACTGAGGAGCCGGTCAGCTTCGCCATCGACAATCAGTACGGCGTCGAAATTTACCTGAGTTATGTCACCCTGCTGCGCCCCTGCTGCGCAATACGCGGCACATATTCAAATGCGAATACGACGCGGACGGCGGGATAGTCGGCAAGATAAAACTCAATACCGCGGCGTTCTTCAATGTTTCCAACCCCGCGCTCAAAGAGAAAGACCTCGAAAAGATCATCAAAAAAATAGATAAAATATACGGCTTCGCCGAGGGCACGTCGCGCAACGTTCTTGGAATGTGCTTTTCCATAGCGAATCTCGAAGGCCTTAATGGCTGCTTCATGAACGCGCTCGAATCGAACCTCGCGCGTATCGAGCGGCCGCATGTCGACGGCAACAGTCTCGCGCTTTTCGTTTCGAACTCCGGCGGCACCAAGCCCGTAGTCGCCCTGGCGGAGGAACTCATAGCGAAGGCCGACCCGTCGTTCGCCGAAGGCCCCTATATAATGTCGGTCACCAACCTCATAACTTCGGAGCTCGCCCTGCTTACCAGTAAAAGCCTCGGCGCGTCGGTGACGAACATGCCCTGGGAAAAATCTGTCGGCTCCACCTTCGCGGCATTTACCGCGATGCAGAACATACTCGCTCTGATAGTTTACATACACGAGGTTAAAGGCCTGATCAAGCCGGAACGCGCACAATATCTGTACCGCGCCCTCGCCGGTTTCGCCGGTGTCGCTAAAAAAACTCTGGCTTCCGCGAGCGTCAAAGAAAAAACCTCGGCCCTGGCTAAATATATAGCCGGCAATAACATCGACATATCCTACGTCGGCGCGTTCAACGGCTACGACGGCTGCGAAGGTGCGCTCAAATTCGCCGAAATGATGCAGCACCCCCGCGTTAAATTTTTCTCGGGCGCATACGAACAGCACGGCCAGCGCTCAAATTCGCCGAAATGATGCAGCACCCCCGCGTTAAATTTTTCTCGGGCGCATACGAACAGCACGGCCAGCGCGCCACCTACCTGCGCTCGCATAAAACCGCCCACGGCTCGCTGGTTATACTGCACATTCCGAACCTCGAAACGTCGATAGGCTCATGGATGGCTCAGCTCATCAAAGAAGACAAGCCGCGCGTCGGAAAGATCGCCGTCATCGCCGCCGAGGAAGACCTCATGAAATTATACGAAAACGGCGCCGATTACGTCATACCCGCCCCGAATTTCACCACGGCGAATCTCTTTACAGACGCGCTTTCAAAACTGATACTCGATAATATACTGACGCTGGCCACCATCCTTGAATCCAACAAGATCGCCGACGAGATAGTCGGCTGGGGCGAACGCCTTTTAGACCTGACCGCCGCGGCAGGCCGATCGGCGAAATCGATACCGGCGATATTAAAAGAACTCAAGATCATATGGAAGAAATACAAGAAACTCGAAACCGGCGGATCGACCGCTGAGGACCGCGTCAAAGCGCTTTACGAACTCGAATCCGAGCTCGTCGACGCCATCATTTCGGATGAGGAGCGCGAAACGGCCATAGCGCGCATCTATAAAGATTCCAGGTCGATTTCCATAATAAACGCCGAAACGCGCTCGTATATCGACGACCTTTTTTCGATACTGCTCGGCTGGGACGCTAAAAACACCGACGAGGCGCCCATTTTTTACAACCTCATCAACGACCTTATACTCGAATTCTCCAACCGCGGGCTCGCCATGAATCTCGCCGACGAGCGTTTCGAAGATTCGCCCTATATGTCGAAGGCCGCCATACATTACCAGGGCATGGCCAAGATCATCGGCGCCAATCCCATCAAGCCGGATAATATTGCTAAATTTCAGCAAGGCTGGGGCATTTCAAGCTTCATTCTCGACGCTGGCCGCCGTTTTTCCGACCCGTCCGTCAACCCGCATTCGATCTTCGATAACCTCGCGCATTTAGGCGGCGGCGAGATCGAAAGGTTCGTGGGCGACCTCGAAAGGATCAAATGGCCCAGGGAGGCGGCGCTCAGGCTTTCATCGATACTTAAACTCGTCAAGATCAAAAAGATCAATAAATACCGAGCCGACTTCGGCGAAAAGAAAAACTACAGATTCGCCGCATGCGAGCCGGCGAAAGCCTCAGAATACCATCCGGCGCAGGATTTCGTCGAATCGGCAGTGCGCTCGGGCGCGTCGGGTTTCAACGTGCTGCGAACCAACGGCTGCAAGTATAATATTGAATGCCTTTTTCTCGATAAATACGGCGATGCCGAAAACCTGCTGGTGCTCGAGGCCGAAAACAGAAAGATCGACACTGAGCGCCTCGGAGAAATTTTTTCCGGCGACCCGTTCGTAAGGACGCAGATCGATTTTCTTAAGGAATGGTACGCCGACGAGACCGAAGAATCGATACTGAAGCTGCTTATGAAGGTCTGCCCCATACAGGTTAGCGTCTTCGACAAGAAAGAGCTCGTCCGCCAGTTTGAAACGCTCAAGGACAAACGCAATCTGGTTGACTCGCTTTCGAAATTCACGCCGGTGTTCGATGAAATGCAGATCGACGCCTTTGGATTCAGCATCAACGACCTTAAGACAATGCGCAACATTTCCAACGCTATAGTTTCGTTCAGGGGCGGAGCGCCTTACCAGGTGCAGAAAAAGAGCGAGTCCGGCAAAGTAGAATTCTACGGCGTGCGCGAGAAGGAAAAGGCCTTCGGCATCGCCGGGGCGAAGGCGTCGGCGTTCGACAAGCCCGGAAAGTTGAGCGGCAATAAAAAGATAACCTGCGTCGGCGGCCGGCTTAAAATGGGCTACGGCAAAGACGGCGCCCCTATAGTGATAATCCCGTGGCATAACGCCGTAGCCGAACTCGAAAAGATAATACTGCTGCATATCGAAATAGACGAAAATCTCACGATCGGAAAGAAGATCGAGACCCTTGGCGAGAAGTACAACCTCATCGTCAATAACGTTTCGGAACATTTCGAGTGGAACGACAATCACCTCAACCTGGTTACGATGAAAGACCTTATGATGCTCTCCGACGAGGAGATAGCCGACAATAAGATAATTGAAACGCTCAGGAAAGATAAGCGGGCGAATAACAATAACTATTAATAAAGAAGGGACCTTGCCGATGAAAATAGCGATGCTCGGCTTCGGAAATATCGGGGCCGGTTTCTATGAGGAAATAAGTAGTAATTACAGGGATATCGAAGTGGTAAGGGCGCTGGTGCGCGATATTAAAAAGCCGCGCGCCATCGATTCTTCGAAACTGACATCCGATTTCAACGTCATACTCAACGATCCTTCGATCGAAGCCGTGGTAGACGTTACCGCGGGCGACGCGAGCGTAAAATTCATAATCGAGGCGCTCAAGGCGTCTAAAAGCGTTATAACGGCCAATAAAATGGCGGTATCGCTTGCGGGCGCGGAGTTCATCGACATCGCCATCGAAAAAGGCGTCAATTTTTACTTCGAGGCCGCCGTCGGCGGCGGGATACCCGTTATAAACCTTTTCAACGAGAACGTCAAGCCGCACCGCATTAATAAGGTGATCGGCATTCTGAACGGCACCACCAATTACATCCTTACCAGAATGACCGACGACGGCCTGGAATTCGGCGAGGCGCTGAAACTGGCGCAGGAAAAAGGTTTCGCCGAACCCGACCCTACATTCGATATAACCGGACGCGACAGCGCCTATAAGACGACCATATTGAAAGACCTTCTCTACGATTATAAATGCGGCGCCGAAGACATCTACTGCCAGGGCATCGACAAGATCACAAAGGCCGACCTCGCCTACGCGCAGTCGATCGGCTGCCGGATCAAACTCGTCGGCTATATCATCAATTCCGTCTCAGGACTCGATATAGGCGTGCGCCCGGTCTTCCTTTCCGCCGGGCATCCGCTCGCCCAGGTCAGCAACGAGTTTAATGCCATTTATATCGAAGCTTCGATATAAATGGCTCGCCTATCGGTGAAATAATGCTCTACGGCCGCGGCGCCGGCGCGAAACCTACGACCGCCTCTCTTGTGGCCGATCTTCTCAGGCTCAAGCGCGGCGAGGCTAACGTGTTCAACCGCGCTTACGGGCACAGCGAACTCAAAAAACACTCTATGCCTGAAGACCTCAAGTCGCAGAGAAATTACTTCCGCTTCACCGTGCTCGACGTTCCGGGCGTCATATCGAAGATAACGACAATATTCGAAAAATATAATATTTCGATATCGTCCATGAAACAAGATATTTCGAGCGCGAACGAGCCGGCGAACGTCATATTCACAACTCACGAATCGAAGTGCTCGAAGATACCCAGGATGATCGAGGAGATCAAAAAGAATAAATTCGTGATCAGTGAACCGGTCTGGTATAAGATGGGCATATAATTCCGGCAATTTAATTATTATCATAATAATGGCAACATCTAAAAATACGAACGATAACCGTCGAAACGAGGAGATATATTGAAAACCGGTCTGATAGAAAAATACGGCGGGTTCCTGCCCGCGATAGATAAAAAATTCGTCATCAGCCTTAACGAGGGCGATACGCCCCTGGTCAGGGCCGATAAGCTCGCCGGCGAGCTCTGCCCCGGCGCGGAACTTTACTTTAAATTCGAAGGCGCCAATCCCACCGGGTCTTTCAAAGACCGCGGCATGACCATGGCGATATCGAAGGCAGTCGAAAGCGGCTCACGCGGCGTGATATGCGCCTCGACCGGAAACACTTCGGCATCAGCGGCGGCCTACGCCGCGCGCGCGGGACTGCCCTGCACCGTGCTTATCCCCGACGGGAAGATAGCGCTGGGTAAACTTTCACAGGCCATACAGTTCGGCGCGACCGTGCTTCCCATCAACGGTAATTTCGACGCGGCGCTCGAATTCGTTAAAAAAATATCCGCCGAGCATAACATAACGCTTGTCAACAGTCTCAACCCGTTCCGTATAGAAGGCCAGACCACAGGAGCTTTCGAGATATGCGACGACCTGGGCCGCGCGCCCGATTACCAGTTCATGCCCGTCGGCAACGCCGGCAATATCACAGCATACTGGCTCGGATATAACCGTTATAAAAATGCCGGCATCATAGCTAAACTCCCTAAAATGATGGGATGGCAGGCCGAAGGCGCAGCGCCCATCGTGCTCGGGCACCCCGTCGAAAAGCCCGAAACGATAGCCACCGCCATAAGGATAGGCAACCCCGCTTCCTGGAAAGCGGCCGTAGCGGCCCGCGATGAATCGGGCGGCGCCATCGGTATGGTCAGCGACGACGAAATAATCGCGGCTTATAAGAAACTTTCCAGGACCGAGGGCATATTCGCCGAGCCGTCTTCGTGCGCCTCGCTCGCCGGGCTTATCAAGTATCTTAAAAATTCGAAAATCGAGGCGGGGGCAAAGGTCGTGTGCATACTGACCGGAAATGGCCTCAAAGACCCCGACTCGGCCATTAAATATAACGCGTGCGAATTGAAGCCGGTCGCGAGCGAAGTTGAAATTCTCAAAAGGATGGATCTAAAATGATATATGAAATCTGCGCGCCCGCTACGCTTTCGAATTTCGGCCCGGGCTTCGACACCCTCGGCATGGCAATTAACCGCTATCTGAAGGTTAAATTCGAGGCCGGAGCGCATATCGAAGAATATAAACTCGTGCGCGACGGCGAATATCCCGTGCCGGACGAGGCTGAAAATCTGGTTTTCACCAGGCTTAAACAGTTTTATAAAAAGCCGTTCAAACTGAGCGTTAAAAACGACATTCCGCTCAAACGCGGGCTAGGTTCGTCGTCCGCGGCTCTTGCGTGCGCGCTCGGTCTTATACGCCTGATCGAGCTCGACCGGGCCGGCGCCATCACCGCCGATATGGACAGGGCGTCGCTTTCTGAAATTGTAAGGCATGCCGTATTTCTGAAATTGTAAGGCATGCCGTATATAACGACGCCGTCGGCGAAGAGGGACATCCCGATAACGCCACGCCGTGCATATTCGGCGGGTTCGTCACCGCGCGCGTCGATAAAAAAGAAGGAAGTTTCTTGAATATTCCGTTTCCTGAATACATTGATCTGCACATAATTGTGCCGGCGCTCGAGACCGAAACCAAGATGGCGCGCGGGATACTCCCGCAGGATTATAAACTTTCCGACGCGGTGCGTAACCTTCAGAATTTATCCTTCATGGTGGCTAATTTCTGCCTTAATTCCGACAGCGCCGAGAAGCGCCCGATATTTTACGGCCTTAAAAACCTGCTCAAAGACAAGTTCCACCAGGACTACCGGCTTAAACTGTGCCCGTCCTGCGGCGACGCTATAATGGTGCTCAACGATTCCGACAGGTTCATGGGCGCGTTCCTTTCCGGCAGCGGCACCACAGTTTGCGCCATGGCCGACGGCGGCGCCGACACGGCCGCAGCGCTTAAAAACGCCATGCATATATTCAAAGCGCAGAATATAGAGGCGAAACATTACGTTCACAAGATCGAATATAAAGGTTTGCGAATATTATAGTATCACAATATTTTAGAAAGGTGGTTGTATGGCGTTTATTGTACAAAAATACGGGGGCACTTCGGTAGGCAACCCCGAAAGGATCCTCAACGTCGCCGAACGCATCGTCAGACTCAAGAAGGCCGGAAATCACGTCCTGGTAGTCGTTTCGGCCATGGGCGACACGACCGACGATCTCATCTCGCTCGCGCGCGAGGTCGCCGGAAATCCGCCGAAACGCGAGATGGACATGCTGCTGAGCTCCGGCGAGAGAATATCCATGGCGCTTCTTTCGATGGCGATCAACGATATGGGCGTGTCGGCGATATCGTTCACCGGCTCGCAGTCGGGCATACTCACCGACACTTCTCACACCGAGGCCCGCATCCTGTCGATCTCCGGCACGCGCATCAGGGAGGCCCTCGATAAAGACAAGGTAGTCATCGTCGCCGGATTCCAGGGCTGCTCGCACGAACGCGAGGTCACCACCCTCGGACGCGGCGGCTCCGACACCACCGCGGTGGCGCTCGCTATCGCACTCAAAGCCGACCGCTGCGAAATACTTACCGACGTCGACGGCGTATACTCGGCCGATCCGCGCATAGTCAAGAACGCTAAAAAACTCGACTTCTGCTCGTACGACGAAATGCTCGAAATGGCATGGCTCGGAGCTAAAGTGCTCCACCCGCGCTCCGTCGAGATCGCTAAAAAGTTCGATATGCCCATCGTGGTGGCGTCGAGTTTCAATAACAATCCAGGCACTTTAATCAAAGGAGAAGATATGGAAAAAGCTGAAGTCAGGGCCATAACCTTTAATCGCGAAATAGCGAAAGTATCGATAGTGGAAGTACCCGATATACCCGGCACGGCGGCTTCGGTTTTCGAACTGCTCAGCTCGGCGCAGATAAGCTGCTCGTTCATAGTCCAGTCGCAGAGCCACCACGGCAAAAACGACATAACCTTCACCGTCAACGAAAAAGACTTTAAATCCACCATGAACCTGCTCGAAAATAACATGAAGAAAATCGGCGGCAGAGAACTCATCTCCGACATCAATATCGCCACCATATCCGTCGTCGGAACCGGCGTCGTGCGCGACCCGCGCGTCGCGAGCCGCGTGTTCAAAACCCTGGCCGCTTGCGAAACAAATATCGATCTCATATCTTCGTCGAATATCACCCTCACCTGCGTCATCAAAGAACGCGACGTCGAAAAAGCCGTCCAACACCTGCATAAAGAATTCATTCTCAACGACGAAACCGACGTTATAGAATAATTTGCCCGCTGCGAAAATTATATTAAATGACATTATATTGCGTTACATTACATTAATTTATTCTCCAAATCAATAGATAGTTTATTCCGGATAAGGGGGAAGGGAAAGGGCCATCGGCCTTTTCCCTTCCCCCTTGTAAAATGAATCTTATTTGATTTCTTTTTCTTTAAGGCCGAATAGCATATAGGCGACGGTGGCGGCGCCGGCGGCGAGCGTTACGAAGAAGGCGCCCAGCACGACGAAATTCCACTGGTAAGGATTGTTCATATATGAAAAGGCGGCGCCGATTTCGGCGTCCCGGATGAAGTCGCGGACGACGGCCATGAGTATGAGCGTCAGGGCGGACGACGCGACGAGCGAAACTAAATTCCATTTTTTGAATATTTTAGGGCTTTTGAGGTGCGCGAAAAAAGCCTGGACGAATGCCGCCGTGACGCCGGTCCACAGAACTATGGTCATTGCGGGCGAGGCGCCGGTGAGGGCGGAGAATATTTCGGGTTTCTGTGCGAAGAGCATTACAAGGCCGGTCGTTGCCTGAAGCGCGAACGCGGCGAGGAATGCGGGGCGCAGGTATGCCGCGGAGTATGCGGCGAAATTTTCGTCGGCGTCTTTTTTGAAATATGATATGGCGAGCAGTGTGACGGAGGCTATCATGACGGCGCCGAAGATAACGTGCAGGAAGCGCAGAATTATGTGGATATCGCCGAGGTAAACGTAGATGCCGTAAAATGTGGAGTTATAGATCGAGTGGAATTTAGCGGGCGCCTGCATCAGCGAGTTATTGGCGCCGTACATGAACGCGGCGTAGAGCAATCCGGCGAAAGCCGCGATCAGCAGCGGAAGTCTGAGGGGGTTAAGGACTTTTTCATCGGTCCACCCGAGCAGATAGAAGATATAATAGGTCGACATTATAAACGCGAGTATCATGAGCCAGAACGGCGCCATGAGAATTGTCGACGTATAGAACAGCGGGGCGTAAAGCGCCTGCAGGAATAGAAGCGGCGCGACGCCGAATGTTATGGTGAGCGACAGGCAAGGTAATTGTGAGCGAAAGGCATGTGGGCAGGAGTTTGATAATGTCTCGGTAGAGCCGGTATGCGCGCTCGTGATCGCCGTATTTGAGCAGCTTCTGTGATTTGAGAAAGATGGCGAGGATGACGGCGCCGAGCATGATATTCATGGGTATCATGTGCAGGATGAAGGTGAATACGAGCAGTATTTTTTCGAGCAGCGGGTGACCCATTAAAGGTACGCTGTCGATAGCGGGGATTATCAGTTTAATTTCAGATGTCATATTCATCATACTACTCGCCGCCTTTCATTTTATTATTCAGTCATATTCATCATACTACTCGCCGCCTTTCATTTTATTATTCAGGGAAAACAGGAAAAGCGCGAGCGCATTTCGTTCGGCGTCGCTGCCGAAGAATGGCGGCATGAATTTTTTAAGCTCGTTGAGTCTGGCGAGATTGGCTTCGCAGAAACCGGCGCTCCAGTACTTGACGAGCGGCCTGACGGCGTTATAGCCGTCTATCGAATGGCAGGCCTGGCACTGGTAGCGGTAAATTTCGCGTCCGGCGGCGAGCGCGTTCGAATCGGTGATCTCTTTGATATCGCACCATTTAAGGTTGGCGAGGAAATTGCGGGCGTCGATCTCCGCGGTTTTATTTTTATCGACGTAAATGGAGTTGGAGTACATTCTGTCGTAGAGCGTGTAAGGCTTTCTGACGGCCTCGCGCGCGAGTTCGAACGTGCCGAGGAAAGTGGATGCGAATATTATGAGTAAGATAGTGAATATGGTCGAAAACCGGCGCGGCTCGATCCAGGCGTGCGCGAGTCCGGCAACCAGCATCAGAAACGCGGAGCCGGCGCTGATATTGGCGAATATCATTACGAGCACGGACGCGCCGGTGACGATGTCGCGCGCGAGTTCGGGTATCATGGCGAAGTACCACAGCGCGAATACGGGCATGAAAATTATTGCCGGTATAAGGTAAGCCGAGGCGTATTTAATGGCGTTCTCGCGCAGGTCCTCCTCGAACTGGAAGGTAGCGGTGAACATGGCGAATATGCCGGCGAACGCGACGCACACGACGGTGCGGAAGAAAAGCGACGGCCAGAAGGTCGGGTTGAAATAAGCCGACCAGAAGCTGCCGGTCTGGTAGTAATCGCCGGGCGTGAGCATGAATGTGATGATGCCGTTTATAATGAACGGGCGTGAGCATGAATGTGATGATGCCGTTTATAATGAACAGCGAAAGCCAGGCCGCGGCCATATAAATAAAGGCGAGTTTTTCGCGCGAAGCGGGTTCGAGTTTATCGAATTTATAAACATAGAGGATGATGGCGAGTATCTCGACCAGGAAGAAGACCCATTCGATCGCCCAGCCGTAGAGGAAGATATGTATGAGCGTGGACGTGGCGGCGGGCGATACGAGCGCGATCACGAACCAGATGCCGACGCCCGAAACGGCGCCGAAAACGGTCGTGAGCAGCATGAAAAATCTGGCGTGGCTTCTGATATAACCCAGAAATTTCGGGTCTTTTTCGCGGGCGTATTTCCTTTCGGCGAAGTAGAGGTAGAAGCCGCCTCCGATCGCCAGGTGCGAGACGATAACATGCAGCACCGCGATGATCGCGATGAGCATCGAGCCGCCGAGCAGCGGAATGTCCCAGAATGGATAATTCATTTTAAACCGCCTCCGATAAATTTTTATTTTATAAATAAACGCTTTACAAGCGAGCGCGCGCACGCGGCCGCGAAGTGTATGTTATATCCGCCGCATCCGCCGGTGTAATCTATAACTTCGCCGGCGAAAAAAAGGTTTTTGACGAGTTTCGACTCGAGCGAGCCTGGAGTGATTTCAGCGCAGCGGACGCCGCCGAGCGAGACCTGGGCTTCGGTGAACGGGCGCGCGCGCAGGATTCCGGCTTTATAATTTTTAAGCTCGCCGTGGAGCCGTTGGATCAAGGCGGCGTCGAAGTTTAGCCGGTCCATTCCGGCGGCGCGGATGAACGCTTTCAAAAAGTCGCGGTTAAGCGCGCCGCCGAATATATCGGCCGGCGAATTATACCGGCCGGCCGCCGCCGCTTCTGAAAAATATTTTGCGCTCAGCTGATCGGCGGGCAGAAAATCGATCGTGACGACGGGTTTTTCGCCGAGGAAAAGATCGCGCGTTATCCGGCTGCTCAGGTATAAAACGTTGGGGCCGGAAATTCCGTAATCGGTGAATAATATCTCGCCGGTACGGTCGAAATCTTTGTATTTAAGGCGCGCCTCGAGTTTGAGTCCGGCCAGTTTCGAAAAAGGCTTTTCCGACGTTTCGAGCGCGCAGATCCCGGGCACGGGGCCGATGACCGAATGCCCGAATTTTTTGATCAGTTCGAACGAAGCGCCGCCCGAACCGAGCTGCGGGTAAGCCGCTCCGCCGCAGGCAAATATCAGGATATCGGAATATATTGAAGTTTGTTCACCGGTCTTCGGATTGATGCATCCGATCGAAAAACCTGAGCCGTCCGAGGCCGGAACCGCTTCATCGCAGAGCGTGTCGCAGAGGGTTTCTATTCCGGATTGTTTTAAATTATGCTCGAAAATCGCAGAGGGTTTCTATTCCGGATTGTTTTAAATTATGCTCGAAAAACTCGCCGATCGTTTTAGACGAATTGGTAAATGGAAAAAGCCGGCCGTACTCGTCCACGCGCGAGGGAACGAGATGATCGCCGAAGAATTTTTTAAGATCGAGCGTTCTGAGCGAGTCGAAAGCGGTCCTTTCAAAGGTCGGGTCCGGTTCGAGCGAAATATAGTCGCCGGCCGAAAAATTTTCGTTCGAATAATTGCAGCGGCCGTTTCCCGAGGCCGCTATTTTTTTGAAAGGCCGCGGAAGCTTTTCGACGGCGATGATGCCGGCGTTTCCGGCCGCGCCGGCCTCGTTGACAAACGAGGCGAAAAATCCGGTAAAGGCGCCAGCGCCGATTATTGCGATATCGTATTTCAACTTGCGCATACTGCTCATACCATACTTTCAAATTTTAAACGCCGCGCCGCGCGAAATAAAGCTCAGCCGGTCAGCCTTCTAATAAAGTTTCGCGCCTTGGGCCGTAAGCGAAAATGCCTGCGATTCTTCCGCCCACTTCAGATATAATTTATAAACGTCTCCGATGCCGCCGCCGATGACGGTTTCGCGAAGCTCCGGCCCGCCGCAGAGCCTGTCGATGAAAAATTTCCGGCTCTTTTCACTGAACAGGAATTTGAGATCGTCGCGGTGCCGGTCGTAAATGGTTTTCAGAAGAAGGACTCCGAATAAAAGCGCGCGGAATCCTCGCGGCCCGCCGTCTGCGAAACCGAGCCGCAGCCCTTCGCACAGTGTGTTTTCATATTTGGAAGAATCGGGAGTGAAACTCGTCGCGCCAACGGAGATAAAGTTGAATTCCTCTATCCCGAGTTCTTTTAAATTAGATATAAAGCTTTCGGCGGTCCGTTCCGCGTTAAGCAAAGGCGCTCCGATCGTCTGGAAGGGGGCTTCGGTCCCGCGCCCCTCGGAAAGGTTCGTCCCCTCGAAAAGGCAGGTACCGGGATAAAAAAGCGCGGTATCGGGCGAAACCATGGCGGGTGACGGCGCATTCCATTTAAGGCCGGTGCCGTCAAATATCATATTTCGTGAATATTGTTCTGAAAGTCTGACGACGGTCAGATCGGACGGTCAGATCGGCGTTCTTATAGACCGCCCCGGCGAGATAATTCGCTAGTTCGCCGATGGTCAGGCCGTATCTGACGGGAATAGCGAAGGGACACAGTTCAGAAATATAGCCGGGCCGCGGCAGACCGCCTTCGAGTATAGAGGCGCCGGCCGGGTTGACCCTGTCTAAAACGAGAATCGGCATTCCGAGCGTTTCCGCAGCTGAAAGCGCGAGCCCCAGAGCGTGTATGTAGGTGTAAAACCTGACGCCCGCGTCCTGTATGTCGAAGACGATGGCGTCCGCGCCGCCGCCTTCGAGCGCCTCGACTATGGAGTTGCGTGAATGGCCTTCGGTGAAAAGGCTCAATATGGGAGTTTTAAGTTCGGGATGTTCGGCGTCCGAGATATAGTCGCCGTCGCGGATATTGGCGAAATATCCGTGCTCGGGCGAGAAGATGAAGCGCACATCGAAGCCGGCTTCCGCGAGCGAGCGGAGGTTGATCCTGAAGCCGGCCGTGACGGCCTTCGAATTGGAGACAAGTCCGATCTTTTTAAAGCGCGAGTAAGCTTCGGGAGCCTCGATGAGACGGTCTATTCCGTTTAATATCATGGTCCGGGCGTTACTGCTCATCGGCGGTTATTTCGTCTGCGGTAATATTTTCATCGTTTTTGCTGTCTTTACTTGTATTATTTTTCATATCTTCGACTATGGCGTTTAATTTCGTAGCGGCAGGTTTTACTGCATTCGTGCCGGCTGGCGGGGCGTTTTCGTTGACGCTTACTTCGACCGTTCCCGATTCTGTCGCCGTCGCGGGCTTTTTCAGGTTTACCTCTCCGGTTTTGCCGGCGGCGGCAGGGGCTGTTTCTATCTTTTCGGCGGGATAGACGATCGGCGCGGGTTCGACCGAGGCGGCGCCGAATAATTTGACCTTAAGGCGCGAGGCGATCTCTTTAACCGTCGAGAATTCGTAATCGCCGGTCTGGTTAGAGCCCATTACTATCAGGAACGGGAATTTTTCGAGCAGCACATATTCGTCGGAAGTTTCTTTTTTAAGATAAATTTTAAGCGACTCGATGTCTCTTTTGAACGACTGCTCGCTCGCCTCGCGTTTGTATTCGATCGCCACGCAGATATATACGGTGTCGTCGTCGGCATCTTTGCCCTTATAAAAAGATGTATGGGCCACGCGCCAGTTCGAGGTCGTTATGCTTCCGCGGAAGGCTTCTTTTGCGATCTTATCGAAGTCGGCCTTCGTTGTCGAAAGCTGGGGGTTTGTTTTCATTTTAGCCACGGAGGCCATCGTTATACTTTCGGGCAGTTCGTCTTTTTTCATATAGAGCTTGTCGATGGACGCTTCGAACGTGCCGGCATAGTCGGCCGGCAGACTGTAACTGAGCGGAACGCTCGGAACAACCGCCGCTTCGGCGGTGCCGGCTCCGGCAGCCCCGACGGCCGCGGCCGCGGCATTGGCGGCGTCGCGAAGATTCAGCATTACCGCGCCTGTATCGGCGAGTTTGGGTATGCCCTGAAGAAGTGGAGCTTTGTTCATGCCGGGCGCGGCGAGTCCCGACCTTCCGGCGGGAGGCGTCCCTGGTTTCGCCTGCTGGTTCTTCAATATTATCTCGATCGGAAGCGTCCCGGGCGCCATTTTGATCTGCGCTCCGGCGGCGCCGGCGTAAAAAAATACGGCCGAGAAGGCGGCGGCGGCCGCGAGAGCCGCGAGGCCGCTTTTAAGAACTGTAGTTTTACTGCTGTCGATTATATTCATTTTTTTTACTTCACCTTCTTTTGTGCTTTGATGATCCTGACGACCTCTTCCAGGTCGCGCGGCGTGTCGACTCCCCTCGAAGAGTAATCGGTCTTGACGCAGTGAATAACGTATCCGTTTTCAATAAGCCTGAGCTGCTCGAGACTTTCGGCCTCCTCGCAAACCGTTTTATCGAGGTTGGCAAAATCGACGAGGGCGTTGCGCGTGTACGCGTATATTCCTATGTGCTTATATACTTTGTCGAACTCCGGAGCGCCGCCCCGGAAATGCGGTATGGGCGAGCGCGAGAAATAAAGCGCCCGCTGGTTTTTATCCATGACGACCTTGACGGCGCAGGGGTCGTTGTATTCTGCCGCGTTCTTAACGGGCGTTACGGCAGTGACCACGCTGATCTCGGGTGAAATACTGAAAGGCTCCGCCAGCGAGTCGATCAAGGCCGGTTCTATCAGAGGCTCGTCGCCCTGGATGTTGATAAAGATATCGCCTTCGGTTTTCAGCGCCACCTCGCAGATGCGGTCCGAGCCGCTGCGGCAGTATTTCGACGTCATCTGGCAGTCGAAACCGTGGTTTCTGACGACGGCCGCGATCTCGTCGGAATCGGTCGCGACTATGATCCTGGAGAGTTTTTTCGCTCTGGCCGCGGCGCGCGCCACCCATATTATCATTTCGACGCCGTCGATCCTGGCCAGAGGCTTTCCGGGAAAACGCGTCGATTCGAGCCGCGCCGGTATCACTCCGATTATTTTCATGTTATTTCTTTTCATTATTGACCCCCGCCGTTAGTTTCGAGTTTTAATATCCTGTCTATTATATTCGTAGTAGATGAATTTTCGATCATCTTCGCCCTGATGAGACTTCCGCCGTAGGACCGCACTAAAGCCGCTCCCACTATGTCTTTTTCTGCGTATTCAGCGCCCTTGATCAGCGCGTCCGGCCTTATGAACCCGATGATGTCCGCCGGCGTTTCCTCGTCGAAATATACCACGCAGTCGACGCACTCGAGCCCCAGAAGAAGTTCGGCTCTCTCGCTTTCGTTTACTATGGGGCGTTTTGGCCCTTTATTGCGCGCGACCGACGAGTCGGTGTTCAGCCCGATTATGAGGTAATCCCCCGCTGCGCGCGCCTGCCGCAGATATCTCAGATGCCCGACGTGAAGAATGTCGAAACAGCCGTTGGTGAAAACGATCTTAAAGCCGGCGTTCCGTTTCAGGTCTTTTAAATGCTCCGCCAGTTTTTCTTTCGAAGCGCCGTCGGAAAAGTGAAAAATATGTTTCTCGTTCATTATCGTCTTTCGTCACCCGCGAACATTATCTCTTCGATGAGTTTGCATATGATATGGCCGGCGAGTATGTGCATTTCCTGTATGCGCGAGGTTTCGGCCGAAGGCACGGAAAGCAGTATGTCGCACAGGTCTTCCTTTTTCATGATGCCGCCCGAAAGCCCGCAAAACCCTATGGTTTTGAGGTTCAGTTCCCTGGCTTTGCGAAAAGCCTCGACGACGTTTTTCGAGTTGCCCGAGGTCGATATGCCGATGAACATGTCGCCTGGCGCCGCAAAAGCCTCGATCTGCCTGGAAAAAACGCTGTCGTAGCCGTAGTCGTTGCCGATCGCGGTGATCGTCGAAACATTTTCGTTTAGAGTTATGCACGGAAGCGCCCTGCGTTCCATTTTGAACCGGCCTACCAGTTCGGCCGCTATGTGAAGCGCGTCGGAAGCCGACCCGCCGTTGCCGCAGATCAGGATCTTGCCGGATCTTTTAAGGCATTCAGCCGCAGCCAGGGCTATCTCGTTGACATTAAAAACGCATCTTTTTTCGAATTTGACCAGATTGTTCCGGCTGCGGGAAATGTAATCGAGCGCTATATGAGCGTAATGCTCATAAGCCGTGCAGCTGTTGGTGATCAGTTTATCTCCCGTTCTTTTTATATCCATGCGGTTACCTCTAATTTTCCTTTAAAATAAATGACTTTCAGGCCGGCGGCAGCGCATATTACTTTTTCGCGTAGCGCCTGAATTTGAAATATAGAAGAAGCAGGACCGCGACCAGCGCTATTATTCCGTTGTATTCGCGGTTCTTGAGGAAATTGGCGGCCTTCGATTTGAACGAGGTGAACGCGTTCTTCAATTCTTTGAGGCTCGCCGCGAGGCTGGATGCGCTCGGAAAGAAAACCGGCGTGTTTGCGCAGTAATCGAGATAATAATCGCCGAATTTTTTTTCGAGTTCTTTGGATTCCGCCTTTATGGTGAACGGATAAATTATAGCGAAAAGCGAATAGCAAATAAGCGCGACCGGAGGATTCATCGAAACTATAATCAGGCCGCTCATCAGCAGAAACGAGCCGAGATAGAGCGGATTGCGCGTCGCGCGGTACGGCCCTTCGGTCGTGAGTTTGTCGAGTTTGATTATATAGCAGGAAGCCCATACCCTTATGAGCTCGCCTAAAACGGCCACGGCGGAACCGGAGTAAAAAAGCAGGCGCGAGGTCGGCCTGGCCGTGATGATGAGTAAAATAGAACTGAGATACCCGAAACTTACCCTTAACTTTCTGATTATTTCCATAAAAAGCCTTCCTATCTTTATCTTAGTATATTTTTCAACATAGCGTAAAAAACGTCGGCCGCCCTGATGGTTTTAACGCACTTGAATCCTCTGACGCAGCGTTTCTGATCGCACGGCCGGCAGGTCAGATCGGGATTGTATACGCCCTGGAAATTGTCCGAAGGCGGCGCGAACGTTTCGACGTTGGTCGGGCCGAAAAGGCCGATCGAAGGTATCCCCGACGCAGCGGCGATGTGAAGCGGCCCGGAATCGGGCCCTACGAAGCAGAGGCCGGCCTTCGCGAGATTGTAGACCGCGCCGAGCGAAAGCAGTCCGCAGGCCGAAATGACTCTGCCTCTGACGGTTCGAACAATAGATCTTATTTTTTCGAATTCTTTATCGTCCTCGGCGCGCCCGATGACGACGTGATTAAGCTGCCTGCCGGCGAGCGCCGGGTGGCGTTCGCACATATTGATTATAGCGGCGTAGTTTTCCGCCTGCCATTTTTTAAAATTATTCGACGGCGTTATGTGGTATATGATAATATCGCTTTTACCCGTGCCGGCCGCCTGGATCGAGTTTTTCTCCATGAACGCCGATAATTCGCCTTCGCTGTGCCTCGCTGAAACGAAGGTTCGCAGTTTGAAATCGTCGAAAAACGCGTCGGCGGGCCTCAGATCGTCGGGAAGCGCCTTCAGCAGGTTGATCTGATTCCTGGCGGAGTGCACCTTGAATTTTTCCGGCGGCTCCGCGCGGTGAGTGTAAAGATGGCCGCGCCCCCTGTAGTTATAGCCTGCTCTGATCTTCGCGCCGCTCAGGTATGAAAGCCAGGCCGTTTTAGGTATGCCGTGAAAATCGATTATTATGTCGTATCGGCGGTTCCTGATGATGCGCAGAAAATTCAGGTCGTATTTCAGGCGGTCGAAAAAACCGGCGGCGCCGTTATTATAGAGTAAAAAACCGTCGAGAGCGGGATTTTCAATAACGAGCTCGGCGAAGCGCTCGTCTATCATCAGATCTATGGAAGACGCCTTCAGAGTTTCGCGCGCCGCGGCGAAGGCCGGGGTACACTGTATGATATCGCCGATCGAGCGGAGCCTGATCAATAGGACTTTCATTATGGGGATACGCCTTCCTGTTTTTACTAATACGCCTTCCTGTTTTTACTAAATGCGCGATTTGATTTTGGAAATTATGTCTTTGGTTGAGTGGGCCTTCGGATCGCCGGTTATCGCTATCGCGCCGCCGAAGGATAGTATGGTCTCGCGTTCCGGCACGCTCTGCTCGGTGTAATCGGTTCCCTTGGCGCAGATGTCGGGCTTGAGTTCCAGGATTATTCCGTCGGCGGTCGGCGCGTCGAAAACGACGACGTAATCGACGCAGGTAAGCCCGGCCAGGAGTTCCGCGCGCTCCGCTTCGACGGTTACGGGCTGGCTGAGTTTTTTAAGTGATTTGAGCGATTCGTCGCTGTTTATGGCGACCGTCAGGATATCGCCGAGTTTTTTCGCCTCGCTAAGGCTCCTTAAGTGCCCGACATGCAGGATATCGAAACAGCCGTTGGTGAAAACGAATTTCCGGCCGAGTTTCGCGGCGCTGTATCTTATGAGTTTGACTTCCTCGAGATTTTTTATCTTCGACATTGATTACCACCGCTTTCGCAATTGTTTCAAACCTTAAAAACGAAATTATTTTATCATAATATATTTATAAAATCAATAACAAGTTTAAAATTAAATAATTAAGTTGACACTATATTTAAAATATGATAAAATTTTTAAAAAAAATAAAAGGATTGTTGAAATGAGTCAGGATATTGAATTAAAATGGCTTTACGATTTTCTGCCTTATATCGAAGAGATTTTCCAGAATAAGAAAGAAGACGTCGGGTTCGACCACAGTGTCAGAACCATGAATATCGCCCGTTATATCGCAGCTCTCGAGCACGCCGACAAAGATATGGCAGCTCTTCTCGGGCTTCTGGCGCGCTTCACGCCCTCGGAGATAAGTAATGTCCTGCCGCTTCTGGATAAAGGCGAAGATTTTAAAAAACAGTTCGGCAAAAATTTTGAAAACCTCATCGTAAACAACGATTTCAGCACCGTTGAAGTGCAGATCGCAAACGACGCCAACTGCCTTGAGGCGATGGGAGCTATCGGCATCATAAGGCATTTTTATCGCGGCGCTTCTGAAAAGCTTCCTTTGAAGTTGCTCATAAAGAACTTCGCTGACAAAGTGACTAAACTGCACGTATCGATAGGCACACAAACCGGCAAAAACATGGCAGCCGAGCGCCAGAACTTCATTTCGACATTTTTGAACAGGCTCAAGGGCGAAACTGTCTGGGAAAACATATAATAAAAATTATTGCGTAAGTTTACCGCGGTTATCGCACGAAACGTTGAACCAGGGGAGGAACCATGAATATCTGTATTCTTAAAGTTATGTTCGTCTGCTTATTTACTTCATTCGCGAATAAATACGTCCTTTAATCATTAAAATAAAATAAAAATTTTACCGGTTACGGTCACTGGCGGTTCATTATGGAAAAAAATATAAGCGTTTTCGAACTGGACGCGGGCATGAAATTAAGCAAGCCCGTATACGTCGACGGAACTCATATAATCCTGATTAACAAGGATGTTACGCTCGACGCGTCGAATATCGATATGCTTCAGCAGCTCGGGATCATCTATGTTTTTATATACGACGATCCAAGATCGGCCGGCGCGGCGGGCCCGAAACAGCAGGCCGTTAAGAACTGGACGCCCCCGGCGCACGACGCCGGCGTCAAAAAAAGCGCCGTATCTTCGGGAAAGATACTCGTCGTCGATGACGAGCCTGAAATATGCCTGTACATAAAAGAGGTCCTCGAAAACAGCGGTTATACGGTATTGTGCGCCAACGGCGCCAGCGAAGCATTGCAGCTGCTTACGACGGACGAAGCCATTGACACGATATTCCTTGATCTGATGATGCCGGAGGTCAGCGGCCTCGAGCTTCTGAAAATAGTCCGCGACGATATAAAAAGGGACATCAACGCGGTGATCGTTACCGCGAAAAAAAGCATGCAGGACATCATCCTGGCCAAAGAACTCGGAATATCGGGTTATCTGACGAAGCCGTTCGATCCCGGCAAACTCGTCAAAATAGCCAATCAGGCGGCCAACGAAAAAAAGACCATGTGAGAATTATTTAAGCGTTATCGCTCAAAACATATTGAATTTATTAAAATTAAATGTTATAATTAAGCGTAGTCGTTCAGGTGTTAGTTATTTAAGAGAGGTATCATAACAAAATGGCCGAAAATTTCGCGATTAAAAAAATAGAAGACAATAGGGTAACGAGCGAGTTTTTAAACTGTTACAAGCTCGCCGGCCGCATCGACGCGGAAACCTCCCAGGAATTCGAACTGACAATGCGGCTTCTGCAGAAGCAGGAAAAATACGTTGTTTTTGATTTCAGCGAATTGAATTATATCAACAGTTTCGGCATCGGTATCCTTGTCGATCTTCAAAAGAACATACTCAAGAACGAAGGTATAGTTAAAATATGCGGACTTTCGCCGTCGATAAAAAAAATATTTCAAATAACTTATCTGACGAGGGTTTTTGAAATTTTCGAAAACTTCGAGCAGGCGCTCGACAGTTTTCACAACAAGTCCGCCGGAGGCGAATAGAACCTACCGGCCTGTCGCCGCATCGAAAATAATCAGGAGAGCTTGTCATGAAAAATCAGCGTAAAAATTACTTTGTAAAACCCGGTTTTCAAACTAAGCTTACAGTTATCATCCTGCTGATAGTGGTCATAGTCGCCAATATTGTCGGCGGCGTCATTTACGGTCTGCTTTCCGGGTCGACCATAGTCGACCAGATCGCAAAGGCCTTCGAGATCGACAATTACCGCGACCTTTTGCTGCCCGTCATTTTATTCGCCGAACTTGTCGCGATCATAATAGTTACGTTCATAGGCGTTTTCGTGTCGCACACCATGGCGGGTCCCGTTTACCGTTTTGAAAAGGTTTTAGACGACGTGGCCTGCGGCGAGCTCGATTCACACTTCAACCTCAGGACCAGCGACGAATTCCAGGACCTTGCCGGGAGCATCAACAATCTCATAGGCACGCTTAATTCAAAAGTGGCTGAAATAAAGGTATATTCGAACAATATAACGAACCTTATGAACGAAATAGACTCTCCGAAGGCCATGACGGTCTACGATATCGAAAACATCAAAAATACCATGCAGAAGCTCAGCACATCGATCAACTACTTCAAAATGATAGACGTTTCTCCGTCCGATTCCGAATACGGAACCGACGACGGCGTACGGATCGTTTCAGCCGGCGAACCGCAGGTTTCCGCCTTTGAGGCCGGCGCGAAGAAAGAGGAGACTCCGATCAGGCCCGCCGCCGAAAAAAGGCCGCCGTCCGCCGGCTCGAAATTGGCCTCCGAAGACCTTATCGGCGGTACGGGCGATAAAAAGCGCCGCGCCCCGAAAGAAAAGATAGTGAACGCTAAAGCGCCGCGCGTCGGCGAGAGCAAGAAAAGAAACACCAAGAGAGGCTGATAAATTTGAACCAGACCCCCGATACCGGTTTTCAGGCGTTTTCCCCCGAGGAAGAGATCATAAGCCTTATCGGCGAACTCAACGATAAAAATTATCCCAAGCGTCAGGAAGCCGCGAACAGGCTCACTCAGATCGGCAATCCCGCCGTGGCGTATCTCAAGAACGCCCTGCTGAGCGATCCGGACGACGATACCAAATACTGGGCGACCATAATTTTAGGCCGTATCGGCGATACCGCTATTAACGTGCTGATGGAAGTGCTCACCGTCGGCGATAAAGACCTTAAAATATTCGCGCTGCGCGCCATAGGCGAAGCTCTCGATACGCGCGCCCTCCCGCATCTGGTCAAAACTCTCGGCGATAAATCATGGTCGGTCCGCAAAAACGCGGCGTCATCTATGATCAAATTCGGCGACGCCGCCATCCCCATGCCATCCCCATACTCACCGAATCGCTCGCGTCGAATAACGAAGACCTGAGGTACTGGGCGTCGAAAATACTCGGCGACATGGGCGGAAACGCAGTCGAGCCGCTGATACGTATGCTCAAATCCGAGAACAAGGATATGCGATTTTTCGCCACCATGGCGCTTTCTAAAACGCAGGACCTGCGCGCGATACGCCAGCTGATCAACTGCTTCCGCGACGAATCGTGGATCATCCGTAAAAGTTCGGCCGACGCGCTCGAGCAAATCGGCGAGCTCGCGATAGAGCCACTGACGATAGCGCTTTCGCACGAAGATAAAGACGTGCGCTACTGGACCACCCGCGTTCTCGGAAAGATCGGCGCTAAGTCGATCCAGCCAGTCCTCAGATTATTGAAGGACGACGACACCGAGGTCCGCCACCTTTCAAAGAAAATATTAGCCAATATAGGCGTTCTCGCGGTCGATCCGCTTATCAGAATCCTTCGCAACGACGACAAGGACATGCGCAAGAACGCCGCCGAGGCGCTCGGCGAGATCCGCTCCGTCGAGGCCGTAGTTCCTCTGATAGAGGCCATGGGCGATGAATCCTGGTTCGTCCGTAAAACCGCGGCCGACGCGCTCACCAGCATCGGCGCCCGCTCGATACCCGATCTCACCCGCGCCCTCACCAGCGACAACGAAGACGTAAAATACTGGAGCACGGTAGTTCTCGGCGCCATCGGGCGCGAAGCGCTCACGCCGCTTATCGAAGCCCTGCGCGCCGAAAACAAGGAAGTCAGGTTCTTCGCGGCCGAGGCCCTTGGCAAGATCAAAGACCCTCAGGTCATTCCCTACCTGCTCGAAGCGCTGCGCGACAGCTCCTGGCCCGTCAGAAAAAGCGCCGCCGACGCCCTCGAAGAGATCGGCGAACCGGCCATAGGCCCGCTTATCAAGGCTCTTAAAAACGAGAACAACGACATCCGCTTCTGGACGAAGCGTATATTGAGAAATTTCGGCGACCTGGCGATCGTGCCTCTCGAGCATTATCTTCTCGAAGGCGACGACGATCTTAAAATTTACGCCGCTTACGCCCTCGGCGAGATCAAAAACGAGCGCTCGCTCACCGTTCTGATACACGCGCTCAACGACGGCAACGAGTGGGTGCGCCGCTACGTAGTTTCCGCCCTGGCGGAGATAGCGAAGCTCGAGGCCGTAGCTCCCATAATCGAATCTATGAAAAAAGAATCCGACGAAATGTGCGTTCTGAACATAAAAGCCATGAAAAAGTTCGGCAGCGGCGCGGTGGGCGAAATAATAAAGTTCATCCTGCCCGAAAACGAAAGGCTGGTCCCTTACCTGACGGCCATGCTGAAATCTTTCGGTTCCGACGGCGCGTACGAGATCGTTAAAAACGTTTCGCTGTTCATCGATTCCAAATACGCCGCCGAAAAAATAGCTTCGGTGGTAGAGGCGATAGGCGCGCCCGCGCTTGACGCCATCAACGCATTCGCGGCATCGAATCCAGCCGAGCAGAGAACGATCGCATTTTTAAAGGATCTGACGAAGCTGGTCAATAAAGGCGGGCCGCAGGCTCCCGCATCTCAGCCGCGGATACATAAAAGATAACAAATTATGAACCAGATATATTACGTTTTCATCAGCCTGAGACCGAAGCAGTGGGTCAAAAATTTCTTCATTTTTCTGCCGCTTTTATTCTCTAAAAAAATATTTAACGCCGACGACAGCGCCGCCGCGGTGATGACTTTTTTCGTATTCTCGCTTTTTTCCGGCGCGGTATATTTATTCAACGATATTCTCGATTACCAGAAGGACAGGCTTCACCCTTTCAAGCGTCTGCGGCCGATAGCTTCCGGAAAACTCACCGTCACCGGCGCATGGCTCGCCTCGCTTCTGATACTTATCGGCGCGGTGACGCTTTCTTCGATGATAAGCGTCAATCTGACGAATGTCGCGCTTATATATTTTTCGCTGAATATAGCTTATTCGCTTCATCTAAAAAAGGTCGTCATCCTCGACGTTTTATGCATAGCAACGGGTTTCGTGCTCAGGGTCATCGCCGGAAGCGTCGTAATTTCGGTAAAGGCGTCGCACTGGCTTCTGATGTGCGCGTTTTTGATATCCATATTCATAGGCTTCTGCAAGCGCCGCGCGGAGATAACCTCTCTGAACGAGAACGCCAACAATCATCGGGAGGTCCTCGAGCATTACAACACCGCGTTTTTAGACCAGATGATAGTCATCTCCACTTCGACGACCGTCATGTCTTACGCTCTTTACACCATGTCCGCGGAAACCGTAAGCAAATTCGACACCGAAAACCTGATATATACCGTTCCGTTCGTGCTGTACGGCATATTCAGATATCTATATATAGTTTACAAGAAGAAACTCGGCATGTCCCCGACGGAAGCCCTGCTGAAAGACTTTCCTATAATAATATGCGTGGCGGCGTGGTTCGTGCTGTCGGGCGCTATCATCTTTAAAGTTATTTGATACAGTAATTCTATCAGGGCTCAAACCAAAATTAGAGAACAGAGAATAGATAATAGAGAACAGAGAACAGATGAGGTATGGGACTTTTAAAAGTTGAGAGTTGAGAACTGAGAATTGAGAAACAGATGAGGTATGGGACTTTTAAAAGTTGAGAGTTGAGAACTGAGAATTGAGAACTAAAGGACTTTTTGATAATTTGAAAAACGCCGATACGAAGTAAAGCCCCTTTTCAAAATTCAAAAATCATCCACTCTCCACTCTCCGTTCTCCACTATTCACTGTTCACTTGCACTATAAACTACGCGCCCGCCGTCCTGCTCACCAGCGTCGTACTCGCCTGATCGACGGGCATGAGCGAAAGTTCATTGATATTGACGTGCGCCGGGCGCGTCGCACAAAAAAGGATAGCGTCGGCGACATCGGCCGCTGTGAGCGGGGTCATGTTCTCGTAGACTTTTTTCGCGCGGTCGGAATCGCCTCTGAAGCGCACTACGCTGAAATCGGTTTCGACCATGCCGGGATCGACCGAACTTACGCGGATCTTCTTTCCGCAAAGATCTAGGCGCAGAACGCGCGTGAATGCGTTGATCGCGTGCTTTGTCGCGCAGTAGATGCTTCCGCCCGGGTAAACCTCGCGGCCCGCGGCGGAGCCTAAATTTATGATGTGGCCGGAATTGCGTTTGAGCATATTTTCCAGGACCAGGCGCGCGCAAATGAACGCGCCCTTGATATTGGTGTCTATAACGGCGTCCCATTCGTCCATGCTAGATTCGTAGAATTTGTCGACGCCGAGCGCGAGGCCGGCGTTGTTTATGAGGATGTCGATGTCTTTCCAGCGGCCTTCGAATGAGTCGAGAACGCTTTTGACCGCGTTCCTGTCGCGCACGTCGAGCGCGCGGCATATTACATTTACTTTATATTCGCCGGTCAGTTTTGCCGCGAGAGTTTTAAGCCTGTCTTCGCGGCGCGCCGTAAGAATAAGATCGGCGCCTTCGGAAGCGAAAGCGGCCGCGCAGGCTTCGCCGATACCGGCCGATGCGCCGGTTATTAATACTACCCTGTCAATTAATCTTTTCATTGAGAAATTCCTTTCTGATTATAATGTCCGCGATTTTTATTTTCATACCAAAACCTTTGCAGGACGAAGAAGTTGAAACGTTGTAAAAACATTTAAAATAAAAATCTTGATTTTTTTATCGAAATATTATATAATAATTTGACAAATAATTCAAGTGATTAGTGAAAGGCCATAATTGCGTTCCGAAAAAAAGGTGATAGCCCTCTGCGGCTTCATGTTTTGCGGAAAGACCGAAACGGCCGGACTGATATCCGCAATGACCGGACTGGCTTTTTGCGACACAGATGAATTGATCGAGGCCGAAGCGGGCCTCAGGGTTTTTGAAATTTTTGAAAAATACGGCGAATCGGGCTTTCGTGAACTCGAATCACGGACGCTGGCCGATTTTTTAGCGAAAGCTGAAAACGCGGTCGTCTCGCTCGGCGGCGGATGCGCCGCCGACTTGAATAACCTCGGACTCCTTTCCAGGAAAACTTTTCTGGTCTATCTGAGAGCGAGTTTTGACGAGATAAAAAGACGCATCGGCGAGGCCCCCGAAACGGAGCTTAAGTCGAGACCGCTTGCGGCTTCACGCGATCTTACGGCGCTGAAAAAATTATACGATTCGAGGCTCGAATATTACGAAACGGCCGAGCTGATAATCGACTGCGACGGGCTGAACCCCGCCGAAACCGCCGAAAAGACGATCGAGGCCCTGAAACTTAAAAAGGTAATAAAAAGATAGAAATAAATTAACTTGAAATTATATAATTAAAAAATCATTATAATTAAAAAAATTATTTTTAGCGAAAAGTTTAAATAAATAAAAAAAAATTAAAGAAATCTGAAATTAAACCGATATATACATACGAATCCAACTATGAAAGGAGTTGATAATCATGGCTGTTGAAGTAGGACAGATTGTTGAAGGGACTATCGAAGAGATAAAACCTTACGGCGCGTTCGTAAAACTCGAAAGCGGCGAAAAAATGGCTGTTGAAGTAGGACAGATTGTTGAAGGGACTATCGAAGAGATAAAACCTTACGGCGCGTTCGTAAAACTCGAAAGCGGCGAAAAAGGTTTGATCCACGTTTCGGAAATCGCTAATACCTACGTTCAAAACGTCGCCGATCACCTCCAGCTGAACTCGAAAGTTAAAGTTAAGGTAATTGCGAAGAAAGATCATAATAAAATTGATCTGTCGATCAAACAGGTCGACGAGAACGCCGCTGTAACGAAACACGAACCCTCTCACCGCGATTCCGATTCAGAACCCCGCGAACGCTCAAGAAGTTTCGAAGAAAAACTCAGTTCTTTTTTGAAAGAGAGCTCCGAACGCAATTCTGAATTAAAGCGTCATAACGAAATGCGCAAGAAAAAAGGCGGAAAGAGAAGATAGTCATATCTTAAAAATATGGCTGACGTTACTCTGAAGTTAACTCAAAGCGATTTTACGATCGTAAAATATCAAATCGATCGCGAAAAAATAAGGTTCCTGAGCGTAGCTAAAAGGTGCAGATTTGCAAACCCTTTAGTGATAACTCAGGATCCTTTTCTTACGCGCGGGATATTATTTCCGACTATTTACCACCTGGCGTGCCCGCGCCTTGTAAAACTCATATCTCATCTCGAGGCCTCTTTTTTTTTCAAGGAATTAAAACGCTCCATAAGCTCCGGCGGCGAAACCGCGGTTAAATACCGCGCGTTAATGGGCGTTTACCGTCAAAACCTGACGGAACATATTAATTTTCTCTATAAGAACGGCGGCACAGGCCCTCTCGTCAAAAATTACGATCTTATGATCGAACCCCCTTCAGAATCCGAAAATAATTCCGATAATTATAGTGAGGCAGAAAATAAAACCGCGGTCGCGCGCGAACTATTTGACGGATTGATATCATGCGGACTCGCGGGCAGCCGCGAGATAATGGCGGTAAAATGCCTGCACGCGCTTTACGGATTTTTGATCGGCGCGGGTATCGAATGCGGCGAGGTTTTATATTTCAGAACCCTCATTGAAGACCGGATAAACTCTGAGCGCGGCGAAGAGTTCAAAGATATTTTCATCGAATGAACCGGAAAAAATAAAAATATGGCGGGGGAGATATGTTAAGAGGTTTATACACCGGCGCGTCGGGAATGTTAATAAACGAAGTCAGACAGAGCGTTACCGCGAATAACCTCGCGAATATCGACACCACCGGATTTAAAAAAAGCGTCGCGGTCTTTTCCATGGAACCCGACAACGAAATATACAGGGTCAACGATCTAAATCGCGTCTCGAAACAGAAGTTCAGCGATATTTCGCGCTATATCGGCAATCTCGGAACTGGCGCCGTGGTCTCGGACGTATACGTCACATCCAAGCAGCAGGGCGTTCTCAATGTTACCGATAATCCGGCGGATCTTGCGATATCCGGCGAGGGGTTCTTCGCCGTGGAAACCAAAGACGGCGTTAAATATACGCGCGCAGGCAATTTCGCGGTCACTAAAGACGGCGATCTCACCGATATGAACGGAAATTTCGTGCTGGCGGCGAACCCGGCGTCTCTAACCGACCTCGGCCCCGACGCGAAACTTACCGACGAAAAAGGCGTCCCGCGCATCGCTTTCGACAGGATAAGGCTCGACCCGAACGAAAAATTCGTCGTCGGAGAAGAAGGAATGATCTTTCAGAACGGCCAGAACGCGGGCAAACTGCTCGTGGTTAAATTCGATAAATCCAATTTTATAAATAAAAAAGGCGAGAACCTCATGGTGCCGCTTCCCGAAAACGGCGTCACCGTGGCCGCGGATTATAAAATAACGCAGGGCGCGATAGAAGCCTCCAACGTGAACGCGGTATACGAAATGGTCAGCATGATAGAGCTGCAGCGCGCATACGAGCTTAACCAGAAAGTGATACTTACGCAGGACGAAATGCTTCAGAAGTCGATCAACTCGGTGGGAAGACTTAACGGGTAGTGAATAGTTGATAGTGGAGAGTGGAGAGTGGAGAGTGGAGAGTGGAGAGTGGAGAGTTAAGGAATTTTGATATTTAAAAAATTATTGTAATGTTAAAATTTTATTTGAATTTTAAAAAAGTCCTTAGTTCTCAACTCT
>Ga0209212_1002046_pt1 | contig 30158 bp, 24 predicted proteins | sample RifGroC2_FD_183996 | JGI IMG/M metagenome (GOLD analysis project Ga0209212, IMG submission 183996) | Groundwater microbial communities from Rifle, Colorado, USA - Groundwater C2 (SPAdes) (version 2) | ecosystem: Environmental > Aquatic > Deep subsurface > Groundwater | place: Rifle, Colorado...
TAAAAAACATTATGGACAAGGATTGATAATAACTAATTATAAAGTAAAAATAAATGATAATGGTTTGTGGGATCTGATTTACACAGAAACCAGGGTTATCCCTACAATACTGATTAAATTGTCTGAAGAATCTGAAAGCACATTAAACACGGATAAGGATTACACGATATTCCTTAAGGATTTTGATATGATTTCATTTGCGTATCTTGACACAGTGGAAGAGGAAACCGATAATGAGGAAGAAGTCCAAGTAACTGCTCAAGATGCCGATGTTATTGAAGGTACGGATTTAAAATGGAAAGAAAAAATAACCGAGAGAATCCCGCAGGCAATAAAGTTGTCAGTTTCAAAAAATGGAAGGGAACAAGAGCTAATATCACCAATCATGGCTACGTACTCATTTTTAGCCTCTGGGCAATAGTAATCTTTGGATTTATTGCATTAAGCTTTACTCGTAATACAGGTATCGCTATAAAAACAGAAATTACTTCTACGGAGCGTGTAAAAAACGTTTATGCAGCACGAGGAGCCTGTATTTATGCAACACAGATGCTACTGTTGCCGAAAAAACAGGGAAAAGAAACCAAAGGCGGTAAAATCAAAAAATGGAAAAAGAACAAGGATACAGACGCAAGTAAAAAAGGCAAAAGTGGCGATCCCTGGACGCCAAGCAGTGATCCATACTCAGTAGAGATAGGAGATGCGGATTGCGATGTATTCATCAGCGATGAGGGTGGAAAGATTAATGTAAATAAAGTAACAGATGAGACACGAGATAATTTTATTAAATTTCTAACTGCCTATAAGCTGGAAGAACATACAGCAGAGATCATAACGGATTCTATCCTGGATTGGCTTGATGAAGATGATTTACATCATGTCAATGGCGCAGAGAAGGGCTATTATGCCACATTCCCGGAGCCATATGAGCCAAAGAATGGGCCGTTCGAATCTCTTGAGGAGCTGACTTTGGTTAAAGGAATTACCCCGCAAATATTCGAATTGCTACGAGATCACCTGACGATTTACGGAATGGGCAAAATCAACGTCAATTTTGCATCTAAGGAAGTTCTTCTTTATGTGCCTACAATTACCGAGGAGATAGCCAAGGCAATGATTAAATATAGATGGAAGAGAGGGAAAATTGCAAAAATCGGGGATTTAAAAGAAATCTTTAGATACTTTGGCATTATCGGTGCGGATTTTCAAAAAATTATGAATTATTTAACTGTATTTGATTCAAACTATATGACAATCAATTCAATTTCTTCGTCAGCCAAAGTAAAAAATTCCTATAAAATAGTTGTTTTCAAAAGTGTGGATCATTGTAGAATTATTGCGGCATACCCTGAATAGCATTTAATATTTTGTAATTATGAATAAAATACCGTTTGTTAATTTATTTTCCCAAAGTTCCACTGGCTTGTCTATCAATGGGAACAACCTTATTATAACGGTCGTCAGCAAAAAACTGGTTAAATATTCACACGAAACGCTCAAGATCGAAGATTTTATGCTTAAGGATACCCAGCAATTAAAACATGCACTTTTGCAGAAAAGAAATTTTGTGGGAGAGACTATTCTTTCCTTGCCAAGGGAACTTGCTATTGTCAGAGAAACAACCTGTCCATATTCAAATCTTAAAGAATTAAGAGAAGCACTCAGATATCAATTGGATAGTTTTATTCCTTTCAGCAGTGAAGGTGTTTATTTTGATATTCATTCATTATCGCAAAATAGGCACGAAACAAAAGTTCTGATTGTTGCAATAAAGAAAACAGAATTGGATAATATTCTATCAAAATTGAAAGTCCTTGGAATTATTCCTTCTCGAGTTATTATTTCACCTTTCGCCTTTCTTCCTATTCTTGAGGAAAGAAAAGGTTCGGTCGCAGTGATTAGTAAAAACACAAAATATTACAGTTATAATGTATTTGAAAATAACCTTTTGGTTTTATCTTCGATTGCAAAAACTGAGGTTGAATTAGCTAATCAGATTAAATCAAGGCACTCAGATAAAATACTGTTAACACATGTTACCAATGGATTTTTACCGGATGAATACAAAACTAATTATAAATTGTTAGATGAAAATTCTGAATCATACGGCGCAGCACTTTACGGTTTAGCAGAATACCCATGCTATTTGAGCCTTGTTAAATCACATAGAAGGCGGCTAAATCCCCAAATTGTATTAGTATGTTTCCTTATAGGATTTTTGATATTTTTCTCATTCCTTATTCCTTACATTCAAAAGATAAATAATCTGGCAATACTAAAAACGGTAAATGCACAAGTTAAATCAATAAAAAAAGACGTTGTAATAGTTGAGAAACTACAAGAACGCATCGTAGTGTTAGATGAAGTCGTTAACAAGGTCAATGCTATAAGAGGAAAATATATTCCCAGAATTGACGTGATCCTCGATTTGGCAAAGACGTTACCTAATGACGCCTGGGCAAAGGGCATTACAATCATGGACAACACTTTTGAAATAGAGGGAGATGCTGTATCCTCGACGAATTTGATACCAATTTTAGAGAATTCTCCTGTTTTTTCAGGTGTGGGTTTGACTTCTCCTGTAACAAAAACACAGAGCGGCAGAGAAAAATTTCGAATTAAAGGAAATATCGAAAAATAGGGAATATGGGACGATTCTTAGAACTGTTTTATAGACTCAAAATAAGAGAAAGGATACTATTGGGTGTTGCCCTTATTGTTTTCTTTTATATGAGTCTCGATAGGGTTGTGATTACACCTTTTTTTAAATCAATTAATGAAACAAAAGAGCGGTTAGAGACTCAAAAGAAACTGCTTATGAAATATTATTCATTTGCAGCCAATAAAAAACAATTTGAGAGCAGGCTGGATGAACTGGAACAATATTATGCAAAACTCCAGGAAAAATTTTTGTTTGAAGAAACGGAAGAACTCGCCTCTGCGAAATTGCAGGAAATGATAAATAACCTGGCTACAAAGAATGGATTAGTTGTATCCAGAAGTACGGCCTTAAAAAAAGAGATAATTAACAAAAAACCTTATCTTATTGCCATGTCAATCAATTTTGAAATAAGCGATTTAGATAGTTCCCAAAAACTACAAAATTTTCTATACGATATAGAATATAATAATGACAAACTACTTTTTATCGATAATTTACGTATAAAGACCTTAGGTCTAAATGTTGTAAAAGGGGCGACTATTTCTTCTACCTTAACGGCAATTGCTTCTATAGGAAAGAAATTGTAACGTACATGAAGTCTATTAACCTCAATATAAAATCATTACAGTATGTTATAGAAGCCGTTGGTAAAAAAATAAAGCAATGGAAACACTATTTACCCATAATAAATCTTGCTTTACTTATAGGAGTAACCAGCCTGGCAATTATTTGTGTGTTGTTAGTTTATTATCCTCCAGAAAATATAACAAAACCAGAAAAGCATATAGAAGAAACCCTTTTAAAGAAAAATCTACTGACTCCTCTTGCTATCGATAACAAAACGGCAGACTACTATGAACTTATGCTTTCAAATAACCCTTTTTCACCAAACCGTACTGCCTGGAATCCTCCTGAAACAAAAACAGATTCCAAACATGAAGAAGTCGCTGCGCAACCTGCAGAAAATCAACAAAAGCCAAAAGGAACTCCCAAAATGATTACTTTACGAGGTATCATGATTCTTGGAGATACCAGAAAGGCATTAATAGAAAATCCCGATAAAACAAAAAATAAAAATAATTTTATTTTTATCGAAGAAGGCGAAGAGGTTGCAGAATACAAGGTAAAAAATATAGAACAAGATCAACTAAAACTTGATTGGTATGGTGAAGAACATATTGTTAATATGAGGTCCAACATAAAAAAATAGCTATTTATGAGCACCTTTAAATATAAGTTATTAACAACATCCAGCGGCGTTATCGAAGGGGAAAAAGAGGCGATCAGTAAATTGGAACTGATTAATGACCTCCGTAAATCTGGCCATGTCATCTTAAATATCTGTCAGGTAGATAAGAATAAAAAATTTGGACTTTTTGTAAATCGTGTAAACAAGAAAGCCGTTTTACCTTTCACACAAGAATTAGCAACACTGCTTGAAGGTGGCATCCCTATTGATAAAAGCTTGTCCATTTTATTATCAGGACAGGATAATAACACAATTAAAAATGTTGTTGAAGATTTGCTGAATAGGATTAAATCAGGAAAATCCTTTGCTGAAGCGCTTGCAAACCATACCAAACTATTCACCGGTGTTTACATTAATATGGTACGTGCTGGAGAAGAAGGTGGGGTATTGCCACAGGTACTTAAAAGGCTGGGAGCGTTTCAAGAACGCTTACAAAAAGTCAGGGGTGAAATTATCTCTGCAATGATTTATCCACTCTTGTTGAGCAGCACCGGTCTCATATCAGTAGGCGCACTCATTGTTTATGTTATCCCCAAATTCTCTCAGATATTTGAAGGAATGGGAATTTCTCTTCCTTTTTCGACTATGATACTCATGGGGATGAGCCGATACTCCATTAGATACGGCTGGATTTCTATTATTGTCGCCATGATCGCATTCTTTTTGTATAAAAAAGCGATGAAGGATAAGAACACATCAATAAAAATAGATCAAAAAAAGTTGAAATTACCACTCATTGGTAATCTTCTATGGAAAATGCAAATATCCAGATTTGCGAGAACGCTCGGTACACTACTCGAAAACGGGGTACCGCTGCTTAAATCGATGGATATCGTTAAAGATGTGCTATCCAATCAATATCTTGCTGACATTCTCAGTAATGTAAAGTCTAATGTGAAAGAAGGTGCGAGCCTCACAGTTTCACTCGCACAAAAAAGATTTCTACCAGAAATTGCTGTCCATTTATTAAAAGTAGGAGAAGAAACAGGAAATTTGGATCAAATGCTCCTTAAAGTTGCAGATAATTTTGATGCCGATACGGAACAGCGAATGAAGCGACTGGTAACTATGGTAGAACCTCTGCTTATATTGCTCATGGGTGCTGTCATCGGTGTAATCGTAATCTCTATGCTAACGGCAATTCTCAGTGTAAACGATCTACGATTTTAATTTATAAATGAAAGAATGCTTCCTGTCAGTAATAATTCCTGCCTATAACGAGGAAAAAAGGTTATTATCCACTCTTAGCAAGATATGCGCCTATCTCTCTACAAAAGACTTTCCTTATGAAATCATCGTAGTGGACGATGGCTCCACGGATAACACCTTACAAATGGTAAAGAATTTTGCAAGTTCAAACAGACACATTGTTATTTTGATAAATGAACAGAACAGCGGTAAAGGTTATTCAGTGAGAAAAGGCATGTTGTCCGCACGAGGTGAATACGCTTTCTTTACCGATGCGGACCTTTCTACCCCAATTGAGGAAATAGAAAAATGTCTGCCGTATCTTATAAATGGTTATGATGTGGTTATCGGATCGAGAAGTATGCCAGGCTCAGATATTCTTGTTCATCAACCCTGGTACAGGGAGAAGATGGGAAAAATATTTAACTTCATGGTAAATATGGTATTGCTGAAAGGGATTATCGATACGCAGTGTGGATTTAAAGGATTTAAGCGAGAAGCCGTCAAAACAGTCTTTAACAGGTGTAAAATTGATGGTTTTTCGTTTGATGTGGAAGCTCTTTATTTATCACGAAAGTATAATTTCAAGATCAAGGAAATCCCCATTCGCTGGGAAAACTCTCCATTAAGTAAGGTCAGCCCTATAAAACACTCCCTTCAAATGTTCAAAGACCTGATAGGAATAAAAATTAAAGATTTAAAAGGCGACTATAGATGATGTCATTTTTTATGAAATAAAACCTGAACTGGAACAAGGGACTCGCTTCCACCAGGTGGCGTCCATAAAAATTCCATAATGGCTCCCCCTCCACCATCAAAATATTTTATTCGAACATGATGGAACCCCTCACCAAGAGAGACAACACCTGTAATATGTCTCATCGCATGAAGGTCATCATTGTCTACAACCAAGTTCCCATCGATATAAACAACTGAACCATCATCCGATTTTGTTGCAAATTGATAGACTCCCTTTTGCGCTATGGACAGATATCCTTCCCACTCGATGCCAAAAGGAGACCTATAGGGCTTTTGTGTTTCATCATTATAGGTAAAGGAAATGGAATTTTTTTCCACCCTGGACAAAAAAGGCAGTCCGATACATTCGATATTATAATAATATTTACCTGTCAATCCCTGCTCTAATTCATCCTTAGAAACTTTGGTAATTGGCAGGCTCGCTGCTTTCGAAGTTGCTTCTTCTCCACATACGGCATTGTATAGATCTTCTTGTATATAAGCCACGAGCCATACACCAGGCCGTAATACAAACCGCTCCTTCTTGTATTTTCCCTTTAACTTTTCCTTGAGTTTACTCTCTCCACTCTTATCAACCAGGATAACAGGTGCGTTGGGATTATCAATAACACTGCCCCAGAATCTTGCATTTTTATACTCTCGGAAATACCAGGGTAATGGCCAATATTCTTTTGAAACAATATTGATGACTATACTCTTTCCAGATGTGTTTGAGAGTGATTCCATTCTGTTCATTAAATTATAAACATCTCGTTTGGTCTGAACATAGACAAGCTCGTATCGTTCATCGTCGTAATTTTTAAAATTTAGCATAATGGACTGATAACAAATAATACCAAAAATGATCACGTATATTGGATAAAAGATAGCATAATGCCATCTTTTTTTTACTATTCCAAATATGCCGTTTACAAAAATACCCGCCAGAATGGAAAGTGGTAATAAAATATTCACTACCAGCCACGGTGTCTTATAAGGTATAAGGGAGTAAACGACATAAATGAGAATGGCCCAAAATGATACAAAAACAGTAAATTTACTTCTATGCCTGAATGCATAATAAAATCCAGCAATTCCCAATACCAGCATGGGAAGTTCAAATTTGCGAAACAGTTTAAAATAATAGAAGAAAGGCTTGGCATGACCGCCTTGATGCACGCCTGTCTTTGACCATATCTTTAAAGTCCTCAATATCCCATTTACACCCTCATAATAGGTAAAAAAAGAAGAATAAAACAGGAAATTGATTAGAAAGAACATCCCCACGCTTATGCCAACAGCATATTTGTGTCTTTTGCATTCACTTGCAAATGTGGTAAAGATGTTTTTAAACCTGGCATACCGTGTGCCTTTGGGAGATAATCCTACTTCAAAACAATACGCAATAATCAAAGACAGCGCAAAAACTGCGAATGTAATTATATATGTTTCTTTTATCGTAATCACAAATGCAATGCTTGCGACTGCGAAATAAATGTACCTTGATTTCCTTGTTTCTGAATAAAGAAAGAACGAGACAATTATTGCCAGCGAAAAAAAGATTAAATATATTTCATGAATTGTATCTCTTGAGAAAAATGAGATGGATGGAGAAAGGGCAACTAATAATCCCGCCGTTAATAACCCCATCGCCCCAAACCTTTTGTGTAAAGGATACAACAGGGCAACTGTCATAATGCCAAATAAAACCGGCAACAATCTAAAAGAGAAATCAGTAAAACCTAAAATGTATGTAGGAAGTAAACCAATGTAATAGAGGAACGGGCCATGATAATTGGAAGGGTCATAGCGATAGTAGCCCGTTTTATATAGATTAATCAGGAAATGGCTGTTAACGCCTTCATCTGAATGAAAGGGCCTGAGGTCGAGATCCCAGAAGCGAATAAGGGACGCTATTAAAACGGGTACAAAAAAAACGATGAGTAGTGGAATTATTTGGCTTTGTCGTTCTTTCATGGTTTGAAGATTAAAGATAAAAGATTAAAGAGAAACAATTCTATTGTTATTTAGTTTTTGATGCAATTGAACCCATGATTAGAGATATTTCTTTTGATTCTTGGATTAAATATCTGCGTATATCTTCTTTTCCCAGGTTGAGTTTGTTTATAACTTTGTACCAAAAACAGGTTTCCAGTGATTCTCTCAGACTTATTGCTACTTTTGCGTGGAATTCCTTTGGTGTAGAGGCCTGACTTTCTTCATAATTAGCGCCAATTGAGGTAGCAGCTTTTGATAACTGATAACGAATCACGTCATATTCTTTTCTGTAATGAATAGTTCCTAAAAATTTAATAGTATTTACAGCAAAATCAACTAAACGTTCTCTCAAATCTATTTTATAGTTCACAGTTTTTTCAGATATAACCAATTTGCCTTTTTTAGACTCAACGTTATATTTTATCGTCATGTCACTTTCTCCTTTTTATCTTTTGTCTTTAATCTTTTATCTTCAATCTTTCTGCCGGTATCTTTTCTTCTACACTACCAGGTGGAGTCCATAACAAGTCAAGAACGGCCCCTCCACCGCCGTCAAAATATTTAATCTTAATTCTATGTTTACCTTCATTTAATAAGATTTTATTATTTGCAGACTTCCTAGCATGGTAACCACCGTTATCTATTACAAGTTTATCGCCTATATAGAGCCATGAACCATCATCTGATGCCAACTGAAACGAGTACATACCTGTTATGTCAACATCAATAAATCCTTCCCAAATGGCGCTAAAAGGACCGGATACCGGTTTCTCGTTGTCACTTGAATAATTAAATTCAATGTAAGAGTCAACTTCTTCGTACACAGGTTCCCCCTCCCAGTTTAAATTATTAAAGTAGTAAACATTCAGGCCGTATTTCTTATCAGGAGAATCTTTACTACCAACTTGAAACGTCTGTTTCTTTTTATTAAGGTCGTAAACATTATAGTATTTTGTCGTAATAATGCATGAATAATTATTATCAAAATATTTTTTATTTACACCAATCCTTCTTTCATGCGGACCTACTATAGCATAGTCTGGTTTATACTTATCTACCAATTGAAATGCCTCGGGCTTGCCTCTTAACATTATTTTTATATCATTTTCACGCGTTTGGCTCTCATCGTAACCATGACTCCATATATGCGGAGGCCAGCCCATCAAAGTCTTTCTGCCTGTCATAAATACAAGGTGATTAAAAATAGGTGCATTTAAAAAAACAGCATCTAAAGGAGTTAAGGTAGATATTTGTTTAGCAATTTCAACTTCTTCTGTAGAAAATTCCTTTGACCCATTCACAGGTGCGATTGCATATCTGAACACATCAATACCGCCCGACGCAGTAATGATAAACATTATTATTAAAAACCCTGCCCTTAAAAGGATTTTATATGGTAAAGCGATATTAATCGATACAGAATGTTTGCCTTCTCCAGAAATTCCTTCTACCTTTTTATCCTTTGTAAATGCATCCCATAGACAAGTCAACGCTAAAGCGGCAACAGGAATAGTGCCTAAAAACCAGTATATCAAAATCTTTATATTATCCCAGTCCCACGGCGCAAATAGCATTACATTGGGCAATAGAAAAGGTATCAGGAACGTTAATAAATAGAACCCAGAACGGATATGGACATTGTTATTTGCATCTCTATAAAAAGTAAAAATAAGCACAAATCCACCAATAACCAATGGCCAGAAAAGTGTAGTATTCTTCAACCAGAACCAGAATGGATTTTCGTTGCCTACCACCCAGCCAAAATAGGGCTTAAAGAATCCCTCGCCTCCAACGTGTTCTGAAAGATATAACACCTGAGGTAAAGATAATACAAATGCAGGCATGAAGAATAGGAACCACCTGCGCCAGTCCCAGAAAACAAGTCCAAGCGGTATTGTAACCATAAGCATAGCAAGGAAGCTGTGCGTATGAAACAAAGGCAGTGAACCAGCAAGGATACCGGCAAATAAAAATTCTCTCCAATTTTTCCGCTCAATACCTGTATAAAGAAGTAAAAAGATTAACATGTTGATTGGGAAACCAAATAAGAACGGCCTTTGCGGTACGTTCAAGCACGATAATGGTGTAATCCAGCGATAATTCAGTGGTTCTATTTTTGTATAATCCCTTGGTAAATTCATCAGGAATGACCATAAACTACCGGATGTATTTGTTAGGTCCTGAAAGAAATAATAAAAACCAAAACCCCCTGTAAAGAAGAATATAAATGGAGAAATAATTGCAGCAAGTCTTCTCTTCGTTAAACGATAAGTAAAGTAATAAAGGATACAATAGAATGAAACTGTTAATAAAAAACCGGGTATAAAAAATATATCCTTGAAATCTAAACCCAATTTTAAAAAAATAGCCGACAAAAAATCTGAAAGGAAAGGATAGCAGAGTTTTTCGCCAGCAAAAGATGGGTCTTGTGGCGGAACGTTATCACCCAATACAAATGATGTAATATAGGCAAGGTGCAATGGAAGGTCGCCGTAGTTATTTGCCAAACCAATATATAATCCATCGCTTTTCCATATTACCGTCCTGTAAAACAAACGGCAGAAGATTGTAGTAAAGAACGAAAATACAGCAATATGAACAAAATACGATATCTTATTCTGAAGAAAATCCCCCCTTATATCGGTTATCTCATTTACTATCTTTCCTTTTAAATACCCCCATTTAATAGTCAAAAATACAGCAATAAAAATACATAGCAGACACATTGATATGTATATACTCTTGAACTGGAGTCCCCATATCAACGAAAGGAGATAAACAATCCATGTATGGAGTCCTAAACCAACAACCATGCCATAAGCAATTCTTTCAAGTATGGAATACCTTGCTGACAAAAAGTAAGTAAGTAAAAACCCGGCAATAACAGAAACAATTATAAATAGGACAACAGACTCCATATATTTTCTTCCTCAATCTTTGTGATTTGTCAGGAAACAATAGAATTTAATCTTACTTATCATAAAAGCTCAAGTGATCTGAAGGTACAACCGTTCTATTCATTGACGGCGTACTCCATAACAGTTTAATTATCGCATCAAAACCTATATCATTATATTCAATAGTAATCCTGTGCCAGCCCCTGTCCATGTAAATTGCAGCAGAATCTTCGGTTTCCCGATGCGGCTTCCAGTTATCAATAATGGTGTGTTCATCAATTATCAACCTTACACCATCATCACTAACAGTATAGAATTTATATTCTCCACTGGAATCAACCTTTACCAAGCCTTCCCAGCGCACTGAAAAATTATCGCCATTCACGCCGTTAACAGGAGAACCGCGTCCCCAATCAAAGTTTATAACCTTATCCGTTCTTGAAAGGACAGAATTATTAAAATACTTTCCGTTATAATAACTTCCCCTTAAACCACCGATAAATTCGGGTCTTATATCAGCAATATCTAATACATCAACCCGTCTCTCGGCAACCTCCTTGATTTCATAACCTGCCCTACCATCCGGAAAAAATATTGTTTGAATAGTTTTATACTGGGGGAAATTACCTGCCCTGACAATTAATGCCTGTTTCCTGTTCGTACTGCGGCTAAAACCATCAAAAGAATATTTATCAAAACGATCCGCATTCTGCCATTCTGCAGGGTTATATCCTGTATAGAACAACACGAATATATAGGGGTTACCCATACCGGAAAAACTATAAAAATCAATATTTCTTAAATTTTCAGTACTCTGAATAATCTCCTTCATTCCATAATCAAACGAACCATAAAAAACACTGGAATACACCTTGTAATACCTCGCAAAATAGTATCTTATATTGAAAACTACTAGCACTAGAAAGGCGATAGATATTGATATAATAACGTATGTGATATATTCCCTATACTGAAATCTACTTTTGTCAATCTGCTTAAAATATCCGTATAATGAATCTATGCTTACAGCAGCAATTATCTGGAAAACAGGCAGTCCACATATTGTCCTTACGGCGTGAGGAATACTCTCATACGTTAAACTCGAAGACACTGGAAACATAAAAAACCACCACGCCAGAATTAAATACTCTTTTCGCCTCTTTACAAAAATGAAAATTAATCCAATGACAAGAAGTATACATTCAAATCTATATAGCTGTCCTATCGCCCCGATGTTATGTCTTGAATTCAGGTCACCCTTAAAAAACAGGAAATCAGGAGAAACGTGTAATAAATAATTTCTAATAAAAGAATATGAAATCAAAAATATTTTATTGTTTACAAGGCTTTTAAAAAAAGACGGCACCCAGTACTTATCATTTAAAATACCATCTCTTGTCATTCCCAAAGAATGTTCAGTAAAAATAGAAATAATATTAAACCTTGACTGTCCTTCCCCTTTAAAAGTTAATATTAAAAGTGGTGCTAAAATAAGCAATCCAATTAATAGAGACAATACAAATTCCCGTTTGAATTGTAATAAACCACGAAAATTTAGAGTAAAGAAACCTGCAAGAAAAAGCGGTACAAATACCTTTGCCGGGGCATAAGTGTAAAAGGTTAGCGCAAACAAAATGGCACTATAAAATAGATATCTACCTTTATTAAGTCCTTTCAGTAAAAAGTAGAAGCTGATCGTGAAAAAGCATGGCAGTGAAATAGCCTCAAACGCAATGCGGCTAAATTGCAAATGCCATGGAGATATTGTTAAAAGTAATGCAGCAATTAGTCCAACAGTTTTATTAAACAGTTGTTTTGCTACCAGGTAAGTACAATACACAGTCAATACCCCGAACATTGCCGAGGTAAACCTTACAGCAAACTCATTTAAGCCAAAGATTTTTATGAAAGGAATTACTGTGTATATATAGACAGGATTTTTATATTCTCCGAATGCCTTGAAATATAAAGGCAATATCTCGCCATGCTCATCTTTGCCGGTTTGAAGAATAGAATAGGCATTGTAACCAATGGATGCCTCGTCACAATAAAAACCATTGGGTACCCAACTCAAGTTAATAACACGTAAAAAGATTGCTAAAAATATTATTAGCAACATGTATGCATTGTTTTTCAACCATTGATAATAATTTATATTAGAAATTCTTACCCTCATCCTTGAAAATCCTGTATTTAAACGCTGAGGCTGCATTATCGCTCACAAAGAAAATTAATGAACTTCTGGGTGAGATAAAAAGTAAGCCTCTGAAGTTACTGGAAAAAAAGATAAAGAAAAACTCACACAATCCTATGAAAAAATAGTACTTAGAATAGTAAAAGAAATCAATAACTCCAGAAGGTAATTTCGGCACTATTTTCTTAAATTTACAACATGATTCTTAATAAAGGTTATTATTTTATTTGCAGCATCAACGGCGGACATACTGGTTGTGTTTATTACAAAATCCGCTGTTCTGTCATAAAGCGGCCTTCTGTGTTCTAAAAGATATTCAATTTCCTGGTATCCTCCTTGATTCGTAAGGTTGGGCCTTCTTTGTCCTGCTAGGGTATTCTTATGAATTCGTTCATAAATGGTATCAGCGTCCGCTTCTAAAAGGATTATGATTCCACTCTTTCTGAGCGCTCTTACATTTTCTTCCCGAAGGATTGCCCCTCCACCGGTAGCTACAACTCTATTATCTAAACGACACAATTCTGCAATGATCTGAGTTTCGATTTCCCGAAAGAGCTTTTCTCCGCCTTCCGAAAAGATGTCTTTGATAGTCTTTCCTTCCTTTTGCTCTAAATACTCATCGGCATCAACAAATTCCTTGCCAAGCCGTTGCGCGAGCATTTTGCCAATAGTGGTTTTACCGGTACCACGAAAACCAATCAAGATGATATTCAAGAGATTCTCCCTTTCTCCATAACTTGTTTTTGCCTTTTTTCTCTTCATTTGTGCTTATTCGTGTAAATTTGTGGCCAAATTATTATCCCATTGTCAACTTTTCACAAGCGATTTTTTCTATTATTTCAACAGACGGCATTTGGCCTGTCCATAGTTTAAATTGTGCCGCCGCTTGGTGAATAAACATCGACAAACCATTTATAGTTTTACAACCTTGAGTTTTAGCATCATGCAATAATTTAGTTTCTATAGGATTATAAATAGTATCAAAGACGATCATATTGGATTTCAATTTATTCTTGTCGAATGGCGTTTCATTGATTTTTGGAAACATACCTACAGGAGTGGCATTAATCAATATATCCGTATCGAGCGCTTGCAGATCATCGAATTTTTTACAAAGACATCCAACGTCCCTGGCAAGTGATTGTGCCCGTTCGTAATTTCTATTAATAATCGTTATCTGCGCCTGGCGCTCCTTTAATCCGAAGGCAATTGCACGAGCAACACCTCCAGCGCCAATCAATGTGACCTTTTTTCCTTTCAAATGCACATCCTTTGTAAGGACGAACGACCGTTCGCCCTTACTGCATACTTGATTGACACCTTCCAATACTTTAATAGCTGCTTCACAGTCGGTGTTAAAACCGACCAGTTGCCCACCCCTGTTTACAATAGTATTCACGGCTCCGATTTTCTTTGCTATTGGGTCGACCGCATCCAGATATTTTACTACGGACTCTTTATGAGGAATTGTTACACTGTAACCTTTAACATCTAATCCCCTAAATTCCTTTATAAATTCACCTATATTATCTACCTTAAAAGGAACATAAACGCTGTTAAAATTCATTTCCTTAAAGAGTGTATTATGAATGATCGGACTAATGCTATGAGCGACTGGATTACCAATCAACCCATAGATTGACGACTGTTTATCCTGTTTCTGGGCCTGATAGGTATTTAAAAGCTCATGGATACTGATCTGACCAGGGGCAGATTCTTTTCCTGTACGGAGAGATGCAAATGTTAAATAACTGCCAAATCTTTTATACAAAATGCGGCTGATGATGCCTAATTCACCCATACAAAATGATATCATAGGCATCTGAGATTGTTTGAGAAGTTGATATATCCTGACATTGTCTGTAATGCTATTTGCATAGGTAACAATTTTTACAATGTCGACGCCGCTCTGACTGAGTCTTTTGTAAATATCGGTTAAGTCCCCTGGTGTCTCGCGGAAATTGTGGTAGGATACTATTAATTTTGTTTTATTTGTGTGGGCAAGGCGTCCCGTGCCCCTGCAAATGTGTTGAATGCTGTCGTGTTCGACATCCACATAATCGGCCTGAAGCTGTAGAGCAAGTTTTAAGAGTTCAATTCTTTCTTCTTCGCTTCCATCAAACTTGCCTCCTTCCCGAACAGGCCTGTTGGTTACAATTACAGGCTTTGTACACTTTTCAAGTAAACGTTTCAGGTCAACGTTCTTTATATAGTCAATGCGTAATTCGACTATATCTGCAACCTTTGATGCCTCTGCCGTATCATGGAGAGCGTCCTCAAGGTTATTTGCAACGATGGGTATACAGATCATTATTTTGCAGTTACCTTATTGATGGCATTCAAATAAGCCTTTGCGCTCGCTTCAATAATATCTGTGCTCACTGCACGACCTCTGACTGTTTTACCATTTACTTCGACATTCACAGAAACCTCACCCATGGCGTCTTTCCCGCCGGTGACCGCGCGAATGTTATAATCCTGCAGCTTTCCGGGAATTCCTGTTGATAAATCAATGGCCTTAAAAAGTGCATCAATAGGGCCGTCGCCAATCGTGGCATTATCCACCACATGACCGTCTTGCAATTTAAGTCTCACCCCTGCGGTAGGCACTGCATTCGGCCCGCAACTGATACTGAGGCTTTCCAGCTGGAAGATATTGGGAACGTCCATCTTTTCTACCCCTACGATGGCTTCAATGTCCTCATCATAAACCTCTTTCTTTTTATCAGCAATATGCTTGAATTCCTCAAAAGCACGTTCAAATTCTCCTTCAGACAATTCATAACCCAGTTCCTTAATCCGTTCTTTTAAGGCATGCCGCCCGGACAATTTTCCGAGTACAATTCTGGCTTTTTGTAATCCAACGTCTTCTGGCTTCATAATTTCGTAAGTCGTACGTTCCTTGAGTATCCCGTCCTGATGCACTCCTGATTGGTGTGCAAATGCATTCTCGCCGACAATGGCCTTGTTCCTCTGTACGCGAAGTCCTGTAAGGGTGCTTACCAGTCTGCTTGTAGCAATCAACTCTTTTGTAACAATGCGGGTGGAACAATGGAAAAAGTCCTGTCGTGTTTTAAGTGCCATAACTATCTCTTCTAATGCCGCATTCCCTGCCCGTTCTCCAATTCCATTTATGGTACATTCTACCTGTTGCGCGCCGGCCTTCACAGCGGCCAGAGAATTAGCCACGGCAAGTCCAAGGTCATTATGGCAGTGAACGCTGATCACAGCCTTTTTGATATTATTCACGTTTTCTTTTAATCCCCGAATAATGGAGGCATAATGGTCAGGTACGGCATAGCCTACTGTATCAGGAATATTAACGGTCTTTGCACCGGCGTCGATAACGGCCGCTACAACCTGGATGAGAAAATCTAATTCTGTTCGTGAGGCGTCTTCTGGTGAGAACTCTACGTCGTCCACATATTTTAAGGCATGTTTAACCCCCTTTACGGCTAAATTGAGAATCTCCTCCTTTGCCTTGAGGAGCTTGTATTTTCGATGAATCTCCGAGGTAGCCAAAAAGACATGAATTCTGGGTTTTTCTGCCTTTTCAAGCGCCTTAGCTGCGCTGTCAATATCCTTCTCAACTGCACGGGCAAGACCCGCAATGGAAACCCCGCAAATTTCTCGGGCAATCCTGCTGACCGATTCAAAATCTCCCGGCGATGATACGGGGAATCCGGCCTCGATAACATCCACATTTAACAAAGCCAATTGTCTGGCAATATTCACCTTTTCATTAATATCGAGGCTTGCGCCCGGTGATTGCTCCCCATCGCGAAGGGTGGTATCAAAAATAATTATGTTATTTGTCATGAGAATTCTTCCTGCTCTATATCATAAATTATATTTTGTTAAACAAATTTTACTATACACCCTAACCACATTCAATAACTATTTGACAATAGGATGCTACTTTGATAGATTGAAGCCTGAATTGCTTAGGACGCAGGTTTTCTCGGATAAATTTTAATTTGTTTTAAAATCTTAACAAGATACATTCATTTGCATCTCATTTTGAAACTCCTAAGTATGAATATAAAAAAACAGTTTTGGGTTCTTTTGCTACTGATTACTTTTCCGACAGCATGCCGATCTCCCTATTATGCAAAGGCTGAAAAGAAGCCCAAAAAGGGGTATCTGAATTTGATCACCGATAGGATCACAGGCGCAACCACACCAGCACAGCATAAAACAGAGGGCATTTCTTACTTCAAAAAAGGAATGACAGAAGAGGCTTTGGAGGAATTGAAGCTGGCGTCTGAAGGAATAAAAGAGGATGGGGAACTGCGCCACTATTTGGGAAAGGCCTATTATGAGAATGACAAGCATAATGAAGCCATTCCTGAGTTGCTTGCTGCCGTATCTTATTATAAGGCAAACCAGACCAAAGAAAAGGCGGATGTTTACAACGACCTCGGCTTAGCCTACAAAAAGAAAAAGGCCTTCACGGAATCCCTCTCTGCATTTAAGGAAAGCCTGGAGTTGAATCCATCAGTGGCTGATGCAAACTACAACATGGGACTCCTCTATTATGAAAATGATATGATAGATGAGTGTATTACTTCACTAAAAAGGTCAAACAAATTTGACCCGAATTCAGCCGACATCCACTTTATGCTGGGATTGGCATATTACAAAAAGAAGTTATTTGACAAGGCTATTAATGAGTTCAAACAAACACTTGAGTTAAATCCCAAAGATGCGGAGGCACACAATTATCTTGGTTCATTGTATTACAAAGAGGGTGATTTTGGAAAGTCAATCACTGAACATAAATCAGCCATTCAGTTAGACAAAAATTATCCTGAGGCGTTTAATAATCTTGGAATTGCCCTCTATGCGAAGGGTAAGCTTGAAGAAGCTTCTGATGCCTTTGAAAAAGCGCTGGAACTAGCGCCTAATTTTGCAGAAGCGTACTTCAATCTTGGACTGATATATAGCGAGAAGGGCAAGTCTGAAGACGCTGTAACATCACTAGGGCAGGCACTAAAGCTTAACCCAAAAATTGCAGAGGCACACTTTACCCTTGGTGAGGTTTATACGGAAAAGGACATGCTGGAGGAAGCGTTGTCTGAATACAAAAAGGCCATCGATGTCAAACCCGCCTATTCAGAGGCGTATTATAATTATGGTGAACTCCTTGCAGCTAAAGGTAGGCATGATAAATCCATTGTTGCCTGGAAAAAGACTATCGAACTAAATCCGGAAAATGCCGATGCATATTTTAATTTGGGGATAGCATATTACAATCAGGATAAGATTGACAAGGCCATTTCTATGTGGACCAAAGTTATCGAGATCAACCCGAATGATTATGATGCTCTTACCAGTCTTGCTGACGCTTATTATGTAAATGGTCTAATAGACAAAGCCATAAATACATGGGAAAAGATCTCAGAAGTTTACCCCAACGATGCTGAGGTGTATTATAAATTAGGTAATGCCTATGCAAAGAAAAACATGTACACCACAGCCATCCCCCAATGGGAAAAGGCAGTAGGAATCGACCCTGCCCTTGTGAATGCCTGTTACAACATTGGGCTTGTTTACCAAAAGCTCGGCAAGCAAGACGAGGCGATTGATGCCTATAAAAAAGTTTTGGATATCGATGCAGGTGACATTGGCGCCCATAAAAATTTAGGATTCCTTTATCAGGAAAAGGGTATGCATATCGAAGCCGAATCAGAATTCGCAATTTACCAGAAATTGGAATCAACCCAATCCTCGAAATAAAACCCATTATTGGAATCGGTGCCAATGCAGTAAAAATTCAAATTTGAAAAGTAAGCGTTGCCACATCGATCCAATGCTATCTCCAATTTAACTCATAAGCGAAACAGGCGGTGGTGGGATGTCAGAAGAAAAATCATGGATAATGTCTCGGAGATTCCTGTTGAAGGTGATGGGGGGAGGAGCCGCCTGGTTGAGCCTAAACAAGTTAATTCCTGCTTGGGCTCAGGTTTCCAGCCAGGCTATTGAGCCGTTACCGAGCTTTACCGGACCTGACGCAAACCCTTATTGGGGATCGGAAGGTCCCTTCGTCATTCATCCCCAAAAACTTCCATTGATCCAGCTCACTGACCGACCAATCCAGCTTGAAACGCCCCGGCATTACTTCCTTACTCCTTTTACGCCCAATGCGGCCTTTTACGTGCGATGGCATCTCGATGAAATACCGAATGCCGTGAGTCTTTCGGATTGGCGTCTTTTTATAGAAGGGAACGTTGAAAAAACTTTGGCATTGTCTATGTCTGAACTAATGAGCCAGTTCAAACCGGTATCTATTACAGCAGTCAACCAGTGTTCCGGTAATAGCCGCAGTCGCTTTCAGCCGAGGGTGCCTGGTGGTCAGTGGGGAAACGGAGCCATGGGTAATGCCCTCTTTACGGGAGTGCGTCTTAAAGATTTGATGAATACTGCTGGGGTCAAGACAGGTTCTTCTCAGGTACAATTTGAGGGGTTGGACAGGGGCAGAGGACCGGAGAGCAAGGGTTCGCATATCTATCTAAAGTCTTTGGGTCTTAGCGATCCTGTCATAGGTGAAACCGTCGTAGCTTATGAGATGAATGGAGAACCGCTGCCCATGCTTAACGGATTTCCGGTACGACTGGTAGTTCCGGGTAAGTTTGCAACTTATTGGACTAAGGCACTGACCTGGATACGGGTATTGACCGAACCTGACACCAATTACTGGATGTCTAAGGCTTATTGTATTCCTAACACTCCTCGAGGTAATACTACATCAAGAGACATCAATGAAGGTCGGGTCGAAATGATACCGATTGGGACGATGCCCGTACGATCGTTTATTATTACTCCCGATGGGTCGGGTAAAATCCCCGAAGAGATGGCAGTAACAGTGCGAGGTATTGCCTTTAGCGGCTTTGGGCGGGTGGTCGTGGTTGAGTTCTCATGGGACGGCGGTAAGTATTGGACCAAGACCGAACTTGGGAAAGATTACGGCCAATATTCCTTTCGCACATGGGAGACTACCTGGATTCCTAAGCGTACCGGTAAGTACGTGCTTGCCGTGCGGGCAACTGATGAGAAAGGCAATATCCAGCCAGATGAAGTTATCTGGAACCCCGGCGGTTATCTTTGGAACAAGATTGAGCGACAGGAAATAACTGTGGGTGCGGCGAAGTAGTAAAGATATTGGTATTTAAATTTTAAATTAGAAAGTCCCCTCTTGGGAGGGGAATAATTTGTGCCATTATAAAACTTGTCCTCGTGAAGACGAGGATATGTGGATTTAAGTTAAACACGGACAAACGAAGTTTATCCGTGTCACCTCAAAAACCGCATGAATAAAATGAAAATTCCTATACAATTTAAATAGTGAGGAGTGAGATGGAAAAGGAGAGATGTATTATAATCGGAATTCTTCTGTCCTTATTGTGTGTACCCATTCTTGCCGAAAGCGAGATTTCCGGTCTGATTCGCAGTGGCCAGTATAGTCAGGGTACACTGAGCAGTGTCCGCCAACCTAGTCAGGACAAGCAGTCGTCAGATGGTGTGTACAGCGTGGGTGCATATCCCCTTTATACCCCCGAACTTGCTCAGGGCGAAGGTCGTGAGATTATCCAGATATTTTGCAGATTTTGTCACAGCACCACGTACATCACCATGCAGCCACCGCTACCAGCCGCTACCTGGGAGGGTGTGGTTCACAAGATGATCAATACGTATGGGGCTCCCATTTCTGAGGATTCTGCGAAACAAATCATCTCCTACTTGCGAGCGCACTATACACCAATAAACCGCAAGCAATGAAGGTAGCTTCGCTAGTTCAAAAGGGGAGTTGAAATAATGATCAGCAAGGATGGGAACAAAGTTATTCCGACCCTTCCCGAATTTCAATAGTCGATGTTGCAAAAAATTAGTGTATTAATGGCTTTGATTCATAATCTTTTACATTAGTTGTAATTCCTACACACATATTTAAGATAAATCAGAGTCGTTTCTGTGGTACCAGTTGGTTGTTATTTTTTAATGCTCGCCTCCTCCACAACTACATCATACTTATAACCACTCCCAAAGTCTTTGTCCTTATATAATGTTCCGCTTGCTGTTACAATATCGCCTACTTTAGGAATATCCTGAGTGGTAACAACCAAGTCATTATTGCCATCCTTTGCATTTCCACTTCCGTCCTGTATGTGCAGCCAGTTCTTTCCCATGATGCCCGCAGAAACCTTTACAACCTTACCGCTGACAACAACATTTTTCTTGTCAAGTTCCGATTTTTTTCCAAAAATCTCTGCCACTGTGTAAGCATTCTGGCCGGTTGCCTTTTCTACCTTTATGTTCTCAGTTGTTGATGTATCTGCGCTTTTACTGCCCATTGCACCACCGTGGACACTCATTTTGTCAGATGCCCCATGCGCTGATTGCGCTGATGTGGGACCTGTAGTGAAGATGATTTTCTCAAACGTCCGATTAAGTGTCTTGCTGGTGAAATTGACCATTTCATAGCCTGGCGGTAAAGATATATTTTCCCCAACGGACACCTTTGTTTCCGGTATCGCCACCCAGATCTTTTTACCATCCTTTTCGATACAGAGGTACGTATAACCGCCGCTGTTCATCGTTTCAACGATTTTACCAGAAAGGGAAGACACATCCTGGGGAGACGTATCCTGTGAGGATTTCATATATACATCCGCCTTTGGCGCTTCGGCTGGCTTCCCGGCATACGTGCTATGTACCGAAATAACGGTTATTAAAGCTAAATTCAAAGCAAACAACATCGAAAGTTTTCTCATTTCACAACTCCTTTATATTTTCCAATAGAATATATACAGCAAAAATTATAATGCAAAGCATACATATTTTATCTCAATAAAACAAGCATTTTATGCAGTCAATAAAGATACTCTATTTGCAGATTTATTTTTTCTTGAAATTTGCAAAAGATGCTTTCTGTGATATAATTATAGTGGAGTTGGGGGAGAGTTATTGGGGTTAAACGTTCCCCGAGGGTGTAAGAAGCGACGTATGAACACCTTTAGAGTAGTAAAAGAGAAGTAACAACCGCCTCCAATTCCATAGGTTCTTTGAAAATATCAGTAGCGACAGAAAGCCACTCGTAGCAAAATTAAACAAATATATAAAGTGCGTTGGTCTTTACTCGCTACTGTTAAATATAGAAGCTTCCGTAACATGTATGTAGCGAAGGAGGCGAAGAAAGGATATGAGGGAGTTTAGGAAATAGCCTGATATTTCACAGAATGTGTGAAATATCAGGCTATTTTAATTTTTACTCCGTGATACAAATTATGGATCAATTTTTATGGTGCTAAAAAATAACGCATCATTTCAAACTTTCTGATTGTGAGGGTTTCGTGAGGTATATCAAATTGTTAACACCTCAAGCTCCTCATGTAGGTGAGACGTTCGCACGTGACATTATAATGACAGATGTGGGTCGTCTGTCCTGTCAAAAGAGGGGATAAAAGGGTGTGTCATAGCTCGTCTGCATAAGTAAAAACTAAAGGCAGCCTAATTTATAACCTTAATAAAGACTTTCTGTTTTAGGCTGTTGATATATTGTCTTTTTAATCTGGAGGTTTCTTCCCGATACAGTTTTTTGTAAATATCATCCTGAACTTCTTCAAAATCCCGTATCTTTTCGGGTTTAATAAGTTCTACTTTGAAAATATGATATCCGACAGGTGATTCGGCAATTTTACTGTATTCGTTGTTCTTTAAACTATAAACAACATCCCGAAGGTCTTTTCTCAATTCATTAACTTCTTCAAAAGTACACAGGCCGCCGTTTTCAGTATTTGGACCGTCTGAATTTTGTTTGGCCACGGTCGAAAAATCCTGACCTTTTTCAAGACGTTTCAAGATTTTTTGCGCTATTGCAAGCGTTTCTTCTTTATTGTTGTTATGAGCAGAAAACTTGACCATGAGATGTCTCAATTTTACCTCTTTTTTCTGGCGAAATTCGTCAATATTCTCGCAATAATAGCGTCTCAGCAATTTCGGCTGGACTTTCACTTTATCATGGACATTTTCCTTCATGATCCTATCTATCATGATATCTTCCTTAAGTTCGTTCTTTTTTTCGATGGGATTTATCCCCTGGGCTTCGGCAATTTCATAATATTTAGATAAAGAACCTACGTTCTTGACAGCGCCTTTCACAAAAGAGTCCAGGTCTTTTTCCACCTCTTTCATCATTGCCTCACTTGTGCCGAATAACTTATTCGCCTCTTTAATCAGTACCTTCCTGTTAATAGTTTCTTCCAGGGTGTCTTTTAATATTTGGTCAACTTTATCCATCAACTCATTGTCTCTGTATCGATTCTGGGCCTCTTTGATGGCTATGGCAGCACGTTTTATAACGTCTTCCTGAGTGATAATTTCGTCATCCACAATGGCCTTGATAGAATTGATGCTGTTTTTGTTATAATCGCTCTCAGCCCCGTGCGAAAGGGTAGAGGCGATAATAATAACGAATACTGGCAATAAATTATATTTTATGAATACTTTCAAAGTTGCACCTTGTTTCAATTATAGAAACTAATAATAATGATAATACACTAAATATTAATAGATTTTCTCAAAAAATCTAGTAAATCTTCTGGCTGCATTTCTTTTTTAGGCAGTCTCAAATGCAAGGTATCTTCGTTAATAACCCGTATGTACTTTTTTAGATTACTTAAACCTGTTTCGGCTCTTTTTAAATCAATTACATGTATAATAACAATATTATCAACCCGAATCAAAGAGCGAATTTTCGATTTTTGCGCAATAATCCTCAATTTGCTCTCAGAAAGCAGATTTTTTACAGGCTGAGGAGGGATATTGCCAAACCTGTCCATTATTTCCTCTGCAATATTCTGTACCTCCTCAAATGTAGCAGACCGATTCAACCTGCGGTAAATATCCATCTTCAACGAATCTTCAGGTATATAGCTTTTTGGAATAAATGATTCGAGATTGAGATCAATGGAAACATCTGGTTTTTCTTCTATAGGCTCGCGATTTGCCTTCCGTACAGCCAATTCCAATAATCGACAGTACAATTCATAACCAACAGATGCAATATGGCCATGCTGCTCTGTCCCCAGGATATTCCCGGCACCACGGATTTCCAAGTCTCGCATGGCTATCTTAAATCCTGCGCCCAGTTCTGCAAACTCCTCAATTGCCTTTATACGCTTTTCGGCCTCAGGATTGATTGGACGATCGTTGGGTAATATGATATAGGCATATGCACGATGCTTGTATCGACCCACTCTGCCACGCAACTGGTGCAAATCCGCAAGACCAAAAGTATCGGCGCAATTGATAAATATCGTATTGACATTGGGAATATCAAGTCCTGATTCAATAATCGTCGTAGCTACCAGGATATCAGCCTGACCATCAACAAAAGCGCGCATTCTTTGTTCCATGAGTTTTTCGTCCATCTGCCCGTGTACCGTCATGATCCTTGCTTCGGGTACAATCTCGGATATATTTATAGCAACACGTTCGATATTATACACACGGTTGTGAACGAAGTATATCTGACCATCACGATTGAGTTCCTGTCTGATGGCCCGGCGTATACGTTCCGGGTCGAACCGAATAATTTGAGTATGGATAGCCTGTCTGCCCAACGGGGGGGTGTTCAGTGAAGATATATCTTTAATACCCATAAGTGACATGTGGAGAGTCCTGGGAATCGGTGTGGCGGTTAACGTAAGCACGTCCACCATCTGCCGGAATTTTTTAAGACGTTCCTTGTGCTCAACGCCAAATCGCTGCTCCTCGTCAATAATGACAAGCCCCAGGTCTTTAAAATAGACGTCTTTCTGAAGAAGTCGGTGGGTACCGATCAGGATGTCGGTAAGGCCAGCAGACGTCTTCTCCAAAGTTTCCTTTTGCTCCTTACGCGATTTAAAACGACTTAATACATCGATTTTTACCGGGTAATCGGCCGTCCGTTCTGAAAAGGTGGTATAGTGTTGTTGTGCAAGAATAGTTGTTGGCACCAGCACGGCCACCTGTTTTCCAGACATTACAGACTTAAAGGCTGCCCGTATTGCAATCTCGGTTTTTCCATATCCAACATCGCCGCAGATGAGCCGATCCATAGGCCTTTTTGATTCCATGTCTTTTTTAATGTCATTAATCACTTGAATTTGGTCAGGAGTCTCATCGTAAATAAATTCCGCTTCGAACTCTCGCTGCCAATCAGTGTCCTTCGGATAGACAATGCCTTCTTTCGCATTACGCAATGCCTGCATGTGCAGTAAATCGCTGGCAATATCGGTAACGGCGTTTTCCGCCCGTTTTTTTCTGATTTCCCAATACTTCGACCCAATCTTATCGAGCCTGGGGCTGTGGTCTGAACTCCCGATATACTTTTGCACCACCTCAATCTTCGTTGCCGGGACGTATATCTTTGTCCCGTTGTCGTATTCGATTATCAGGTATTCCCTTTTATATCCCTCTTCTTCCAGTGTTTCCATGCCCAGGAAACGTCCTATGCCGTGGGAAATGTGAACCACATAGTCTCCTTTTTTCAGGTCGACAAAGGAGTCGATCGCCCTGGTTTGGATAGGCTTTTTCACTTCACGACGCTGTTTATAACGGTGAAAGATTTCGTGGTGCGCAAGGATGGCGATTTGGATATCAGAAAACTGGAATCCTTTGCTCAGACGTCCTATTAGGAGTTCTGGTTGTTTATTACTTTCGATGCGTAAATCATGAATAATCTCCTGAAACCGTTGTTCCTCCGCTATGTTGTTACAAAAGACTATTGTTCTGGCATGGGCTTCGATTACCGTATTAAATTCCGACGCAATTGCCTGGATATTATGCGGAAAATTATCTGCGCTTTTTACATGAAACGTATAATCACTCGTGTTTAATGATAAAGGTAGTTTCTCCAAAGATATCTTTACGAATGCGCTGAATTGACTGGAGATTTCGTCATAGGTAAACAGTTCACCCCCTCCCCTAACCCCTCCCACCAGGGGAGGGGAATACTCATTGTCCCCTTGTATTCCTCCCCCTTGATGGGGGAGGTTTAGGTGGGGGTGTACTGTTTCGTCATAGGTTAACAATCCGTCGCTAGTATTGGCATCAGTCAATATCTTCCTTGCACGATCTTCTATACTTGCGGGTTCTTTGAGGACGATCCAGGTGTTTTTGTTAAGATAAGTCAAGAGAGACGTTTTTTCGCATTCTAATTGAGCAGAAGCTGGATTATTGTATTGTTCTGGTAATAGTTCACCCCCACCCTTGCCCTCCCCCATCAAGGGGGAGGTAACATGGTAGTTCCACGTTTGTACAAGTTTATCAGTAAGTATTTCCCCACCCCTGGTGGGAGGGGACAGGGGAGGGGGGGGAATTTGATTGCGGTTTGTTGCACTATAAATCTTATCTACAGAAAGTATTTTGCAAGCATCTAATTCTTGTTCAGATTGCTGAGACTCAATATTGAATCTGCGAATGGATTCAATTTCATCTCCAAAATACTCGATACGATAGGGGACATCAGAGGCATAGGGGAAAATATCGACAATGCCGCCGCGCAGGGCATATTCCCCAAAGTTTTCGACCTGATGGGTCAGTTGATACTGATGGTTCTGCAACCATGAGACGAGTTCTTCGCGTGGATATTCATGGTTCCTCTGAAGACTCAGGATATTTTTCGTAATAGATTTTGGAGACGGTACGGGCTGTAACAGCGCCTGGATGGGTGTTACAACAATATCGAACTTGCTACTGTCCTGGATATCGTTACAAAGTATCTGATTGAGGATATGCAGCCTTTGTGCCAGTACATCACCCTCATTTTCGAAGTTATTGGTAAAAATGTCTTCCCTGGCAGGAAATAATCCGACATGCCCATTTAGAAAGGTTTTCAGGTCTTCCACGTCTTCTTCAGCTTCTTCAACACTGGGTACAACCAGAAGTAGCATGGGACGTGCTTTGGTTGCCTTTAGTTGCTCACTTGAAAGAGCAGCGATGAAGAAGCTCGCAGCCGATCCCCACAGCCCGTTGACAGTGCAATCATTTCCTGTCTGGAGCTGACGAATAATCTCCCTGTATTGCTTATTTGCGTGAAGTATCCTGATAAAATCTTTCATAAAATTAACATTTAGGGCACAGAAAAATGCAGATTAAGAGAATTTAATGGATTATAAATTAGGCTTACGGCAACTTTATCTGCTACCCGCGAAATACACTAAAGGTCACAAAACTTTTTTTTAATCAAGTTCAGAAATACTATTTTCCCGTGTTTTTTCGCGTATTTCGTGGGCTAAAGTAATTTTGAAAATTCCTGTACGTTTAATTGTAATGCAAAGAGACGAATAAAATCAAGCGATTTGACAATACCCTTTGTGATGAGCTATTGCCGGGAAATTTGTATAAGAAAGGCTTGATGAAACAAATCAATCTTGTCTTGACAGGATTTACACGGATAACAGTAAACCGCACAGACGAAGAGGTCACGGAGAAAGAAAAAGATAAGGAGAAAGGGAGAATCGCGGAGGTTGGGGAAGAGAGATGTGCATGCTCAGTTTGAGTAGGATGCGTGAATCGCAAGAGCACCCATCGTTCCACCGCCGTAATGGTGAGTAGAATTGTTACAAAAGATTAAGTCGCTTTCTCCAGAGGAAGATTTTCAATGCTGATATTAACGAGGTCTGATATATCCAGTTTCTCACTTGCATCAAGGATTTCTAGACCCACGATGTGGCCATTTTCATCAAGGTCAACCGTTACCCCTTCTTCGATGTCCCTCGAATCTGTTATTTTGGCTTCTCTTAGCTTTATGTATAACGCATCAATGTCTTTACTGTATTCTATTTTCATAGTATCACCCTTTAAATGGTTTTTTTCTGATCGTGACGGTAATAACCAGAATATGATCAGCTTCTTCTTTGAAGGTAACTCTCAGGTATCTCCCGTTTACAAATTTAAATGCATTCATCCTTCCCTTTATGCTTGGTTCGCAAAGGTCAGGGATCTCAATGGCAAGCTCAGTTTCCGTTTCGCCAACCTCACGATCTTTCATGCGTTTCTTTGCATGACGGACATATTTAATTGGCTTCATTTATTGTGAAAATAACAGTTTTTTAGAGAAGAGTCAAATGTAATATTGGAAGCGTTAACCACGGAAAGTGGATAATCCCACTTTGACAGGATTTACAGAATGAATATCGGAAAAAGGAGATTGTCGGATTATGAGAAAGAAATTATTCGGTTTTGTGGAAAGCAGGTTTGGCCTTTTGTGGTGTATTGCAGTCGTGTAAGTTGGGTGAAGCAGTTCGCTCCCAACAGAAAAGTTATAAAAATTCAGGCGGAGTTAATACGTTGATAAATGACTTTCCTTTAAAGTGTTTAGTATTCCAGGTGATAATTGCATCTATATTATCGCTTGTCTCCAATGTCCACAGAATAACTGCATCGCCGAGCCGAATGCCTTTCTGGATTCTTGATAGACACTCTGAAACAAGCGTAGCCCAAAAGTCCTTCTCTCCCTCAGCTAAAAATCGTGGAAAGAGTATTTTTGTATCTTCGGCAGAGAGGTATTTATAAAAGACCGTTATAGAATCCTCTTTTCTTGCAACGGTGGCGAGTATGCCGCAAAACTCAAGGAGATTGAAGATGGTAATAGCCTTGGTCTGATTACCAAGTTTGTCAAAAAGCTCTCTTGTGGCATGGTATCTTTGGTCATTACGAAAGATATGGTAAATGGCAAGAACGGCCGTATCGAGGGCGATCATACAGCAAGGTTATCTCCGCACCGAGTTTATTATTGCATCAATGTCAGTAGTGCCAAAGGCGGTTTTGACAGCCGCTTCAATCCCCTTTGAATCAAGGCGTATGTCCCCTATCCGTCCGCCCCTTTTAAGCCGTTCTTCGATATACAGGGATACAGAATTTTTGACGTCATCTATGGGAGTTATTGTCACATCAAATTCCCTGCCCGTGGCAGCCCCTATTTCTTCGAGAACAGACAGATGCCCGTCTGGAAGGACTTTGCTTCTGAATCTGTATGTATTCTTGAGTTTTTTCATGTACATAATACTAAGGTATCCGATACTTTCTGTCAAGAGATATTCGTAGGTTTCCAGTTTTTTGTGAAAGAGTCAATAAGATAGGAAATGGTTATTTTCACTTTTTCGTGTTCCTTGATATGTTTTTTTCCCAAAGGTTTAAAAACTCCGTTTTCATATATTGCTTCAACTGTTTTTGCCATAGCTTTTTCTCCTTTTATTCGTAATTATACGTTTATTGTGAGTTTTGTAAAGGCCAAATTAAGTCCTTTTAGAGAAAAAAGACTTGACAAATAGAGTTGATTCTTGATTAATGTAGGGTAATTGTTCACCGCAGAGACGCAAAGGGCGCAAAGAAAAAACTTTAAAAAATGAGAAAAAACATCATAGAAGATTACCTTCTACAACAAAATTACAAAGGTTTTCAGAAATTCTCATTCCTTACTTTCCAAAAATAATACCTTTGCGAACTTTGCGCCTTTGCGGTGAGCAAAACTGTTACAATACAGGCAAATCCTTGAATATTTCATATAAATTCTGAGGGGAAAATGAATGGCATTAGCCTTGCAAGTCAAATAAGACCTATTATCAAATGGACAAATCCTCCTTTGCTAAAGGAGGGGCTAGAGGATTAGAAACGCCTTTTCTGGCCAGAGCGCCGGGGAAGGCTTTTTTTTGTAGGTTGGGTGAAGCGGACAGACTGGGTCAAATGAGCGATTTTTCCCTCTTTCGAGATGTTCAATCCTCACTCTGAGGGTTAAAACGGCTCAAAATGTCACAAAATGAGAAGAAAGCGGGCAATATTTAAGGGTTCTTCCCCACTTTTAGAATAAAAAAGTTCATTTGGCACAGTCTGTCCGCTTAACCCATCCTTAATCTGAAAAAGGATATCGTATTTTAGGCGCAGATCTTAAGACGAAAAAGAAAGATCTCCCAATGAATATGAAAAATGTTGCCTAAAAAAACTTACAAAAAAAAGAAGTTTTTACAGAGTAATACTATAATAAGTTTTTAATGAGAAAGGAGCGTTGTAATATGCGAAACATAGCATTTCATTTTTCACGTATCTGGCTCAGTCTTTCCTTCGCCAGGCTTGTAGCGCCGGGGTTTGTCCTCCGTTTCTTTTTGTGCATTGTTAGTATGTTTTTGGCATCTGGATTCTTTTTTGCGTCTCTGATCAACGCTAATATCTCGTTGAACCAGCAAATAGGCA